>Ga0210243_101827_pt1 | contig 13963 bp, 11 predicted proteins | sample ChrtobMeP5a_32mM_FD_155461 | JGI IMG/M metagenome (GOLD analysis project Ga0210243, IMG submission 155461) | Chrysochromulina tobin associated microbial communities from unialgal haptophyte culture, Seattle, Washington, United States - P5a_32mM | ecosystem: Host-associated > Algae > Haptophytes >...
TCTCGAGCCGATTGCCGACATCTGTGCTGCGTGGTGGGTGCGCCGACTCCGGATCTCCGCTCTGTCCCCCGAGCGCGAGCGATTGCCCGCGCAAAGTGGGACCGCGGCGGCCCGAGCGCGACGAAACATTGCGCCTGATTCCCTGCATCCGATGCAGGAAAGGCGCCACATTTCCGTCCGCGCCCTCCTCCCCCTCGTCCCCCTGGACCCGATCCCCCCGACTCGCGCCGTACCGGGCGCGCCGCTGAGCGTGACCCGCGACACGCGTAAGGGAAGGGACGCGCGCGCCGCTCCAGACACGATCATGAAGATGACTCGTGAACGCATGTGAACATTAACACGACAGACGCGACAATCGGTGCTACGGCACTGTTACTGCCCGCTCAGAATAGACTTGTGTGAAAACGAATTTTCCGAAAGCTACTTGTAAGGACTGGCCGAATCTTGTATCTGGATATAGTGAATTATACCTTCACACACCACATAAGAGGGAATACAGGTATGTATGCTAACCCCATTAGGATAATTGACATGATAACAGATGCCGTCACTAGACAGGCACGTTTGGTCTTGCAAGTCACATGGCATGGAGTGGAACAGACATATCGGTTGCTCCTGAGTAATTTTACAAAGATTAGGTTCCACTCTAGATGATCCGATATGAAAAGCGCCCAACACGGCGCGTCTCCACTCTCCAGTATGGGGTCGGGTCGGAGGGGGTCGGATCGCGGGATAGGATATGAAAATTGGGCTCCGAGGTCGAGGTCGGGTCGGGTCGGGTCGGGTCTGAAGCGAGTCCAGGAAATTCAGTGTCGTTTCCGGGAAAACACCCCCCCTCCGACCCCGACCCCGACCTCCGAGGTCAACCCCTCCGCGGACCCTAGGCGACCGGACCCGACCCCCCGGGCCGAGGTTTGAGAGTCGAAGGGTCACACTGGAGTGTCAGACACTAAAAATGCGGGAAAAGGTTCGTCGAAGTTTCGTCACTGACCTCATAGGGTTTCGTCATCTCTTTATTAGGCAACCAGAGGGTTTCGTCATTAGGGCTACCGGTCCGGATCTCGCCTAGGATATAGGTCATGGGCGGAACGTGTGGGGTAACGTGTGGGGACCCAGCGCATGCTCAGCGCCAGAAATCTCGCAAAGAGAAATAGAGGTTATAGAAGTTAGAGCGCGCTCTTCTCGAACGTCGTACGAGAGCGAAATCGTGTTCTGCCCTGGTGCAGCGAGCTCGAGAATTATGTATTTATCTCGTTACAACGTTATACGTTAATTATTAATTAATTATGTTGTACGGAAGTGGCGACGAGCTTTGGGTCGCGTCCTATGAACTTCTTATGATACTACTTTCTAAAACGGTGTCTCTCAGTGCCACTTGCCACCGCCGGCGTGCCTGCCTCGCCTCGCGGGTTGACGGGCCATGCCCCACTGCACGTGCCCTACGCCGTTCGCTTCACCGCGGGCACTCAACAGGCCGGCGCCGTGCACAGGCGCGTCTCCTCCTCCCGCCTCGAGTGCTGCCGCACCCTTGGGCACCCAGCCAGGGGGCGGCGGCGAGGCGTGCGTGGGGGGAGCGCCCCCTTGAAGCATGGCGATCGTCGAGAGAAGGCGTATTCGCTCTTCACACTCGGCATTCACAGTCGCCTTCAGCGACTCGACCTCGGCTGTGCGTGCTCTCAGCAGCTCCGCCATCCGGTGCACGCTCGCCTCCATGGCCGCCACGATCGCCGGCGGGGCCTCGCCGCCGCCCTGATCGTGCTCAGCGCAACGCGCCTCGGCGGCCGCCAGGCGCGCCTCCGCCTCGGCAGCGTCCGCCCGCGCCGCCTCCGCCTCGGCCCGAGCCGCCTCGGCCGCCGCGCGCGCTGCCTCCGCTGCCGCGCCCATCTCCACTCGGCTGCGCTCGGCTGCTGCGGCAGCGGCGTCCGCATCGGCGGCGTTGGCGTTGGCGTCTTCGGCCTCATCTTCCAGGGACGCCATGCGCTCGCGCGCACGCACGAGCTCGCGTTCGGAAGCCTCCAGCTGCAAGACGAGCATGCGCTCACGCGCCGCCGCCGCCGCGGCCACGTCGTCCTGCGCACTCACCCTCGCGGCCTTCAGAGCGGCCACCTCGCTCGCCGCCTCGGCTGCCGCCGCCTCGGCCTGCGCGCGCGCGGCATTCGAAGCCGCGGCCGCCGCCAGCGCGGCCGCCGTCGCCGCCTCAGCCTCCTCCGCCCTCGTCACCGCGTCCGCCGCCGCGCTGGCCGCCTCCACGGCCGTCGCTCGAAGCGCCGCCTCGCGCGTTGCGGCCGCCTCGGCCGCCTCGGTGAGGTCCGCGATGCGCCCGCGTGCCTGGGCGAGGTTCCTGTCGCTCAGCTCGCGCTCCTTCTTTGCGCTGAAGAGCTCCCCCTTGAGTCCTTCCACAGCCGCTCGCAGTCCGTTGATCTCTTCGGAGCGCTCGCCCACCCTCGCCGACGCCGCCTCCGCCTTGGCCGCTGCCTCCGCCTTGGCCGCGGCGGCCGCCGCCTCGGCCTCGGCGACCGCCCGCGCCGCGACGGCCGCCTGCGCCGCCTGCGCCGCCTGCGCCGATGCGCGAGCCTCCTCCGCCTGCGCCTGCGCCTGCGCCGCGCGCTCCATCGCGTTTCGCAGCCGCTCGACTTCGGCGGCGTGCGCCGCGTCCGCCGTGGCGAGCGCCTCGGCCGTCCGCGCCGCCTCGGCGCGTGCCGCCTCTGCCTCCTCCGCGGTTGAGAAGAGCGAAGACGTGAGCTCAGCCTCGCGGCGCGCCGACGACGCCGACGCCGCGCCGAGCGCCGCCGACGCTGCACCGAGCGCCGCACCGAACTCCTCCACCATCTGCCGCTTGACTTGCTGCGCGAGCGCCTCGAGCTGCCGCAGCTGCGCCCGCGCGCCGGCCGCTTCGGCACGCAGCCGTCCGATGCGCGTGCCGCGCTCCCGGCCGGCCGTTGCGCGCGCCACTCGCGCCGCCTCCTCGGCCCTCGCTCGTTCCTCCAGCTCGACCTTGAGAGCGCGGATGGAGCGCTCATCTGCACACCGCTGCGCCTCAAGGTCGGCCACCCGGTCCTCGGCGGCGGCGAGGGCGCTCGCCTGCGACTGCGCGCGCGCCTGCCCACCGCTCGCCGCCGACACAGCCGCCCGCCGCTCGAGCTCCCGCACCTGCCTCTCCTCGTCAAGTGCCGCCTCCGCCGCTGCTGTCGCCGCTCGCGCCTCGGCCGTCGCCTTCTGTGCGGCGGCCAGATCCGCCTCGAGCCTGTTCACGGTGGCGAGCTTGGCGTTGCACGACTCCTGCATCGACTGAAGTTGCTCGTAGTGGGCACGCGTCGCTGCCGGGGCGACCGGCTTGGACGATGACGACGACGGCCGGCTGCCGCCGCTGCGTCCGATAGGCGCGGAAGCGGCCGCTGGCTTCGAGGGCGGTGCCGCGTCTGGTGCCGACCACCCGTCCTCGTCATCACCCTCAGCAGGCGGCGGCACGACGAGGCCGAGGTGCTCGATGTGGCCCTCAAGCTGGTAGATCCGCCGGCCGCGCTTGCCAATCTCCTTGGTGGATTTGCGCTGCTCGGAGTACATTAGGTGGCTCATGCCGCAAAATGAGCACACCGTCTCGTCCTCTACGGCCATTCCTGCGACTTCGTCCTCAGACGCCATCGCTGCCTAACGCCCCAGTGTGAAATGGCTGTGAATGCTCTCGATTATTCCGCCCCAATTCTCGACATCCTGACTGATTTGACTTGACTTGATTGAAACACATTGTGTGTCGATTCAACTGACCCTTTCTCTTCATGCAAGGTCGCTCGGTGGCGCGGAGGCGCAGGAGGCGCAGTGCTCGCCGACCACGGCCGACGATCTGAAGCAGGACCTGGTGGGTCGCTCACGGTCGGATGCCGCACACGATCACCATAGCATTCGATGACGAGAGGATGATCGTGTCGAAGGAGATGGTCAGCGTCCTGGCCGCCTGTGTGATGCTCACGATGATCCTGTGGTGGCTCTCGACACAGTGCTGTGGAGGCGAGGCCGATAAGCAGCTCATACGACCCTTGCATGCACCGCTACCGCGGCGGCCGGCTGGCTTCTCGCGCGGAGATGCCTTCGTGCTTGATCGGGCGCGCCATGCCGGAGTCCTGCCTGAGGTGGATGCGTCCTCTGCCGCCTTGGAAGCCGCCTTGCTGCGCAGTGTCGGGAGTTTGGAGATTCCAACGCGCAGGGCTACGACCAGCGGCCGTGCTGGGTACCTGAGCGCACGGGACGCTCGGCTGCCACGGGATACGCTGCTCGATACAACGCGCTACGACCCTCTCGATACGCTGCTCGGCTCGTCGTGCGGGTGGGGCGGCGCCTACGAGCGCAGCGTTGGCGGCGGCGTGGCATGGGACCCCAGCGTGTACTCCCCGGCTGTGTACTCCCCGGCTGCCACGGAGGCTAGCGTGTACTATTCGCTTGATCTCTCGCCACCGCCGCAGCCGCCCCAACGGATGCCCCTGGCACCGCACCCCGTCATCGCCGCCGCCGAGACATCAGCTACGTCCGGAGGCCGAGGTTCGTGCCGGTTGGCCTCCTCTGATGGCCTCTGATGACCTGTGATGACCTCTGATTGCATCCCTCATCAGGTTCGTGCCGGTTGGCCTCCTCTGATGGCCTCTGATGACCTGTGATGACCTCTGATTGCATCCCTCATCAGGTTCGTGCCGGTTGGCCTCCTCTGCCGCGGCGCACGCTTCACGGCTGGTAGCACCTTCACGCGCCCGGGCGTATGTCGCCACGCCCGAGGCGGAGGTAGAGGCTCCAAATCAGGTAGAGGCTCCAAATCAGGAAGAGGCGCTGTTAGGCTTCCAATCGCGCCCACGTCTCTCGCGCAGGTGAGAATGCCATTCGATGGAATGCCTCGGAGTGCCTCGGATTACCTCGGAGTGCCTCTGATTGCCTCTGATTGCGCCCGCGTCTCTCCCGCAGTCCTCTTCGAAGCGATGCCACCTGCTCCGGCGACGAGGAGTACGACGGGGCACAAGCACCGCACGCCCACCATGACGCCCACGTGGCCGCCACCGGTACCGGCCACAGCACGCCCGCGGCGCTCCCTGAGCGTCGCCCTGAGCGTCGTCCATTCACAGCACAAGCGTCGTCCATTCACAGCACGCCCGCGGCGCTCCCTGAGTGTCGCTCTGAGTGTCGCCCTGAGCGTCGTCCATTCGAGTCTGCGGGCGATGCTGGATTATGGCCGCTCATCAACGAGGGTCTCGCCTCGGTGCGAGCACCCTTTGGCAGCCTGCGCCCGTTGCAAGGGGGCGCCCAGGGCAGCGCCAGCGCCGCGCCGAGCGCCGCGCCGTTACGCTCGCCTGCCGTGACGCCCGCGACCGGGACACGTGGCACGCGCGTCGCTGATGAGGGAGGCCATCAGAGGTGCCACCAAGCGCCGTCGTGGGCGTCATCAAGCGAGACACGTGGCACGCGTGGTCTGAGCAATGGTGGCGGCAGCAGCGGCGGAGGTGGAGGCATTGGCACTCGCGGCGGTGGCGGCGGGCGATACCCGTGCAGCTGCGGCAATGGCAGCTGTGGGCGCAGGCGCGCCGCGGCTGACGTGACGAACGCCAAGGCCCATCACGTCAGCCATGGAAGCGCTTGCGGCGGTGGGACGTCCTTGTTACGAATGGCGGAGTGGCACCGGTTGATGCGGCTCCAGCCAGGTGCGCCTCTCTACGAGGGCGCGTCGTCCAGCATGCAAGTGCTCCTCACGGCGCCCCTCCCTTTCCACAGGTGCGCCTCTCTACGAGGGCGCGTCGTCCAGCATGCAAGTGCTCCTCACGGCGCCCCTCCCTTTCCACAGGTGCGCCTGTCCTCTACGAGGGCGCGTCGTCCAGCATGCAAGTGCTCCTCACGGCGCCCCTCCCTTTCCACAGGTGCGCCTGTCCTCTACGAGGGCGCGCGCGGCATCGTGCGTCGCGCCAACCCGATACGAGAGACTTACGCAGTGCACTTGCTCGACGAGCAACGCACCGTCGATGTGCCCTACGGCTCAGACGCTCTGTGGGCCGATATCGGCGAGCCGGCATTGTGCTCATCGGCGGGGCATGCCAGCGCCAAGAGCACGAGCGGCACCTGCAGCAGCGGCGGCTCCGCGAGCAGGGGAGCATGCAGCGTGCTTGCATGCAGCGTGCCCGCCAACAACGACAACACCGCCTCAGACTGCTTCTCGTCGGTCAAGCTCATGCACATGGTTTAGACGCGAGCGCGGAGGTCTCATGTGCCATGGCGGCGCGATCTGCAGGCGGAGAGACCACTCAGGCTGAGCACATCAAGACCTGTGGGCGAGGGGTGCTCGCGATGCGCACACGCCCCAAACCGAGTGTCACGCAGATCGCAGAGCCGTGCGGTGTCTGCGTGTCGATGTGCCGCGCGGCAGTCGCGCTATCGCTTGCTCCCGCGCCGGCGCGTCGAGTTTGGTTCGCGGCGGGGCGTGCTGGATTCTCGCAGCGGCACGCCGGCACCGGCAACACGCGTCGACCGTATTATTGAAAATAGACCAGAGCCACGCCGGGACCGCGCGCCAGGGCAGCACTTTATCGTGCCCACCGCGCACACCGCCGAGGTGAACAACTGTGTCTGTGTGATATTTCTCTGCCTTAGACTACGAACAGTGCGCGGCGCGTTGAGTTATCGGCTCTCCGGCTCTGTACATTACAGCACACGCTCTGTGTCCCGGCCCTCCCGCACGACTAGGCGGACGCCTGGCGGAAGGCCAGAATATTCATCCAGCGTGAAGCACTCACGAAGATCATAGCACTCCTCGCCATGCTCGCCGTGAGGATTCCCCAGGCCCTGGCCGCCGCCAGCCTGTCGCTCCGAGACAAATACATAGTCAGCATCCAAGACTGTTCGCACCGCACTCAGCGGCACGGCGGGCGCGTCTAAGTCGCAGAGGAGCGCGCTGACGCCATCCTCGTAGGTAGATGCGCAGAGGGGGCGAATGTGCGGCTGACTTATCACCATGCTCGATTTTACGTAAACACCAAGCTCTAACTCCCCGTCAGCGGCTTCGTATTCCACGCAAGTGAGACCGTTTTCCCAATAGACGCCAGCGAGCGAGGCTTCGTCGGTGACTTGGATGGCCTCGAGCGTTGGCACGCTCGAGCGCGTGTTAAACAGTGATGGCGAGGTCATTCGCAGCGAAAGCATGTTCCTTCCCAGCATCGGAGAGGTGTGATTTCCTCGGAGATTGCTGAGTTTCAATTTTCTGAAGGCAGAATGCTCAGTGATTTTCAATGGCATTGTGGGGAGCTCCCCTGTGCCTCTTTTTCGATCGTCGTTACTGTTCGTTACAAAAATGGTTGATGACATGTAATTACGGGCCCCTCATTTATGATGAGCAGAATGGCGTTGGCCGTGGCGACGGCCGTCCTGCTGGCGGCGGGCGTCACGCACGGGAGCTGGGTCGCCGTCCAAATTCGTGGGTCGGCACCGGTGCTGCCACCGATCGTCACTCTGCGCCGCACCGGCGCCATGCCGCGCCCTGCCCTTCGTGGTCCGCGGCACCTCGTACCGATCGCGCAGCTGCAGGAGGACATCATGGACCGGGAGCGCTCCTTTGGCCCACGGCGGCTGCTCGGCTACCTGTGGCCCGAGTCGGGTGCGGTCGTCGCCAAGCTCCGCGTTCTGGGCGCGCTCGGCCTGCTGCTGGCTGCAAAGCTCCTCGTGGTGAGAGTGCCCTTAATCTTCAAGCGCTGCATCGACTCGTTGAGCACGGGCTCTGTGCTTGGGCCCGCGGGCTGGATGGTCGCATACGGCTTCGCGCGCGCCGCGTACACGCTGCTGCAGGAGGGTCGCTACTTGCTCTTCACACCCGTTGGACAGAACGCGCTGCGCCGCTTCATGCGCGACGCCTTCGAGCACGTGCAGAGCCTCGACGCCGGCTGGCTCGGCTCGCAGTCCACTGGCGAACTCTCGCGCGTCTTCTCGCGTGGCATGCGCGGCCTCAACTCACTGCTGCGGCTGGTCGTCTTCAACGTGGTGCCCACCGCGCTAGAGGCGGCGCTCGTGCTGCAGCTGCTCGGCCGTCGCTACGGAACGGCCTTCCTCGCAGCGGCCGGCCTGTGCGTCGTCTCCTTTGTCACATGGTCGCTGTGGGTGGTCGAGAACCGCGTGAAGATGCTGCAGGAGCTCAACGACAACGACAACGCGATCTTCACACGCTTCTTCAACTCGCTCCTCAACAACGAGGCCGTGCGCCTCTTCACGAACGAGAAGCTCGAGGTGTCGCAGTACGATCAGCTGCTGTCCAAACTCGAGGTGCTTTCAGTGCGCGACGTGCAGCTCGTGTCGGTGCTCAACGCGGGGCAGGCGCTCATCTTCTCGGCGGGACTGGGATCGATCATGGCGCTCTGCGCGTCCCGCGTCGCGTCGGGCGCTCTCACGATAGGGGATGTGGTCGCGATCCACGGCATGCTCCTGCAGCTGCAGGCACCGCTCACAGCGCTCGGCTTCACGTACCAGGATATCCGGCAGAGCCTCACGGACATGCGCCAGCTGCTGCTGCTGCTCCGGCGGACCCCAAAGGTCTCCTCGCGCCCGAGCGCCCCCCCGCTCGTCGTGAGTGAGGGTGTGCTTCGGTTCGAAGGCGTCTCCTTCGGGTACAGCGGCAACATGTCGCTGCGCAACGTGACCTTCGAGGTGCCCGCAAACAAGAAGACCGCCATCGTCGGCGCGTCGGGCTCGGGCAAGTCGACGGTGCTCAAGCTCATAAGCCGGACCTACGACCCCGACAGCGGGCGTGTCACCATCGACGGCCAAGACTTGCGCCACGTGTGCCTACGCTCGCTGCGCCAGCAGTTGGGCTACGTGCCGCAAGATACGATCCTCTTCGATGACACGATGCTGTACAATCTCAAGTATGGCGACGTGGAGGCGACAGACGCGGCGGCGCTCGCGGTCGCCGCGCGCGTCGGCCTCGACGCCACCGCGAGCAAGCTCGCCCAAGGCTACCGGACACGCGTCGGCGAGCGCGGTCTGACGTTGTCGGGAGGAGAGCGTCAGCGCGTCGCGATCGCGCGTGCCTTGCTCAAGGACCCTCCACTCATGCTCTACGACGAGCCGACGAGTGCGCTCGACTCGCTCACTGAGCAGTCGATCACGCAGCAACTCGCCTTGTCCGCCGCCAATCGCACCTCGGTCGTGGTCGCGCACAAGCTGCGCTCCATCGAGGACGCCGACCTCATTATCGTGATGGCCAACGGCACCGTTGCCGAGCAGGGCACGCACGCTGCGCTGCTCTGCAAGCCCAACTCCACCTACTCGCGCATGTGGGCGCAGCAACAGTACGGCGACGAGTGGCACTTTCAGCGTGATGGGGGCGGGCCGCCCGACTATTGTGACTACGTCGCACCCGACTTTTCGCGCGAGCGCGTCCAGGAGGTCGAAGAGGCGCTCGCGCTGGTCACGCGCGACGGCAACGGTGGATGGCTGTGGTAGGGCGAGAGGCATAGAGCGAGCGAGACGATAGAAAAGTTGTTGGGTGATGAGTAGCCTACTGAGGGTCTGAGGCAAAAGCCGAGGCGCCCGAGCGCCGCTAATAAAGAAGAATTAGGTCCAATCTCGCCTTGGGACAGATCCATTCGCAAAATGCTCGCCGTCGCTGCTCTTTCATCGCAGGCCTTCGCGCCGATTGCGCCGCTGTCCCGCGCCGGCCCGGTGAGCATGAAGGCTCCGGGCGAGATTGGCGTCACGCAGCCCCTCGGCGTGTACGACCCGCTCAACCTGCTTGCGACGCCGGTGACCTACCCGCGCAAGAGCTATGAGCGCTATGTGGAGCTGGAGATCAAGCACGGCCGCATTGCCATGCTCGCGACCCTCGGCGTGATCACCACTGAGGCGGGCTTCCGCTGGCCGGGCTACCTCTCCAAATCGCTCGACCTCAAGTTCTCTGACATCCCGGGCGGTGCGCTCACCTCCTACGCCGCTGTCCCTGCCATCGGCTGGCTGCAGATCGTCGCGTTCATCGTGCTCCTGGAGCTGGCCTTCGGCGCCACGCCCGAGGGCAACGCTCCCGGCGATGTGGGCGGCCCCTCGTGGATCCGCTACGACGACCCGGAGGTCAAGGCCTTCAAGCTCAACGTACGCTGCAATACCGCCTCCGCTGCGCGCTGGTGCTGCGTTCTGCCCCAGGCCACCTTGTCTGCGTGCGCTGACGCCTGAGAGCCGACACGGACAGTCTAAAGCCAGCACTCTGCATGGCTGATCGCCAACGGCATCGACAGCTGGCGCATTGACGAGCGCGGCGGCAGCCACAGCCACAAGCAGCCGCCACACGCAGCAAGCGCTTGCTGCTGTTGCCTGAGCGCGTCTTGCGTGCTGACGTCGGGGCACGCAGGCAGCCTGCTGTGCGAGATCTCTGTGTGCCAATACGTATCGGTGCGCATTCAATCCACTCACCTCGTGTGCCGTGTGCGTGCGCAGGCCGAGCGCAACAACGGCCGCGCCGCGATGATGGGCATCACGGGCATGGTGATCCACAACGCCCTCGGCGTTGACTCGCTCTTCCCCATCGTCCAGTAAGCGTATATCGGCGACCCGGGTTGGCATTAGGCCCACTGTCGCGGTGGGCCGCGAGGTGAGCTGTGGATGCGATGGTCTGTAGGGTCAGCATCTCTCGCGCGTCCGGGCGCGCGCACACTGACCTCATCGATTTCCCCCGTAACTATCGTGAGTTTCCGTACATGTGGGTATGTTTTTCCCTTCATCCTTGTAACCGCACTGCTGAGGCGCGAACCGCCATGCCCTTGCCCATGCGGGCCCAGCGGCAGCGCCCAGCGGGGGCAGGCGACGGATTAGCGACGGAGCGCAGCGGCGAGCGGGGAGGGCGGCGGCGCGGCGGACCAGGACGGGTAGATAGCCGTACCGACCGTATCTACCGACTACCCGAAGCTGCCTCCCGAACCGCGGCCCGACGCGGGTGTTAAAAACCTAGTTCAAACGACCCATGGCGCCAAGCATGGCGCAGCACGTACGACGGTGGGTTACGACTTACCGTTACCCGTTCCCTGATTACGCCTAGCTTATATCAATATTCACCCCCTTGCAGCATCATATGCAGCCTCCATTCCCTCGAGCTTATGCACGCCCGTGCTGCGTTCATGGGAGGGCAGGTTGTACGCAGCATGGTGCTCACGCGGAGGGTCGAAGTATATTATCTCCGATTTGACGAAGCGCGAATTGGGACGCAGGGCCTCGTCGAGATGAGCCCACCACTCCCATCCGCCGCGTTCCATAATCCCGACGAACCAAGGCGACCATCGCCGCTGCGCATCGGCGAGCATGACTCTCAACTCGTCGGGCGTTACGTACACGGCCTCATCCACCTCGTCAGGGTTGAGTGTGATTGTGACTTGGCGCCGGATGCAGAGGATGTAGTCAACCTCGTGCTCACCCCACGGTGCCTGCGGCCCATACGTCAGCGTGTCTGCTGCCCAGTACCAGTACCGGCCAAGGTAGCGGAAGTCGCCATGGGGCACCTCGGCTGGCGCGATGCCGAGCTCGTGGGCGAGCTTGCGGCGAGCAGCATGCTTCGCTCCGGGCATGCCGCCGTCATCGCTGCGATCGACCTCTTCGGGCGTGCGTCCATGCAGCGGGTGCGAGCAGCACGCGTTCGTCCACACGCCAGGGAAGGTGATCTTGGACGCGGCACGCTTGGTGAGCAGCATGCGGCCTCGCTCATCAAACAGGAAGACGGAGAAGGCGCGATGCAGCCGGCCTCGCGGCCTCGCGGCTGAGAACTCGTGCGCCTCGCGCTTCGACATTGCGCCCGTTACGCAGTCGTTGCCGTCCACAAGTATCAGCATGTCCTTTTGCATCATATCCTCCTGGGACATGCCGTGGCCGTAGGCCATCGACACGGAGGCGCTGCTGCGGCGGTGGCGCGTGCTTCCGTCGGAGACGAAGCTGAGCGCCTTCGGGATGACGGGCATGCGACTCACATGAATTCCGCGCGCGCGCGCGCGCGCCGGCGCCGAGCCCATCACGAGGAAGAGGCTGCCGCTGCTGCGCCTTTGCATGAACGAGAAGGGGAGGAATGAACTCAAGAAATGGTCCGTTTCATCAGAAATCGCACTGAAGACACTCAATTCATAGCGAGGTCCATGCTCCTTCTTCAAAATCTTTACAGGGCCCTCCGAAAGATTCCTTTCACGTCTCAAATGAACTGGCTCCGAGCAGACATCTCCCTACGTGAGGCTTCCTTTTGCTTGGGTCCCGACGCCGCCGCGTGCGTGGCGACGTGAGTGCCCGCCGAGGCCATCGACGAGGCGTGGAAGGGCCTGGCAGTTCTCTCCGTGCCTCTGCGGCCGCCTGGCGTGCGGTCGGCACTGGATGTGGCCACTCGCGGACCGTTTGACGGGCTTCAGCGTTGAGGGTCCACCTTCAGCAACCTTGCCCTGCCTGAGCGTGCCGCGATGCTACGAAGATGCCATGCCTGACACCGCTAGCCCCATCGACTCGCGCTCCCTTTGTTCAGGCGCTTGAAGATGCAGACCAAAGTGCTGATTGTTGGCCTCCTCGCGCTCGAGGGCGTTTCCGCCATGGCGGCCGCCAAGGCGCCTGTGAAGAAGGTGGTGAAGAAGGCGCCGGTGAAGAAGGTGGTGACCAAGGCACCTGTGAAGAAGGCGCCTGCCAAGAAGGCTGTCGTGCGCAAGTCGGCGGGTGGCGTTACTAACGACATTGGCGTTACTGCGCCGGTTGGCCTCTTCGACCCGCTCGGCTTCCTTTCCCGTGGGCCGGACGCGTACCGCCGCTACCAGGAGATTGAGATCAAGCACGGCCGCCTGGCAATGGCTGCCACGCTCGGTGTCATCGTCACGGAGGCGGGCATCCGCCTGCCGGGCACGCCCTCGCCCACGACCATTGCCAGCTACGCCGACATTCCGGGCACCCTGTCCGGCGCATACTTTGGGACGCCGCTTGCGGGCTGGGCCCAGATCGTGGCGCTCATCGCGGCGCTCGACATCGCCGTCTTCCGCCAGGACCCGGCAAATGCGCCCGGCGACGTCGTGCAGGACCTGCCCATTGCATGGGTGCGCTACGCTGACCCCGAGGTCAAGACGTTCAAGCTCAACGCCGAGCGCAACAACGGCCGCGCTGCGATGCTCGGCATCATCGGCATGATCAGCCACCAGGCGCTCGGTGTTGACGCGCTCTTCCCCATCGTCCGCTAAGCGTACAGTGGTGATCCGGGTCTGCATTAGGCCCGCTGTCCGCGAGCGTGCAGGGGGCGGCCAGCAGCGCGGCGGCGGCGGCGGCGGCGGCGGGCGCCAAGGCTAGACCGTAGACGCACCTTGGTCGATGCGGGCACGCACATTCAGTCGCTCGGCGCGTGTGTGTGGCTTCGCATCGGCGCTTGCTGCAAAGCGCCTTCGTCGGACAGGGCCAGGGGCGTGTGGGGCAGAGGTGTCATGCGCGCGTGTGTCGACCGTACTAAGGCCGTACGCGAATCGACGATCGCGTCTATTCTCCGTTACATTTAACGAAGCACGAGAGCACCGACGGGCCGCACGCTCTTGATACTTGCGCATGTGAGTAACGTACGCGATCGGGGTCAGTTCAAAAAATGAGAGACCGTTCGCCGAGCCTGCGGTCGTTCCCTCGTCCCCCGCGGCGCGCGCGCGGCGGGTGCGTGCAGCGGTAGATACCTCCTAGACGGCGTTGAGCGCGTCCCGCCCCCGGAGCCCGGTATATTTTTCGATAGCAAGCAAGCAACCCTTCCTACCCCGTTGGCTACAGGGGTTGGGGTATTCGGTTGCGCTGGTTTAGGTGCTTCAGTGTTTCACGACTAATCACACGCTTTGCCGTTCCGCTTGAATTCAGGGGTGTTGGTTTAACATTGAGACACTTTTTTGCGTTAAGTATCAAGTGTTGAGACACCAAAACAGGTGTTAAGACACCAAGTGTTGAGACAGGAAAACAGGTGTTAAGACAGGTGTTGAGACAG
>Ga0210243_101841_pt1 | contig 13875 bp, 3 predicted proteins | sample ChrtobMeP5a_32mM_FD_155461 | JGI IMG/M metagenome (GOLD analysis project Ga0210243, IMG submission 155461) | Chrysochromulina tobin associated microbial communities from unialgal haptophyte culture, Seattle, Washington, United States - P5a_32mM | ecosystem: Host-associated > Algae > Haptophytes >...
CGACGTGCCGTTCAAGCCAGACCAACGCGTGCCAGCCGATATCATCGCCCTCGAGGCGTCGGGGACGCAGATCGAGTACGTCACCGAGGCGGGCACCGTGGCAGTCAAGGACCAGCCGAAAGGCTACTTTCGTGCCAAAGTTGAGAGGTTTCAATACCTTGTTGAACAACAACCTGACTGCATGGACATGGACGGTGATGCAGTTCATGGTCGATGGTTCTGGCCCATCGACCATGCATGGATCTTCGGGGAACCAGACAAGCCTCAGGGTTGGACGACGAGCTTACTCAGCATAGTTGCGATCAGACTCAGATCAATGATTCTATCGGATCACGTTCGTCTCATCACTGGTATATGCGACAACCCACAACCAGCTGGGTGCTATGTCAATTACGCGGATTGGATACGCATGTGGAACAAATCATATGGCTTTTGCCCCTTTTGTAATCGTGACATATGGATTGGCTTCGACGAAGAATGTAATGACGAAGATGTACCACCTGAAGGTCAAAAGGCAACTATTCAGCGGCTCAAGAACTCTATCATTCACCTCAGAAGTAATTGCCACGCCACGCTCATTTGTCTCACATTATAAAGACGCAGGGTCCCCTCGTTTCGTCGGAAAGTGAAGCCGCCACCGGAACGAGACCCGCGTTTCCACTTTGAGAATACTTCGTTTGTGAGACGATTAGTTCCTCGACTTTTATTTGTGAGACGATGGAACTCATGGTTTCGGTTGTGAGACGATAGTTCTTCGGTTGCGTTTGTGAGACGATGTAAGTCGCGTTTGTGAGACGATTTCGGTCTCCGGTCGTTCGAGTTGCGTTTGTGAGACGATTTACTTTTTTTACTTCTCACGTTGGAGACTATTTTTGGTGCTGGATGTTGGACTCCGCCTGAAGACGATGTTTAACTTTCGTTTGTGAGACGATTTTGGGCGCTGTGTAAGTTCGACTTGCGTTTGTGAGACGATTTTCGTCGCCGGTCCTTCGACTTTCGTTTGTGAGACCATGTTGTTCGATGCTTCACTTTCGTATGTGAGACGATTTTGGGCGCCGTGTAAGTTCAATTTGCGTTTGTGAGACGAATTAGTTTCGTTTGTGAGACGATTTTCGGCGCCAAGTTGGCAAAGGACGCCGTTGGATCTCGACGACGGGTTTGCGCATCAACACCATGCGGCGATCCCGGGGCATTCGCTCCACTGCCCCTGAGATCAGCTCAGCTACGGAGACAGGCGGTCCAGTGTCGGACAGCGAGCGTCACCCGCCAAGTTCTTCCACGTCTCTGTCATCTGTACATGCGGAAGCAGTGCTCTCAGGTTTCCGCGCGCATTCGGGCGGCCTGGTGCTCTTTGTGGGCGATTCAATTGCCGAGGAGCTCGCGAAGTATCTGCGCGACCAGTTGGGGATGAAGGAGGTCCTCTGGTGCACGAAGCCCGGCGCATCGCCCGCGGACATCATGTCGCACCTTCGCTATTTGCTGACGGTGCCAGACAATGTCGTTCTGTTCAACAAGGCGGTGTTGCTCATCGTGTGCGCCGGTACGAATCTTGCACGATCTACGCCGTCGCTCATCGCCGAGGAGGTGCATCAACGTCTGATCATACCGCTCAATTCCCTTCTGGCGTGCCGCAAGATCATCATCGGCCCGATCACGCGTGAGCACTTTGAGTCTGTTGTCGTTGACACCGGCATTCAAGGCGTACCTAGCAGCGGGACCACCAGGGGTGATCGACGTGGTGGCGCATCTCCTTCGATGCTGCATCAAGCCAACCTCGAGCTCGAGCGCCGCTCGCTCGATAGCGGCTGCACTTTCGTCAACCTCTTCAATGGGCATCTATCGGCCACAGACTTTCGTGACAATCTGCACCTCAACGCCGCAGGATACCTCAAAATGTTGAGAACCGTGCTCGAGGTCATGGGGGGCGAGCTGCACGACGCGTCCAGCACATCAATTGAGTCGTCACTAGGCAGCCACGCCCCATCGGTCGCTTCTGCCGACGCGCACTCGGCTGTGCCCGTGGCATGTGCATCTGAGCATCCACTATCAAGAGCTCCTTCTGCAGCACAGGTTGCCGTTCAGGGGGTGCAACATGGACGTGGGCAATCATCTTCGGCTCAGCCTGCATCCAGACCTGCATCGACACGACCTATTCAAGTACCTCAAGCGCGTAAACCGCGAGCACGTCATGGCTCCCGCGACACCCTTTCTGCCCGAGGAGGAAAACATGATGTTCCGCCTACGCTCTTTGACGCTCCTGTCAAACGTAAGCGCGATGAACAGAATCGGCTTGCCCTTGCGGCATCTCCATCTTCGTTCAACCAACCTGGCCAGTTGGACCATGCAGATGTAAGCTCAACACCATGTGCTCTTCCTCCTCTCTCACTCGAAGGCCTCATTTCCCAGAGACACGAAAGGATCCAACAGCAACGTGCCGAATCCGAATCCATTGAGGCAGATCTCTCCAAGCGAATGGCTACAGGGGTAAACCCTAACCCGCTTCTTTGGAAACTGTATTTAGGCAGCGGTGGCGGCACCGGAAACTCAAGTGCCATCAATGACTCAAGCGGCAGAAGCGCAGTTGACAGCGCATGTCACGGTGACGGCAACAGCAGTGACGGTCTTGGTGGCGAAGGTGACAGCGATGGCGGTCTCCGTGGCGACGACGTCAGCAGCAGCACAAGAGGCGGTGGCGGGAGGGTAGGGACGAGCGCCGAAGGCAGGAGCTGCGAGGACGCCGATAGTGCTGGCGCAGGCAAACGGAGGAGGACGGAGTCTGCATCAGCTGCAGCACCTTCTGACCCGGCTAACTCGCAGGTCCTGAATACCGTGGACGATGTGGCCGACGCAATCATGATCGAAGGGTGCAGCATTCAACATAGATCGCCACCGCCGCAGCCAACGCAGCCGCCGCCACCGCCACCGCCACCGCCGCCGCCACCGCCGCCGCCGCCACCGCCGCCACCGCTGCTGCTGCCGACTATGTCCACGGAGCCGCAGCCGCAGCCACAGCAGACTACGGCAACGCAGCCGCAGGTGCAGCCGCAAGCGCATGCGTCGCCGCAGGCGCTGCTGCAGGCGCTGCCGCAGGCGCTGCCGCAGGCGCTGCCACAGCTGCAGCCGCGGCCGCAGCTGCCACACCTCCAGCCGCAGCCGCTGGCACAGCAGGATTCCGATGACGGCGGCGGCTATGACAGGGTCTGCAATGGCGACCGTGGTAGCCCCAGCGCCAACGGCCACAACCATGGAGGTAACCAAAGGGAAAGCACTGGTGTTCGTGGCTTCTCTCTCGGCCAATCTGTGGCGGTGTCTTCCCCGTTCCTAGCAGGATTCCGGACTGGGCAAGGAGACTCATCTCGACTTCCAGACAACCATGGAGGTAACCAAAGGGAAAGCACTGGTGTTCGTGGCTTCTCTCTCGGCCAATCTGTGGCGGTGTCTTCCCCGTTCCTAGCAGGATTCCGGACTGGGCAAGGAGACTCATCTCGACTTCCAGATTACGCTTCCTTCGCGTCGAAGATCTTTGAAGCCCCTGCTGTTTCTGCTGCTCCGGCAGGCTTGCCGATCCGTACTTCAGGTACAGTATGTGCTACTTCAAGTGGCCTGGCATGCGCTGCAGCCCCAAAGCAGCGTGGAAAAATCGTTTCGGTTGGCGCGAAAACTTGGGCCCTGTTCCCTATCTCCAACAATGCTGCGCACTCGACGCTCAACCTCAACCTTCAAGAACATACAGATCCTCAGGAAGCTGATGGCCAGAGTGACGAAGAGACGAGCGAGGCATTCGAAGACGTCACGCGCGCAATGGTCGAATCGTCACTGAACACTTCGCACGAAGTCTTTAAATGCACTATCAAGGGTATGCTCGAGACAGCGCAGAAGTCCCTCGAACATGAGCTACCCAACGCCCCGGCAAAAGTTGTGTCGAACTTGCCGCCGAAGATACGCGTACTCGTCGAACAGATGCAGAAAGATTATGCAGAGGAGGTAGCTTCCAAGGTATCAGTGCCCCAACTGGATAACCTTCAGCGCGAAGCTGATCGACTGGAAGCCCAAGGAGCTGAGCACGATACCTTGCGGCAGTCTCTCAGTCAGGGATTGCATCGGGATCTCCACTACGGTGATCTATGGTCATCCATACAAGAGGCGGATGCTTACGTGCGCTCACGGCCTGGCGCTCCACTGAGAGTCTTTACAGGTCCATCGGATAACTGCAAAGCCTATGTCTGCACCACAAGATCACGTGATGACCGCAAAGATCGTGTCCAACGGTTCTTCGACGATGATGGTTGCAAGTGCATCGTCGTCCTTCAACGAGTATCAATGAAAAACCTGAGAAGTGGTACATATTATCCAAGTGCTTGGACAAAACATGTTGTTCGTCAGCAAGGCATCCCGACTCCTGCACTGGAGGGACTTCGACCCGATCTTTCGCCAGATGAGAAAGTATGGGCGTGCGTTCTCACCGGTCGGCATACATGCATGGCGCTTAATCCACCTGTGGTCTTAAGGCCCGCTGATGGTTCTTCAGATACAGGACAGCTATCGTGTGGGGCGTCCAATGCTCAAAGTACGTCAACAGTGCCCAGTTCCGCCTCCGCTATGCTCGCCACGGGTAAGTCACAAAGGAAGATGAAAGCGTCGACACACTTTGGTCTTCTCAAGGGTGCATTCGATGCTAGAGGTGCAAAGTGGAAGATGCAGGACGTGCTCAAAGAGATGAAGCTATACGACAGTTCGGCGTCGACGACGTTAGCCTTCACAGTGCTGAGACTTCTACGGACCCCGAGCCTCCTCACTCCGGAGTTCAACGTCAGCTTGCTGTTTGGTCTCGCACGCAACCTAAGCGATCAAGGACTCGGAGTTGTCTTCCATGTCGTCAACTCCCAGACAGTGGCAAAGATGATTACTGACATCGCGGAAAGACAATACAAAGGTTATCAAAAGAAAAATCCGTCCGCCAAGTCCGTCAAGTTCGATGTCAACAACATCATGCCTTCGATCGAGAAGTACGTCAAGGAAGGGGAGACTGACAACAAGTACGTTATAGGCTGGACTCTAGTTCCCGCGAACATGATGTACAACTCACTCTCGCACTTTATTCCGGTGGATGCCATCGACGGTGCTTCTATGCGACAAACAGCCCAGGGAACCATGTTCATCAGAGGCACAAAAGATGCAGACGATCATTATCATCCCATCTCCATCAGTGTCATGTTGGCTTCTGAGTGCAACCTAGCTGTTGGTGCCATGATGGACGGCGAAGATCTACTTCTCAAGCAAGTTCGTGGATCGGAAACACAACGGCTCGCCAGTTCGCCATTGGACATGTTCGGACGTGTCACCATCACTGACGGTGGTCTGTCACTCATGAGTCAGCAAAAAGGAAAGCATTCGAATACGTACCAATGGCGCTGTGAACGGCACCTCAAGGCGGAGCTCCAAAAACAAAAAGAGAAGAAAAGCCTGGAAATCTACGAACAGCTCCTGCAAATCCCCTATGGACGGAGGCACCAGGCGGATGCACTCTATGCTCAACTGCCGGCTAGCAGCCCTCTTCTTCGAATTCCTAAGGAACAAGTCTGCCAGGCGTACCTAGAGACCTCCCTGTATGGGAACAAAACGAACAACTTCGCTGAGGTGCTCAACCACATGTTCGAGCCAGCTCGAACTCAAAGGGAGCTGTCCAGGTCTCTTCTCGCTGTAGTTTCCATTTTGAAGCTCAGGCACGACGCTTTACTGGCCAATGTCCGAAGGTGCAAAGCAAATGCACTGCAGAGACAGTCTGTTGCACATCTCCTACCGACGGACAAGTGGCCAGATTTCGCGACAACGGAGTCTATCTTGAAGGAATACAGTGAGTTGCATGACGCTGCTCGTGACGTTCTGGAAGTAACGCACATTCAGAATCGACAATTTAACGTCAAGCATTCGGCGGAAACGACGCATATCGTGGACCTGGATGCATTGCAGCCTGGCCAGTATCACAGAGTATGCACTTGTGGCAGGGTCGGGATGAGGAAGCTCTGGTGCAAAGATGTTCAGGCAGTATTTCGTCAAACGGACACTTGCTGGCAATCATGGGTAGCACATCACGCTAAGGCCGAGACCTGGGAGACTCAAGTGGGTCCAGACTTCGTCGTTCCAGGTGGAGAAGCCATCATCGATAGCCTGCAGACCTGCCACGAGTCTGGTGAATTCAAGCAGCTCATCCAACCAGAACTTCGCCCGACGCCAAAGGGTCGACCAGTAAGTTTGAAGCCAACAGCAGAAGATCAACGGCGCGCCAAAGGCATTTTAGAAGACAAACAATCGGCACAACGAGCTCAAACGGAATTTGCAAAAGTAGCGACAGGAGCCAAGTCTTTCAATCCTGGCGGTAAGGGGATTGGGAAGAAATGCAGCTTTTGCAAAGACCCAGGTCACAGGCGTCCAAATTGCCCCAAAGCCAAGTCACTGCTCGGACAGCAAGTTTCCCAGGCTACAGTATCATACAACGACGCACATGGAGAAGATGAGCGCCTGGAAGACGAAATTGATGAAGAGGCAGACAACGAGGTCCAAATTGACCAGGAGGACACGCGAGGACAAGAAGAGGATGGTGCTCATGACGGCCTCCATGACTTGCGAGCTCACATGGAACTCGATCACGTCGAACAGAGTGACTTCGGTGTTGATTCAAAGCACAAGTCACGAGACATTCAACACGCAGCGTCGACATATACGGTTTCTACTGAACGTGCTTCTCACAGCGTTCTCCATGACCCTACAGAAGCTGTGGCAGCGCCAACAGTGACGGCTACACCGGTCGCCCAGGCCAACGATGGTGGCAGCGACAAGGGTAAAGATGACTTACAGTTAGCCAGTGGCGACGGGGGTATCTTCGGTGGCGACGAGGACGAGGATCCAGCGCACACCGACTTAGGGCAACCGTCTGCTCAGGCGCCCGCACCGGCGGCTCCATCCCCTAGCCCCGCCAATCCAGGTGACGAGGCAACGTTGCCTAAAGGATGGAAGTCGACGATGGCGCCTGATGGCCGGGTGTACTACTTCCACGCTGTCACCAAGATGACTTCGTGGACGCGTCCCGTGGTGAAGTCCTCGCCTCACGCCCCCGCCCTTGCCATGATGTCTTCTGCACCGTCCTTTGCCGATGTTGGCTTCGGCGGCGGCGGCGGTTTCGATGCCAGCTACGGGCAGGCGCCCGCTCCGGCGCCAGCTCTGGCGCCTTCCTTCGCGGCGGGCAGCTTCGGTGGCGGTGGGGTCTTCAGTGGCGGCTTGGACGCAGGCTTCGGGCACGCGCCCGCACCAGCACCTGCTCCAGCGGGTGGTTTCGGCGCAGGAGGCTTCGACGGTGGTGTCGACTTCGAGGGTAATGGCGGCGACGGCATGGGTGGCGGCATGCCAGGTCAGATGGGCGGCGGTATGGGCTGCTATGGTGCAGATGCAGCCCCTGACGCTATCTCGATCTTCGGTGGTGGCATGGGCGGAGGCATGGGCGGCGGCATGCCAGGTGAGATGGTCTGCGGTTTGGGTGGCTTCGTACTTGGCAATGATGCCCCGCCTGACAAGGAACCGCCTGCAATTCCTCGTTCAGTCTCGAGCATCAGCGGTGTTGGCTTCGGTGGCGGCGTCGACACTAGCTTCGGGCAGGCGACAGCACCAGCACCGCCTTCTACAGCACCAGCACCGGCTTCGTCAGTTGATGCCAAAAGATGTGCTGAACTGGCGGTTGCTTTGGAAATAGAGAAGCAGCGTGATCACAGCAAGCTCAAGGGATGGTCACGAGATGAAATCCGAGGCGCAAAATTTCTCCTGGAGGAACAGAGCTTTACGATATGCAATGTGAAGGGCGACGGCGCGTGTTTCTTTCGATGCTTAGCTGTCGCGTTGGACAACAACGAAGGGGAGCACAAGACGTACAGACAAGCTGTGACGCAGCACTTGATCTCTGTCATCGACGCAGTGGGTGAGTCGGAAACCGAGCAAGGGGCACATCCTCTTTATCAAATGATGTCGACGTCTCTGCCAGTCGAAGGTGATCTTAGCACGCGTGAGGTCATTGATCAATACGTGACGTACTTATCTTTGAATGATGAGCAAGTGGACCATTTGGGCATCCAACTATCTTCCAGGGTTCTTGAGATTGACATTCATGTTCACCAAGTAGACGGTCAAATCTATGTCCATCGAAGTTCCGACGCAGTACTTCCGAATAATCTCGAGTTACACGTCTTCTACGATGGAAGCCACTATCAGTATTTGCGACGCTCCGAGCTAGGACTGAGACCCAAACGCCCAGAGCGCTCTTTTTTCGGGTCGGACCTGAGATGTAATAAGATTCAGCAACAGTTCGACAATGCCCTTCGAAGGTGGAGCGTTGCCATTGACATGTTTGACAAGGCCTTCTACTCTTTGCAGTCTTGGGAACGATCTCGAAGCGTGCGTGTGAGCACAAGATCTACTCCCAGCAGTAACATTCCAATTGTTCAACTACGTCTGCCAACTGAGCCTCCCGTGACGCGTTCGGGAACTGGGATTCATGATGAACTCGGCAGCAGAGCAGCGCAAGCTTCCCAGTCCACTGCTGAGTCCTCTGCATTACAGGCGTTGTTACAAGCACCACCGAAGCCTACGTGGGACATGACTCTCTCATGCTCTTCGTCGCAAGCCCAACCTAAGAGTGGGAACCACGTGAAGATCTACAAACCCAGGCAAGCAGGGGAGCGTTTGAGCTCCATCTATCGGAAGCCATACGAATACTATTTACGTCAGACGGTAGACGGAACGGAAAAGGTGTGCTTGCAATGGTCAGGCGCGCAAGAGCTACACGGAGATACCCCTCTTGAGCTGTTGCAAGCTCTGAGTGAGGAGGATGCGTTCGCTAAACGTTCGTCACTGACGAACTTTTGGCATCTATTGGGACGGCCGCTTGAGAAGCATCACTTTTACTTTGTGCGTAAGTGCCAAGATGAGTGCGACGGAGTTGTACTGCTGCGGAGCCTGATGCGTCAACGTCAGCAACAAGGACGAGGAGCTCCGCGTCTCACGCTAGAAGTGGCGCACGTTTGTGCGAGCGGACCACGAGGAAGTGGTGCTCTCCTAATCTCGGCGTTGTGCACGGTGCTATTGGAGTTGGAGCCGAACACCGTTCTACGAGTGAACCTACCGGGTCACATGGCGGCATCGAAAGGTTTTTGGTCCAAGCTAGGATTCAACGAGGATGGTGGCTGTTCAACGACAATGAGAATGCATCTCAAGGACCAGGCATGGGTTGCTTACATGAAGTCTGCTTTTCCAGAGCAGCTGGCCGTCGACGACATGGTGGTCCCATCCACAGATATCGTTCCCAGTCTACTCGAAGGAATCTGGTCAGCAGAGCACATGAAGACCTGGCAAGAAAAGGATCCTGAGTACCGGATGTTATTGGCAGACCCGAACGCCGGTGCCACGACGGTGTCTTCCTCACGAGCGGATAATATCAAGGAATCTGTGTCATTGATCTCGAAGTTGGATTACCTCGGAGAGCGCGTAACTGTCAAGGGGAATGGAAGCTTCTGGTTATACGCTGTCCTTGCGGGTGTGGGCCTCATGGAACACGCGAGGAAGTGCAAGATTACTTCAAAATCCCAAGGCGAGCATTCCCCAACTGCCCGAGACTTCAAAGTATCAGCTATGGTGATTCAAAAGATGAAACACTATGCGACAACAACGAAGTGGGACATGACGGTGATGGCCAAGGATGTGCTCATTCAAGAAATCACAAGCCTTGAAGCCGCCTCCGCATCACGGAGTGGTACCTGGGGGGGCGGAGTGGACACCTATGGTGTGCTGTCGAACATGCTTGGAATTCAAATCGTCTGGCTGAATTTGACCACACCGAAGAGCTTCATCTTGTTCCCTGGGGGTTTGAAAGGGAACCAGAAGAGAGTATCCATGAATGCCCTGAAGACGACTATTGATGGTTTGGTTGCGGCAAACCTCAAGTTCGCTGTCGTGGAATATGATGGGAATGGACACTTTGCAGGATACTTGCAACGACGCCCCATGCGTTTGAGCCTCGACGTTATGAACTTCCTCGGGTTGTTCAATTCCTGACTATCGGCCCCATCACGTGGTGCTGATTGCTCTGTAACTGTGAGCGTCAAGGATCACGTGATCAGTAGTGAGGGCGTTCAGCTACATGCAAGCGGCAGTTTGCAATTGGATGGTCAAGTGATTGAGTGGCTGAGTCATCATCCGCATCCTGGTCACGCGTCGGCAGGTTCGATTGGGAACCCGATTCTGAGGCACACGCAAAGCGAACTCGTTTTAGACGAGCTGAGTTTACCTGTGCTGAGTGACGACATGATGCATGGCGTAAATGTAACTTCAAAAGAAGGTGTGACTGTGGCACGAGTGGCATGGATGCTACCCACCACAGTTGACAAGTTGAGCAACCTTCCTGAAGGGTCGACTCGGAAGTTAGTGGAGGAGCTGCGTGCGTGGGCGATGGAGCAAGAGGGGGATAGGAATACTACCACAATCCAGCCAGCCGCTGGCCAATACATTAGTCTTGGACACGGGATACTGCCCGGAAGACGACGTGAGTCCATAATGCTGGACGGCGCTTCTACAAACATCCCATTTACACGAGCTCCGGCTGGAAGAAGCGATGGCGTCGAACCTACTCTGAGATCATTGAATGGACATGTTGCGAAGTGCATGGTGTCGGTATTCCCGGACATGAAGTCCTGGTGTGTTACCGACGGAGCGAAGAGCGACCAAGAGTTGTGGACGCAGGTATGCCAATACCCGTCTGCACCACCGGGCGGGTTCACGTTTCCCTCACAGCAGGTGGTGGTGAGGGGACACTGTTCGGATGACCTCCCGGAGGCTTCATCGGCCGATCTACACATTGATAAAATGGACGGTGGCGGACTCTATGGCGGCACCATAATGTTCCTCGGTGGGCACGAGTCTCACCCCGGTCAATGGCGCAATTTTGCAATTTTCGAAGGGGCCAAGGGAGGGCGCGGTGTTTCGATTCCCGTGATGCACAGTGACTGTATCTGCGTGCTAAGTTGCCAGTATCAGAGGCATTTGCACGGCACGGTCCTACTGGAACAGCTCGAAGGTGACGCGCTGACCAAGGCGGCTCCATGTCGGAGGGTTGAAGGCTTGCATGTGGTCTCCTACAACCTGCGCATGATCGAAGGATTCGTGAATCGCATGTCTAGGGAAAGTGCCGAGAGACAGGCCAAGGTCGTATCAAAATACCTGGACGAACGCTTACGAGCTCGCGCTCGTGCGTGGATGAGGCGCCGGAACGTAGCCGAAGAAGAAAACCATGAAGTGCCCTCACTGCTGCCGACACCGCCGGCGTCAAACTCTGGAGAAGCAGCGGCTTCTTCGTCGAGCGACGCTGTGCCGGCTTCCGTGATAGGCACGCACAGTCGGGGCAGGGCAGTTGCGTACTGGCTGATGAGATGCGCTTCATGCAGGTCAAACAATGAGGTTGGCGTGCCACTGAGCGAGGAGGTGCACGAGTTTGCAGTGCGCTGCCACGCGTGCCGGGCGCTCAATAAGGTCTTCTTGGATGCGGGTGGCGAGCCTCTGCTCGTCGCTGAAGGACTCTCGGAATGGGCAGACCCTTCCGAACCGTCGCCGCCGCCACCTGTGCCCAAGCCCCCGCCCCAACCGCAACCCCCGTCGCTGCGTGTCCCTTCTTTTTATCTCAAGAACTCGTCAACCCCTGCTGAGGGTGACCCGCAACAATACGCGGACTTGGCGCGCAAGACTGTCCTGGCTGCAATTCCCGTGGTCGAGAAGCTCAAGAGGGAACGAGAGGCCGTGGAAGCACGTGAGGCGAGGGCGGCGAAACGCAACACAGGGGCAAGAGGTCCTGCGGAACGTCGATAATGCAGGTGTGAGGGGTGACTCAGGAGACGGGTCTGCCTACCCTCACCGAGCTCGAACCGGAGGTCATGAGGGGGGGGTACTTCCCCAGGTCCAGCCCGCCTCGGCTCTTGGCCTGAAGCGAGCCTCCATGGTGGTCCCATGGTGGTCGCGGTCGGGCCAAGGGCTACCACCTCGGTAGGTGGACGAACTGACCTGGGTCACCCCTCACCCAACAGGAAGGAGAGGCCAGAACCATGTGATGAAACGCTGCCGAAACTATGTGATGAGACGCTGCCGAACTGGATCTGAGAGCGGGATCTGAAGGTGAGCACTATGAAGATGTGAAACGTGCATGACACTCTTCAGACCCACTGCACACATCCTGCGGGTGTTGACGCCGGACGCGGCCTCATGACAACACCCACAGGATGCCTGCAGAAAATGACCAGCATGCGTGTCGCCTTCGCTTGCCCTTTCCGGGCCATGTCGAGTTAGTACTCCCCTCCCAGTATGGGCCGCAGGGGAGGGAATGGTGATGAAGCGCGGACCTGCGGAGTCTGCACGATGGATCAGATCCTACTGCGAAGACGTGACAAGCACACCTCACGGTTGTCAGCGGAACGTATCCCGTCTCCATCTCCGATGCCTGTGCTGAAAGCCTGCAACAACACGTGTGCCTCCTCCCTCCCCCCTGTGCAGGCAGAAGCTGAAACCGAAAGATTCCCATCAAGATACTGACGAGAGAGGGGGGGAAGGGGGCAAAGGCCCGTCGTCCGATGGACTCTGAAGCGACTACTCCGCGTGAGGCATCACACATGTTTCTGGCCTCTCGTGTCACCCTCTTTAGCTGCATCGGAGAGCCGCCAGGGAGTCGGTCCATCCCATCCGTCATTGAGCGAGTCATCTTCGGATGGCAAGGCTCCCTTGCACGAAAGTGCAAGAGTGGGTCGACTGTGCTCAGGGGGGGCAGTGGCCTATGTACTCCCGGAAAGGCGGCTCGCTTGATGTGGTGTGCTCCTCTGAGCGAAAGAAGAGCGGTTCAACATTGAGGCCACAACACAGTGCGTTGTCCGTGGAGGACCTTCGGAGAAAGTCGGACGACGTGACCACGGCCCCTGGACAGCTGGATGGGAGCCGCTGGAGACCAAATGGGCGCCGCTGGAAGGCCGCTGGAAGGCCGAATTGGCGCCCACGGCGTCCAAAAGGCGCGCACGGACGAAGAACAAGCGTCTGTGAGACGATGCAGTTCGGATGAACTAGCGTCTGTGAGACGATGCAGTTCGACGAACTTTCGTTTGTGAGACGATGAACTTTCGTTTGTGAGACGATGAACTTTCGTTTGTGAGACGATGAACTTGCATTTGTGAGACGACGAACTGCCGGTTGTGAGACGATGTTGTGAGACGATTTAGTTGCGTATGTGAGACGATTTAGTTGCGTTTGTGAGACGATTTACGTTGCATTTGTGAGACGATTTAGTTCGACGAACTGCCGGTTGTGAGACGATGTTGAGAGACGATTTAGTTGCGTATGTGAGACGATTCAGTTGCGTTTGTGAGACGATTTAGTTGCGTTTGTGAGACGATTTAGTTGCATTTGTGAGACGATGGAGTTCGACGAACTGCCGGTTGTGAGACGATGTTGTGAGAGGTGTGAGACGATGCGGCTAGACTTGTAACAGTAAGCATGAAAACGTCTCACAAACGCAACCGACCAACTATCGTCTCTCAAATGCAACTAAATCGTCTCACAACCGAAACCATGAGTTCCATCGTCTCACAAATAAAAGTCGAGGAACTAATCGTCTCACAAACGAAGTATTCTCTTCATGGAAGGCTCGAGGCACGCGATGGCTCAACCGGACCGGTTGGAGGGGGCTCCAGATGCGGCCGTCGGGGTCGACGGCGTGGAACGCCGCCACCGGAATTTGTCCGTCACTCTCGCACACTCTCGCGACGGGACGCACACTCTCGCGTTGTCTGCGAAGCCTGGAGCGGT
>Ga0210243_101843_pt1 | contig 13865 bp, 14 predicted proteins | sample ChrtobMeP5a_32mM_FD_155461 | JGI IMG/M metagenome (GOLD analysis project Ga0210243, IMG submission 155461) | Chrysochromulina tobin associated microbial communities from unialgal haptophyte culture, Seattle, Washington, United States - P5a_32mM | ecosystem: Host-associated > Algae > Haptophytes >...
GTTACGAAGCAGAGCCTTCATAACGGCTTCCTAACGCTGCGTTATGAAGCCGTGGGCTTCATTTTAGCTGCATTATGAATACCTTCCACATTATGAAGTTCATTTTCAACTTCATAACGGGACAGTGAGGGTTTTTTCGCAACAAAAACGGCGCGAGATCGCGAAAGGTCGCAAAACTCGAGAGGTCACGTTTCAACAAAGAGGCTCCGCTCTCCGGTTAGACGGCCAATTCACACACTAGTATTCACACGTGACGGAGAGGAGGCGCTCGCCGAGCACAGTCGCCGAGCAAGGCCGCGCTCGAGAGCGGCGCGCGCGCGCGGAGGCAGCTCAGGTGCCGCATCTCGCGCCCGCCCGAGGGGCACCGGCTGACGGTGAAGATGCTTCGGCGGAATCTGACTCCGCTCATCCTGGCCTTCTCCAGAACGCACGTCGAAACGCTCAAGCACCACCGGCTGGATGCGAGCGTGGCGATGCCATTGGATGAGGCACAAATCACCCGCCGCGTGACGCAGAGCACCTTGGCCAATTTGGCCATCGCGGTTGGAGTCTTGAGCGGCGTGAGCATGCTCCGCTCGCAGCCCGACATGCAGGGCTGGATGGCGGCCGCGGGTGCCGCCCTCGTCTTCGGTGGGAGCTCGTTGCCGGCAAAGCATCCAGCCGCCGCTGCTGCCGGAACCCTGGGCTTCCAGCTGTGGGTCACCATCGGCAACTCGGCCCTTAACCTGATGCTTCTGCTGCTCCTCAACGTGCCGATTCAGTGGAGCCAGTACGGAGTCGTGGGCGCGGCCGTGCTGACTGGCACGCAGCTCTTTGCCTGGCCCGCCATCCAGCGGCTCGGTGCCGCGGTCGGGCCGGGCATCTGGTGCGGCGTCGGCATGCTCACAAGCTTCTTGTGGGGAGTCTTCGTCTTTCACGAGCCCTTCAAGACGCCGGCTCTGGCGGTGATGGCGCTCGTGATGCTCGTCGGCGGCGTGGGCGGCGTCGCATCATCGCAGGTTCTCAACCATCGGGACGCCTCGAACCAGCCGCCGCCGCCGTCCCAGCCGCCCCCCCTCTCGCCAGCAGCAGAGGAGCTCGACGGCAGCGGCTCGAGCGCCGTGGTGAGCGCATCGGCCTCGCCGGCTTTGCCTCTCGAGCGACCGAGCGAGCCGCTGAGTGCCCTCGTCCTCGGCGTGGCCTGCGCGCTCGGCACCGGCCTCCTCGACGGCAGCTTGATGGCTCCCTTCTCGAGCTACAAGACCTCTCTGGGTCTCGCGCCCGGCGACCAAGTAGCTTTAAGGTACCTGGGTGGCTTCGCTCTCGCGCTGCCTGTGGTCGCGCTGCTGCCCCTGCTGCTCGCGCTGCTCGTCGAGCACCTGCGCCAAGGCGCACGCAGCACCCGCCGCTTGCTCCCGCTCGACGGGCGCTCACCAGCACGCTTCCTCAACCTGAGCTGCGCTCTCTCAGGCATGAGCTGTGGGGCGCTCTGGGCGGCCGGCAACGTTCTCTCCGTGCACGCGTCCATGAGGCTCGGCCAGGCCGTCGGCTTCCCGCTCACGCAGGTGTGCGTGGTCATCAGCGCCCTGTGGGGAATCCTCTTCTTTGGCGAGCTACCCCAGCCGCGCGCTCGCGCCCTCTTTGCAAGCTCGTCGGTCGTAGTGCTCGCGGGCGCCGTGGCGCTCAAGGCGAGTGGCGGAGGCGTACTGTAGCATGTAGGACGAAATAGGGCCGGTCTACAGTAAAAGTGTGTCGTGCAAAACACGAATTCACTATTCAGAATATCAATCCGCTTCTTCGGCAACCAGGGTGGAGACGCTCTGCTCGCCAGCGCTCTCCGCAGGACTAAGCCCCATGGCCTCGTGATGCGCTCGCAGCCGATCCACGTGCGGCCGAAGCGCGTCCAGCAGGAGCTCGCCGTACCGCTGCACCTTGAGCTCGCCCATGCCGTGCAGCTCGAGGAGCTCAGCCTTTGACGTCGGCAGCAGCCGGCACATTTCGACCATCGTCCGGTTGCCGCAGACGATGAACATGGAGCGTGCCATCGACTTGGCCTTCGCGTTCCGAATCTCCCTGATGGCCTCATAGACCTCTCGCTCGGTCGGGGTCAGCTCCTCCGGCTCAATGGGTATACCATCTGGGTCACGGACAGCCGGGTCATTCGCAAGTTCAGCCTTGACACTCTCCGCATCGGCACCGCCGAGCGATAGGGCCGGCCCGGGCCTTTTCCGGCGTTTACGCCGATCCTCCGCGTCAATCTCATCTTCGACGTACACCTCCGGAGCTGGTGCACTCCTGATCCGGCTGGAGCGACGTTGCGGCTCGATCGGCTCCTGAAGAACGGGCTTTGGCTTTGTTGGGCGCTTCTTGGCGAGCGGTGCTGCATTCCAAGGCGGTGGTGCCGAGAGACCAAGGTCCATAAGCTTCAAATTATTCTCTCTTATGTTGTCGAGCCGCTCCAGTTCGTAAGCGGACAGAGATGCCGACATATCGCAAAAAACCCGCGAGCCTCTCACGACCGCGTGAACGTTACATGTAACACGACAGACGCGTGCGCCGTCATGCGCCGTATTGGGCTCTCGATTCAATTGGCGCACGTGCGCTTACAATTGTAACCGCCAAGCACTACACGCTGTGTAAATACTCTGGAAACTTGTATACGGGCGTTTGATTGGGCGGCAATCACACGCTCAGGTTTTCGTAAAGCGAAAAGACAGTGAAGCGAAGATGGTCATCGGCGTCGTGTGGACAGTGCTTCTGCCCGCGCTGGCACTGCCTGCGGCGTCGCGACGGGCTGCTCTTGCGACCGGAGGCATGCTGCTGCTCCAGCCGCTGCCGGCGAGTTCCACAGTGGCCGGCGATCGGGAGGTCGTCACGACCATCGAGGTGGTTGCCGTCAAGGGAAAGCCGCCCGTCAAGGTGACGCGGCCGCGGCTCACCGGCGCTGGCGATCCTGCTTGGACGTTTGGGCAGCGCGACATCAGCTCAGCAATCTATGCCGAGCCGTTCCCTGCAAAGTTCCCATACGCAGCTGCCGACTTCAAGCGTCTGGATGAGGCTCCCGACACAGAATTCTACAAGTTCCCCAAGCTCGTGTATCACATCGACGAGGGCGCGGTGTCGGCGCTGACGCGATACTACGACGCGCAGATCCCGGATGGGTCCGACGTGCTCGACATTTGCAGCTCGTGGGTCTCTCACTTTCCTCGCGACTTTCCCACACGGATGAAGTCGCTCGTGGGCGTGGGGATCTCGGAAATCGAGCTCGCGTGCAACGATCAGCTGAGTCGCCACGTGGCCCAGGACCTCAACCAGAACCCGAAGCTACCGTTTCCCGATCGGTCCTTTGACTGCGTCACCTGCGTCGTCTCCTTCGATTACCTGACGCGCCCACTGGAGGTGATCAAGGAGGTGGTGCGAGTGCTGCGGCCTGGTGGGCAGGTGATCCTCTCGCAATCAAATCGGTGCTTCTTCACCAAGGCCGTGGGCGTGTGGACGCGCGACATGAGCGATGCGGCCCACCTGCGCGTGCTCGGCACGTATGTCCACTTTGCGGGCGGGCTCGACGAGCCTCGAGCACTCGACATCTCGCCGCGAGGGCCCGGCACGAATGATCCGATGTTTATCGTCAAGTCCACCCGGCGCGCCGCGTGAGCGGGAGAACCGAGCAGTAGTACTGTGCCGATTCAAGCGCGACCTGACAAATGTGATTCCGTCGCAATTTCATTCACACCTTTGATTCACACGAATGCTCCTCTTGAGAGGGAGCACATGAAGAACACTCTGTCTGAATTCGATGAGCTCGTCGAACACACCGTCACTACGAGCGGCCGGACAGCATGGAACTGGTTGGAGCCACGCGCCACAACAATGTTGCACAAACTCAAGGACGTGCAGCAGCACAGGCTCAGGGAGTGTCCGCGTGAGCAAGTGCGACAGCAGCAGCATCGGCAGCAGCAGCGACCACAGCACCTTCGGCCGCAGCAGCAGCGACAGCACCACCGACAGCAGGGGCTGATTCGTGCCGAGGAGTTGCGGCGGCAGACGAGACGGCAGCAGCAGACGAGGCGACAGCAACTGTACAAGCAGCCACGCTCAAGCTTCTCGTCCGCCATCATCTGCCCTGTGGTCCACACGCCCGACCAAGCCGTCGACGCAGCGATGAATCTTTGCAGGCTGACATCCTCCGATGTGCTCCTTGACGTTGGCTGTGGCGATGGCAGAGTGCTGTTGGCTGCTGCGGCGCGCGGCGCGCACGCGATCGGTATCGACGTCGATCGCGCGTGCCTTGCCAGGTCACGAGCTGCGGCGGAGCGCTCCGGCCTCTCCCACCTGATCGAGGTGGCCAAGCACGACTTCATGTCTCTCGAGGAGTACGCTGCATACGGGCGTGTCACTGTCCTTTTTCTCTTCCTCACACGAAGGTGAGTTGGCTAACTCGAGCCCGTGCTGCGTGCATGCTGACCGCCGCGTTAATTGCCTCCCTCATCAGGTTGGTTGGTCAGATCGAGCCCGTGCTGCAGCGAGCGGTGCATCAAGGCAGGCGTGTGGTGATCTATTGTCCGTCGGGGTGCGACCCTTGTGAGGTACAGCCCGGCGCGCGGCCGAATGTCGAGCGGAGCGCGGGCAACTCTCTAGGCGAGCTGGTGCCCGAGGCGACGGCGCTCCTGGGGATGGTGCGGATGTACGCCACGCCCACGACGGCGCGTGGATTCGCTCTGCCCGCATGCGCAGCTACCGGTACATGGTCTCACGCAGCTACCGGTACACACCCTGAGATCCTCAGCCAGGCGAGTGCCGCGCAGCCGAGCAGCCCGCGTCCATCGATCGCCGACGACCCGATTCCACAGCGTCCATCGATCGCCGACGACCCGATTCCACAGCGTCCATCGATCGCCGACGAGATCTCGGCTCCGAGTCCACAGCTGACCTCATCATCCCTAGTAGCAATCCCATCACCCGAGGGGGGGGGAGTGCCCGAGGGGAAGGGAGCACCCAGGGGGGAGGCAGTGCTGGCGGACGCGATGCCGCCCGCCTGTGCGGACTTCGCCACGGCGATGGAGCGAATGGAGCCGGTGCTCCGACGGGCACTCATGGACGATGCGGTCGACGAGGACGGCGGTGAGGCGCTCACCACGGCGCTAGCGGCGTTGCTGCGTGGTCCGGGCCGGCCCGCCCAGCATGCGCGATCGGTGGTGACCAGGAAGCGGGCGCTCACCGCCGAAAGCTGTGCGGCTCTTCGGCGAGTGATCGACTCCGAGATGCCCACGACGGCGCGTGACGGGACTGACGAATCGGAAGATGGCCTGGCACAGCAAAAGCTACGCATCAGCGTCGAGCGTCTGATTGAGCTCACATCTCGTTCCGAGATCGAATCTCTCTGGCGCCTCGCCGACGAGGTGCTTGCCTTACAGCGTCAAGAGGCGTACGCGCATGCGGACGCCGTGGGTAAGGTTGTGCCGGTGGAGACAGCGGCCGCCACTGAGGCGGCGCATGGCGGCTTCCATGTCGACCTCTTCTTGCGCCGATACACGCTTGAGGGCCGCCCGTGGATTGCGTTTCATCAGGACGTCTCGGGCGTCACTCTGAACGTGGCGCTGAGCGATGATGGCGCCGTCACGGGTGGCCGATTGCATGCCATCCTGGGCGGTCGTCACAGGATCCTCACGCGCGAGGAGGGCGAGGTGACCGGCCATTCGGACGATCTGATGCATGCGGTCTCGGCGATCCGCGCTGGCGTGAGGTATTCACTGATCGCTCTCTTCTTCGTGCTGCGCGAGGACGACGAGTGCGTCGAATACCAGACCATCCCGAGGCGCGAGCTCTACCCTCTCGCCTGTGGGGAAGGGACCGAGCGCCGTGGTGAGCACTTGCATGCTGTGGCAGCCGCGATCCCTCTATCATCCCGAGGCGCGAGCTCTACACTCTCGCCCCCCCCACATACTCGACTTGATGCACGATGAGTGGTATCGTAGGCCGGGCGCGGAGCGTTGCGCGCGTGGAGCCGGGTGTAGTATCGAACGTAGTATCGTACGCGGGCGTGCGTCCGGGACTGGCCACTGGTTCCGCGCGCGCCGGCCGCGGGCTTCAATGAGCTCCAGCGCTACCGGTATCCATACCGCGATTCATGGCGATTGTGTTGACGGAGGGGAGCGGAGCCGTCCTTTGAGACGGTGTGGTGAGCGCGGGGGAACCGCGACGAAACTGGCTGACTGACTGACTGATCGCTGTTTTGGGTGGCCGAAACTTCTCGCTCAACAACTCACAGGAACAAGGAACAAAATAAACGTTGACGAATCCTTGAGGTCAGACTCGCAAGAACTTGATGACGCAAAGAATCTGCTCCGTCAGGCTCGACCGAGTCCACGTGTGTATCAAACGTGTCATTCTCGAAGGAATTGGTCGCCTAGTTCGCAACCACATCCCCGAACTGTGAAGAATTCGCGACAGCCAGAAAAGGTCTTACATGCGCCGCGTGGGGATGCGTGAGCCGTCGGCCGAGGAGCACGAGGAGGCGCCCACGGCGAAGAAGGCCAAACACGAGGAGCAAATACGCGTGCGAGCGCGAGACGGAGAGGAGGTCACGTTGTCGCGCGACGCAGCCCGACTCATGGGCACCTTGAAGGATCTGATGGACCTCGCCACCTCCGAGGATGGCATCTATCCCATGCCCACAATCATGGCCTCGACGCTTCAGATGGTGTGCAAGCTGAACGACCCAGACTACACGTGGCCGAGCTCTGACGAGAATTCGCTCTTCCAGCTCATCCAGCTCATCGAGGACGCCCTCTATCTCGACGCCCCCATCGCGCTCAAGCACCTCCAGCGCGCGATCGCCTCCCAACTCAACGGCAAGCGCGCTCCTGAATTATGCGCGCTCATCGGCGCGGATGGTGACTTTGGCAGCGCGGAGGCGCACGCGTTCGACGCGCAGAGTGCTGACGAGCTTCGTAAGCGTTACAGTCGGATGCGCGTCGTGGAGCTGCGCTGGGAGCTGCGCACGCTTGGCCTCACGACCAACGGCACCAAGCCCGTGCTCATCGCGCGCCTGAATGAGCGCCTGATCGAGATGGCCGGTGCAGCAACGTCCATCGCCGAGCCGGCATTTGTACCGGAAGATGTTGAGGCGCCGCAGCAGCCGGCCAGCTCCACGCTACCGCCCGAGCCGATGCAGCAGGCCTCGTTCTCGGCGGACGCCATGGAGGCTGCTCTGGGCCTGGTGGACGTGGCCACGTTGGCCGCGCTCAAGGGCCTGACTCGATCTTGGCGGGCGCTGGCGCAACGTGTCCTCTGCTCGCGCCTGTGCCGCCGCGACAGGCAGCCAGTACCCACACGTCTGGATGAGATCACCGACCTTGACGTGGAGCAGCTCATCGAGGCTGGCCGGCCCGGGGACGCGGCCGTAGCAGGGTGGACGCTGCCTGGGCTTGCGCGCCTCCATGGCTACGGCTATGTGGTGGACGTGGCCGCCGTTCGGGCCGCGGATCTGCAATGCGGGACGGTGCGCAACTGGCTCTGCCATCCATTGCTACATGGTGCTGCTAAGGATGCTCTCAACAGCTGCATCTCAGGCGAGGGAGAACCACCGTTGAGGCTGACGATCGCAGCCGTTGCCTGTGCAGGCTCGGGAGTCATTTGTGGCATTCCGGTACAGCAACTGCGCGAGGACAGCGTCACGGAGCTCAACTTGTCCAATAGGGGGCTCCATGTGCCTGCGGCCATGCTTGTCGCCTATCTCATTCCTGCCACGTCGGTGCTCAAGAACTGCAACTTGCTCAAGAACAGGTTCGACGTTGAGTCGGCCAAGAAGCTCGCCAAGATCGGCATGGAGAAGGGCATCATGCTCTCGGGCATGACGCGCGACCAGACGGAGGCCGGCTTCTCGAGCCAGCACCTCCAACCCGCAGACGCCATCCTGATCGCGTCTGACCTGAAGTTCATGGCGGTCCTGACCACCCTGAACCTGGACCTGAACAAGATCGGTGCGGAGGGTGCCATCGCGATCGCCAAGGCGCTGAAGGTCAACGCGGTCCTGACCAACCTGGATTTGCATTGGAACATGATCGGCGACGACGGTGCCAAGGTGATCGCGGAGGCGCTCAAGGTCAACGCGGTGATGACCACCCTGCAACTGGGCCTGAACCAGATTGGTGCGGAGGGTGCCATTGCGATCGCGGAGGCGCTGAAGGTCAACGTGGTCGTGACCACCCTGAGCCTGGACGACAACAACATCGGAACAGAGGGTGCCAAGGTGATCGCAGATGCGCTGAAGGTCAACGCGGTCCTGACCATACTCTTGCTCGGAGACAACAAGATCGGGGACGAAGGAGCCATCGCGATCGCGAAGGCGCTGAAGGTCAACGCGGTCCTGACCACCCTGCGCCTGGACGGCAACAGAATCGGTGCAGAGGGTGCCAAGGCGATCGCGGAGGCGCTGAAGGTCAACGCGGTCCTGACCAAGCTGAGCCTCTGGAACAACAACATCGGCAACGACGGTGCCAAGGCGATTGCGGAGGCGCTGAAGGTCAACGCGGTCATGACCACCCTGGACTTGTTCCGCAACAACATCGGTCCAGAGGGAGCCATCGCGATCGCGGAGGCGCTGAAGGTCAACGCGGTCCTGACCAAACTGGACATCCGGGCCAATAACATGGGAGATGCAGGGGGGAAAGCGGTGCGAGATGCGGTGAAGGGCCGGAGTGGATTTGTGTTGGAGCTGTACGGAAAATGATTGTGAGAGCACTGTGAACATGTGTGGATCGCTTTTGGAGGTTCTGTGAAGTTATTCCCTAGTTTGGAAGCTGCCTTTGAACAAATTGAAGGCGTTTTCAATAGGGTCCTGACCGAGTTGCGCCTTGATTGGATTTGGAACAACATCGGTGCGCAGGGAACCATCGCAATCGCGGAGGCGCTGAAGGTCAACGCGATCCTGACCAAGCTGTGGCTTGGTGGCAATTACTGGGGAGATGCAGGGGGGGAAGCGGTGTGAGACGCGGTGAAGGACCGGAGTGGATTTTTTCTAATGGTTTGAGTTGGTGCTGCTGTAGAAAATAAGTGTGCGAGCACTGTGAACATGTGTGGACCGCTGCTGTGTTTTCTGTGAAGGTTTTTCCTAATTTGGAAGCTGTCGATTAGGCGTTTTCAATTGGGTGGTGACCACCCACTTGACCTCGGACGCAACATCATCACACATCAGGGATGAGGGTGCCATCGCGACATGCATCGCGATCGCGGACGCGCTGAAGGCGTCAACGGATAACGCGGTCTTGACCATGCTGGTGCTCGTGGGCAATTAAATTGGGGACGAGGGTGTGAAGGGTCCTGACCTACCTGGAAATCCACAAGACACTAACTTGGGAACGGAAAAGCAGGGGGGAAAGCGGTGCGAGTTCTAGTGAAGGATCGGAGTGGATTTTCGAAGTGGATTTGAGTTGAAGCTAGAGATGTGCGTGCAAGCATTGTGTGTGCAGTGTGGATCTCTGCTGTGAAGAGGTTCATGGTTCTTGGACATACCTGACTCAACTAAGGAGTGTGTCGGGAAGAGCACTGGTGTGTGCGCACCTTCATCCGGACGTGGTGAAGTTGGGCTCCACGAGGAACTCGTAAAAGTACTGAATCTCTTCTTGCCCACCGGGCTTGTGTGACGTGACGGCGACGATGTCGGATTCCTCCAGGTTGAACATGAGACCTTCGGCCGTGTCGGCATCGAAAGAGCCGCCTTCTGCCGAAGCAAGATATTCGGCGATAAGCTGATGTGCGACAAGCGCCCGTCCGTTAGTCGTTTTCGCCTGCGAGATGGAAATGAGATGGTAAATTGCGCGAGCTAGCGAGGCCGCTGCGCGAAGGTAAGGGATTGCGATCCGCTTGCCAATAGGCGACGTGCCCGGTATGGGCATCGGGCAGTTCCATCCGTGAATGATGCGGGCGCTCGGCGGGGCTGCTGATGCCATCACGCGTGTTGGTGTGCTGTGAATGAAGAGTTTTCAGTTCTGGTACGACCCTCATACTGTACAAGTAGGTCTGCAAAGTAGGTCAAGTACTCCGTGTACTGTACATTCTGAAGGTGCATGTGCGGAGGAGCACAATGTGGGGCACCTTCCTGCTCGTCGTCGCTGCCGAGAGCGTAACCTCTACACCCTTTGTTGGGGCAAACGTGCTGCAGGCGAGTCATCGACTCTTCCTCGGCGGCACCTCGCCTCCCCCCCATTCTCTCTGCATGAACACGGGCGTGGACGCCTCGGACAACTATTGCGACAGCCCCGGCTCCGAGTTGCTGATGTGCACGCACGGCGCCGGCTGCGTGGACTGCGCCCCGCGCATGCCGCGCTCGCCCCCGCAGCCACCGGTCTCCAGCCCACCGCGCCCCATCGCGTCAACTCCGGCAACCGCGGCACCTCCTGCCCTTTGCATCAACACTGTCACTCGCATCGGAATGCCAGCTTGTGCCTCGGATGGCTACTGCTGCGACGACGGCGGCCCGGGCACCGAGTACCCGGATGGCCAGTACGGCACCGACGGCGCCGACTGCGGCATGCGCCAACCGCTGCCACCGCCGACAGCCAGCCTAGCCCCCTTGCCTGCCAGCACGACCATCTGCTCGGAGACGTGCTCCTACGCCGATTGCGACAACGGCGGCCCCAGCTCCGAGTTCCCGGTGTGCGCGTACGGCACCGACTGTGTGGGCTGTGGATCGTGCCAACAGTTGCCACCATCGCCTCCAAGGGCATCGCCTGGGCCACCATCGCCTCCAAGGGCACCGCCTGGGCCACCATTGCCTCCAAGGGCACCGCCTGGGCCACCATTGCCTCCAAGGGCACCGCCTGCGACCCCACCGCCTCCCAGCCTGTGCTCCGCCGCGTGCATTGGAATGCACGCTTACGGCTCCAAGTGCGACGACGGCGGCCCCTGCGACGACGGTGGCGCCGGCACCGAGTTCTCCGACTGCCAGTATGGCACCGATTGCGCGGACTGCCGCCCGCGCGCACAGCCGCCCCCGCTGCTGCTTTACAAGACGTCGGAGCTGCGCTCAGGCAGCACCGGCAAGCTCGTGCGCTACACCAGCAAGCGTGTTCGCCCCACCGTCGAGGAAGCGGCGCATGTGGTCGGCGACGGCAGCGGTGTGCGTTGGGATGCGGTGGAATGGCTCAACTTTGGCAACGTACTCTTAAGGCTGGGGTCGCTCGTCTTCGCCGTTTGCTGGAGGCAAAAAGGGTCCGCCCGTCACCAGTGCCTCGGTTTGGCCTTCCTCATGCTCTGCATCCCGCGGGTGAGCGCCATGGACTCGACACGGCCTGATGGCGATGGAAGTCGTGCGCATCAGACGGCGTTGGCGGCGGCGCCGTCGCCTCCGCCTCCTCCGCCGCCGCCGCCTCCTCCTCCTCCGCCGCCTCCTCCTCCGCCGCCGCCGCCGCCGCCGCCGCCGCCGCTCACTCAAATATGCGCTGACGATGTGGACAGCGGCGCTTTCGACTCAGGTGGCGCACCCATGCCGTGCTCCTACTTCTACGCACAGCCCTCTGCTTGCGCTTCCTATTCCATCGCGCGGGCTACTTGCCCGGTCGCGTGCGGCACGTGTTCGCTTTCCCCTCCTGGCCCCTCGGGCCTCATGGTCTTGGAAGGCGCTGTAACGAGCCACCACCACCCTGTTGCCGGGGTGCTCGCAGTACAGCCATATTCGCCCATGCCACTTGCCCCGCCATCGCCGCCACCGCGACCGCCTTCGACGGAGCTCGGACGAGCCCTCCCGGGCAGCCAGCATGATGGGCGACAGCTCGCGCACTCCACAACCATCGTGGGCTCCGGGTCGATCGTGGGCAGCGTCACCTCTGCGTCCGTTTTGGATTTCGTGCGTGCGACTCGACCCTGCGCTCTGCGCGCTCTGACCTCGGACGCCGCGCCGCGCTCCCACGCCCCTCGAGCTTGCTTGCCCACCTGCACGCCCCTCATGCCCTCTCGCGCTCGCGAGTCACTTGCTGTGCACACAGCCTATGGCCGTCGCCGTGAGCGGCTCGTACGCCTACGTGGTGGCGTCTCAATCCGACTCGCTGGTGGTGGTCGACGTTAGCAACCCTGCGTCTCCGGCCGTCCGGGGCAGCGTGGTGTCGTCGTCTCTTCTGGATGGGGTGCGTGAGGCGGGGAGCTGCGCGCGCGGATGGCGTCAGCGCGCCGCGCTTGCGTCCGCACCGTCCATCATGCTCGCGGCCGCGGCGCCACCACCTGCTGAAGCCCTCTCGCGCTCTCACGTGCTGTGCGCACAGGCGCGTTCCGTCGCCGTGAGCGGCTCGTACGCTTACGTGGCGGCGGAACTGTCCGACTCGCTGGTGGTGGTCGACGTTAGCAACCCTGCATCTCCGGTCATCCGTGGCAGTGTAGTGTCGTCGTCTCTTCTGGATAGGGTGCGTGTGCTTTGTGCGCGCGGATGGCATCGGGCGCTGCGGAATGCGTCCGCACCGCCCATCATGCTCGCGGCCGCGGCGCCACCACCTGCTGAAGCCCTCTCGCGCTCTCGCGTGCTGTGCGCACAGTCTCATTTCGTCGCCGTGAGCGGCTCGTACGCTTACGTGACGGCATATCTATCCGACTCGCTGGTGGTGGTCGACATTAGCAACCCTGCGTCTCCGGCCGTCCGGGGCAGCGTGGTGTCGTCGTCTCTTCTGGATGGGGTGCGTGTGCGGCCTGGTGCTTTGCGCGCGCTTATGGCGTCGGGCGTGCCGCGCTCGCGTCCGCACCGTCCATCATGCTCGCGGCCGCGGCGCCACCGCCTGCTGAAGCTCTCTCGCGCTTACTTGCTCGCCCTCACGTGCTGTGCTCCCAGGCTTGGGGCGTCGCTGTGAGCGGCTCGTATGCTTACGTGACAGCGCATGATTCCGCCTCGCTGGTGGTGGTCGACATTAGCAACCCTGCGTCTCCAGTCATCCGTGGCAGAGTGGTGTCGTCGTCTCTTCTGGTTGCGGTGCGTGTGCGGCTTGGTGCTTTGCGCGCGCGGATGGCATCGGGCGCTGCGGAATGCGTCCGCACCGCCCATCATGCTCGCACCCGCGGCGCCACCGCCGTTGATGCTCTTTTGAGCGCTCACTTGCTCACGTGTTGTGCGCACAGGTGGCTGGCGTCGCCGTGAGCGGCTCGTACGCTTACGTGACGGCATGTGTCTCCAATTCGCTGGTGGTGATCGACATTAGCGACCCTGCGTCTCCAGTCATCCGTGGCAGCGTGGTGTCGTTGTCTCTTATGCAATTCGTGCGTGCGGCCTGGAGTTTTGCGCGCGCGTATGGCCTCGGGCGCCGCGGCATGCGTCCGCACCGCCTATCGTGCTCGTGTCCGCGGCGCCACCGCCTGCTGATTCCCTCGCTCGCTCTCACGTGCTGTGCACATAGGCTTGGGACCTCGACGTGAGCGGCTCGTACGCTTACTTGTCGGCGATTAGTTCCAATTCGCTGGTGGTGGTCGACATCAGCAACCCTGCGTCTCCAGCCATCCGCGGCAGCGTGGTGTCGTCGTCTCTTCTTAATGGGGTGCGTGTGGCCATTAGCTTTGTCCATCATGCTTGCCCCCGCGGCGCGTACGCCGCTGATGTCCTCGCGCTCTCACTCGCTCGCTCTCACGTGCTGTGCACACACAGGCTAATGCCGTCGCTGTGAGCGGCTCCTACGCTTACGTAACGACGGCTCGTGCCGACGGGCTGGTGGTGGTGCTTCTGGACCTGCACTCGCCCCCTCCTTTGCCGCCGCCGCCCTCGCCCTCGCCGCCGCCTCCCTCGCCCTCGCCGCCGCCGCCATCTGTGCCAGCGGGCGCACCACAGGCTCCGCCGCCCCCACCTCGCCCGCCACCGTCACCGCCATCCCATCCGCCGCCGCCTCCGCCCTCGCCGCCTCCGCCCTCGCCCGCGC
>Ga0210243_101847_pt1 | contig 13806 bp, 9 predicted proteins | sample ChrtobMeP5a_32mM_FD_155461 | JGI IMG/M metagenome (GOLD analysis project Ga0210243, IMG submission 155461) | Chrysochromulina tobin associated microbial communities from unialgal haptophyte culture, Seattle, Washington, United States - P5a_32mM | ecosystem: Host-associated > Algae > Haptophytes >...
ACCCTGCCTCCGCCCGCTCCCAGAGCGCCTCCCCGCGCCTGCTCAAAGGCGGTCGGCGAAATGAAGGCGCGTGCGGCAGACGCGTAACGGCCGGCGGTGCGGCCGGAACCCCCGATAAGCTCGAGGCGCGAGAGGCGGAGGCGGGCATGCGCAACGGCCGCGGCGAAGCCGACCTGGGAACGCAGCGTCGAGATCATGAAGGACCGCGCGTCGAGCATGGAACGGGCGCCGAGCGAGCGCCACTGACGCTGGGCTACTGCCGGTACAGTAAAAAGACCGGGGGGAGCCGGGACACACATACCGGGTAGGACACGCGGACGCACGGACGCACTGTACCGGGGGTGTGTGTCCCGGCTCACCCCGGTGCCTTTTTACCGGCTCCCCCGGTGCCTTTTTACCGTTTAGAGCCGTCTTGGGCGCCTTGACGAACAGCCACGAACGGTACCTCCAGCTTCCTGCCGGCAGATGCAACGGAGTGGGGGCGAAGAACTTTACATTCACACTCATTCATAGATCACACCGACCGCGCGCTCCTTGGCGACGATGCAGGCTCCTGATCCTATCGTCGCGCTTGTGCAGCAGGCGATGCACGAGCTCCACGCGCCTTCGACGGCCGAGCCACGGCGGCGCGAGCTGCAGGCAGTGCTGCACCGCGAGCGCGAGCGCGCGGCGTCGACTCCCGAGCTCCGGGCCGTGTGGCGTGGCGTGATCGGCGGCGGCGGCAGCTCGACGCAGGACGAGCTGCTATTGTGGTTTGCGCTCTCTTGCATCAGTTCATCGCTCGCGGACGCGGGCGGCCCTTCGATCGCAGCCGACGAGCGCTTGCACCTCAAGGCCTCCCTGCAGGCGCTGCTGCTCGGGCCGGCGGCTGCGTCGGTTCCCGTGTCGTCACGCAGCAAGGGCGAGCTGCTGCTGGCGCAGCTGGCGCGCGTGGCGTGGCCCGCGGAGGAGCCCACGCTGCTGCACGAGATGCTCGCGCTCCTTCGGCAGCCGGGCCCAACGCGCAGCCTGGGCGCTCGGCTGCTGTCCGCGGTGGTGGACGAGTTTGGCGCTCGTCCCGGCGAGAGGCCAAGCGTGCAGGCGACGCGGCAGGAGGCGCTGCTCGCCTTCTTGCCCGACGCGCACGCGGCCCTCACGGAAGCGCTCCACAGCGAGGCGGCCAGTGCCGGCACGCCCGGCGCGACGCCGTGCCTGGACGCGAGCCGAGCGCTTCTGAGCTTTGGCCGAGTGCGCGACGGCGCATCGACGGGCGCACGCGCGTTCACCGAGGCGGAAGTACGCTCGGCGCCTCTGCTGCTTCGGGCGGTGGCGGTGCACCTCGTACCGCGCGCACCGGCGCGCGACGCGCAAGCGGCGATCGCCGCGCTCGGCGTCGTCTCTGAGCTTTGTGAGCTCAAAGACCCGCAGTGCGCGGCGCTGCTCGCGCCGCTTGTGCCGCCGCTCGTCGCAAGTGTTCAGCAGCTGGCGAGTGCGCCGATGCCGCCGTTTGGTCTTGACGAGGACGCGCTCGACGACCTCGAGAATGCCCTGTGCTACGCGTGCGAGCCTCTGTACGGCTGGCTCCTCGGTCCGCACCTCGCCATGCCCGCGGCCGTACAGCCCCTGCTGGCGGCCTTGTGGACGCACTCGCTGCGCGCGTCGCCGACGCAGCTTCGTCGATGCGTGGCGCTTTCGGAGGCGGTGCTCGACAGGGCGCTTGCGCAGGAGGCGCTCGAGAGTGCTCACGAGGGCGGCTTGCACCGTGTGCCGAGTCAGCTGGCCGAGGCGCTGCTGCCGTGCGCTCGCGCCCTCGTTGAGTGGCTGCTGCTCAGCCGCTCCGCTCCCGCTGCCAATGCGTTCGCAGAGGAGGCGCTCGAGACGGCGGATGCGGCGTCGGCCAGGGCGGCGGAGGAGGCCGATGGCGGCGCGCACGCGCTCGCTCTTGCGGCGCTTGCCGTGCGAGCGCTGGCGGGTGGCAGCAGTGGGGATGACGACGCCGAGGGGGCCGATGGCGGCGCGTCGGCGGTGGGCGGCTTCCACCGACGCCGGGAGGGCGAGGAGGCGGAGGAGGGCCTCGAGGGCTTCGTGAGCGATGTGCGGCTGCTCCTCTGCCGCATGGCCTCCTTCCACGGCGCCGCCGTCCTCACCTTCCTCTCCGAGGTGCTCACCATGCTCCTCGCGCAACTGCCCGGTGCGCTCAGCACGGCGCGTCCCACGGATTCGTGCCCGTCGAGGTACCACGTGGCGCTCGACGTGGGCACGCTGGCGGGGCTGCTAGCGGCGGCGCTGCCCGCGGCGACCGCGGCGAGCGCCGACCCGCTCAGCAGCCTGCCCATTGCCGCCGTGTGCCAAATGCTCCTCCAGCCTCTCGAGGGACCCGCGCCCGACACGGCGCGCTCGCCGGAGGCATGCCACGTGGAGCTTTCTCTCCTCTACCCCTTGTCTGAGCTGTGCGCCGTGCTGGGCGCGGCGCTTGGCGAGCCGGTAGGCAGCGCCGGGGCCGCGCGCGCGCCCTCGGAGCAGGAGGCCATCGAGCAGGCCCTCGCTCGCGGGGTGACTGCGCTGCTCGGTCGTACTACCGCGTTGCTTTCGCGCGGTGCGGGCGGTGGCGTCGTGTGCCGCCCCGCCGCCTCGCTCCTCCTGGAGATTGCGTCTCGCCGGTGGCCCGAGGCGGTGCACCGCGCGGGCGGCTTGCACCGACTTGCGAGCCTCGGCGGCGGCAACGTGGGTGCCCACGCCGTTGCCGCCAACATTCCCCAGAGCTGCTGGCCCACACTCTTTGCGGCGGTCACGTCGGCGCTGCTCATGCCACCGCGTGGGCTGAGTGCCTCCGTGTACCTCGGGAGCTTCCTCGGAGCGCCGCAGCAGACGGCGCTCCGGGAGATGATCGAGTCGATCGTGGCACCGCTGCGCGCGCCGCCGCTGCCGCCCGTACCAGTCTCGCCGCCGCCGTCGGCCGTGTTGATGGGGGCAGTGAATGCAATGGGAGGCGTTGGTGTCGTCCAGCTACCCAGCCTGCCCGAGCGGGGCGGCCATCCCGCACTCCCACCGGCCGTCGCGGACGCCATCAACGGACAGATCAATCATGCACTCGGGCCCCCTCTCGCGTGCGTCTGCGCGATCGTAACGTCGATGCGCGACGCACCGCGCGAGGTGCGCGACGCACTCGACGGCGCCATGGCCGCCTCGGAGCTCCACCTGGTGCTCCAACGGCTGCTCGGCACCCTGCACGGGCTCCGGCCGCCGCCGCTCATTGCGCTCGCCGCAACGCTCTGGCTCGTGCATGCCCTGACGGCCGCAGTGAGCGGCGGTTGGGGAGGCGCCGACGCGGCGCACTGGGCCCTCCAAGGCGCGCTCCAGTCTATGGGACTCGTGCTCGGCGGTGGCGGCGGTGGCGGCGGTGGCGGCAGTAGTCGGGCGGCCAAAGCGCAGTCCGAGGCGGTCCTCGAAGCTTCTCTAGAGCTCGTGCATGCAGCCGCCCGACTGCGCGCCGCGCCCGCTGCGAGTGCGCGTACCGTGGGCACCATCCTCGATGCATGCGGTCCGGAGCGACTCGGCGCTCTCCTCGCGCCCTCAGCCAGCGTGCCTGAAGACATGCGCCTCTCCCCTCCGCGGCGCGAGCAGCTCATGCGGGTCGCGTCCGCGCTCCTCTCGTCGCAGTGGAAGGCTCTGATGGCAGACGAGGTACGGCTCAGTAGCGTGATGGGGCTGCTCGCCGCCGGGCTCAGCCAGCCCTCGGACCTGCCCGCCGCACGCCAAGCCCTCCAGACCATCGTCCAGCTACATGAGCGTTGGGCGAGCGGCGGTGCCGTCGGCGTCGTCAAGGCGGCGCTCGCCGTGGGTAGCGGCGCCGGCGGCGGGCCGACGGCTGCGCAGCTCGAGCACGCGCTCCAGCTGCGCTGCCTCATCCTGCAGGCGCGCCTCGAGCCCTCGCTCGAGACTCTCCATGAGGATGCAACCGACGCGCTGCATGCGGCCCTCACAGCCGAGGCCCGCCGCACCGCACCCGACGCAACGGACGCGCTCGGCGCACAGGTGAGTGCGAGCTTCTGGCAGCTGACAGCGCGCTGCCTGAGCGCTGAGCGCTGGCTTGCACAGGAGCACGCGCAGCGGCTCCTCGCCGAGCACGCGCAAGCCGAGGTGGGCGACCGGCCGAGCTTCCAGCGCACGCTCACCCGCCTCGCAAGCGCGGTCGCCTTCCTACGCATGGAGGCAGCTCATGCGGAGCGTGGGTGGGGTCTGTAGACATTCGTGATTCGATGGTTGACTTAGTGCTGTGTTCAGTTCAGTTCAGTTACTCCATGAACTGAACTGAACTGAACTGAACTGAATGGTAGTGCTGTGACGTATGTTCTGGAAAACGCGAAGACCGAAAACGCTCACGCTTCACATGTGTTCGATCAAGTTGCGACAACTTTTTTTTGCATGCATGCGTTCTCGCATGAGCACAGGGACCAGCCAAGAGGCTTCGGATGTCCGCCCTCAGCATCGCGCCGCTCGTCACCCTGCACCACCAGCTGCAGGATGGCTTCCACCAGCAGAGCAGCCGGCTGCAGTCGGTGACGCTCCGCGTGCAGGAGGCCGAGCAGCGCGTCGCCGAGCTGCAGGCAGAGCTCCGCAGCGTGTCGCACGACATCGTTTTGTGTGAGAGTGCGCACCAGGACGCGGCCGCGGGCGTGGCCGTGCTGCGCGCGCGCGTCGATCACATCAACCGCTCCAACCAACTCATCGCAGACTTGGAGAAGCAGTCCCACACTCGCCACGCCGAGAAGCGCAAGGCATTCGAGCGACAGCTGCGCCAGCAGAATGAAGAAGTCTACGAGCAGCGGCGCGAACTCGAGGAGGCCAAGCGCGACGTCTTCCTCGATGACGTGGCGCAGCTCGTCTTCGCCCAAGAGCAGGCTTTCGTGCGCCTCCACGAGTCACTCACGTGCACCAGCCAGGACGAGGCCGATGCCATCTTCGACGAGGCTGACGCCGCGATTCGCGCCGACGAGGCCCTGCGCGGTCGCATCGATTCGAGCAAGGACGCCAAGCGCGTCTGTGCGGCACAGTCAGAGACTGATCGCAGCATGATGACGGTCTGATTTTCGTCACGCGGCGCCAGTAGCAGGGACTGCACCAGTCTGGGAACCCGTCGGGGGTGCGACTCGGTGCACGGCATAGACGAGTACAGAATCGGAGACGTGCCAGGTACCGTGCCAGGTCGGCGCGGTGCAGTGTCGCGTCCGCCCCGGGTGCGTCGACCATAAGACCAGTCATGACCGGCCCAGTGACTGGCACATAGGGTCGGGGTACCAATGCTAATCTTGAGGCGGGTTGAGCTAGGGTTGAGCGTAAAACGCTAGACTACTTGTCCTGGTACCAAATATGTTGGTAACGTAACACGTCCACTAAACGTCCACCTCGAGTCTGCCTCTCGTCTGGCAATGCGCCTCTCCTAAGTCGAAGTAAGTTCGTAAGGAGCCCATGAACGCGAATTAGATTTAGCAGGCAATCGCCGCCGAGTTCGTCGGAACCGTAGGCGCGCATCGGCCGCTCGCTAGGGACTGCTTCTTGCGATTTCGAACCGCCGATTCTCCTGTGATGGCTGCTGCTGACGCAGATCCCGCCTTGGCCATCGCCCCATGTTGCGGAGAACGCCCACCGCTGAGCCAGTCGCGTCGCGAGCGCCCTACCAGCCAGCGGCAGGCCAGGTAGCAGAAGATGCCAGCGAGGCAGCCCACAATGGTCACGGGTACGGCGCCAATTGCTGCCCCGACGGCGGCGCCGGCCGTCGCTGCTCGGACCTCGGCACGCGTGAGCACGCCGTCACCGTCGCTGTCGATGTGGTTGAGAACCACGTCGATGTCAATATCCTGGTGCGCGACGTCCTGATGCGGCACGCGCCGGATCTCATCGACGATTTCACCGACGTGCGGCGCGATCTGCGAGTGCAAGTCGTGCGGCCCTGCAGGCATGCTGGACCTGAGTGGAACCTCATCATCCAGCTCCTTGAGGGCGCGCTCGTACTGCGCGGTGAGCTCAGCGCGGCGGGCGTTGCGTTCATTGGCGAGCATGACATCGATGGATGCAACCTGCTGGAGCAGCGCTTGGCGTGTGCGCATCAGCTCTGCGGTGCGATTCGCTGCCGGCAGCGCGGCCGCTGCTGCTGGCATCATGAAGTCCACCGGAGGAGGAGGCGGCGACCATCGGCTGCCTTTTGGAGTGGTGGCGGCTGCCATCGTAATGGGCATGCGTTGCTGCTGTCGAGGCACCGGCTGCGAGAAGAGGCGGCGGCCATGAGGCGCTGCGAGGGCGACGAGCGCGAGAAAGAGCGCGAAGACCATGTTTTGACAATCGTGGTGTGAACTGGACCTCAGAAGATTTTGAGATGTGTTCCCATCGATGCCGACTGTGTGAACTGTCTACAGAAACTTGAGTTTTCTTGAGTTGCCTTGAACATCTTTTGACTTTGATGGCCGCGAAGGCTCCTCCATGCGCCGAGCGCGTGTGCTCGTCAAAGGCAGACGCGATGCGCAAGATGTTTGAGCAAACTGGCAAGCCGGCACCTGTTGCAACCGTGCTTGCCACCTCCTCGGGAGCCGGGCCGTGCCCACCAGATCGCGACGAACTCGGCCGACACAGCTGGACGCTGCTACACACGCTCGCTGCCTACTTTCCTGATCAGCCGACGGCAGACGAGTCCAAAGCGGCCGTAGGCTTTGTCCATGCACTGGGCATACTGTATCCGTGCAGCCACTGCGCCGCCGATCTTCGTGAGAGCATGGCGGAGAACCCACCAAAGGCAGGCTCTCGAGCAGAGCTCAGCGTGTGGTTGTGTGAAGCGCACAACCGTGTCAATCGCGCACTGGGCAAGCCTGTCTTCTCGTGCGCATTGGCCGACCTCGATGAGCGGTGGCGCACCGGCGGCAAGCATTGCGACGAGACCACACTGGCAGCGGAACGTGAGCCCTGAGTATGTGCCCGTGTTGTGCACTTTCCCAGTGCCGCGAACAAGGGGGGGCCCATGTTGATAAGGCCGTTACAGCTAAGCACGTGTGTTTTTTACATGTGAGTCCTCGTCTGTGTCTCTGCGCACGCACACCGCGCACGACTCGCGCTTGTGGGCTTGAGACATGACTGCGTCACACAGATTATCGACGTCGGACGAAGTTATGGTAAGCGATTTGGCTTTTGGGCGGCGCGTGCCGTGCGAATTCAAGTGTGCCATCACGCCTTGTAGGCGACAATCGACACCACCTTGCCGGCGCCGTCGAAGGTGAATACATCGCATACGTTGAGGCTCGTATACTCATCCACCACAACTTTGATCTGGGCGACACACGATTGTTCCGCACCGCACTCGAAGATGGACACGATATCAATTTGGATCTTCGGCACGGCCGCCCAAATGCCTGCAATGCCAGTGGCGACAATCTCGTTCGTCGGCCCGTGGGATGCGTCCCAGTCCTTCAGCGTGCTCTCCTCAGCGTGCAATGCCTTGATGGCCTCCTTGTCGTGAGCATTCCACGCCTTGAAGTACTCCTGCGGTGCGCTCACGACAGGTATTTAGCGGGCAGGCAGGTATTTAGCGGTGTGTGCATGGGCATTGAATGTGCACGCCGGATGATTTGCGGCTGTGCAAAACGCGCGGCACACCGTCACGAGCCCGACCTTGCTCATGCGGGACGACGGTCACGGACACGGACAGGGTGCGTTCGCGCTTCGGCCTTCGCGGAGGAGGAGGTGTGAATTAATCCGTGAACTCCACGAGGTGTGAACCTACTTTTTGAGTTCGAAACGCGTAGGGGTTTCGCCGCGTAAGCCAGCGCGCGACGGCCAGAGCGGGCGGGGGGCTCCTTTAGTCAACGTCGGCCTGGGGCACGGACGGCGGCGGCGCTGGCGGCGGCGGAGGAGGCGTGCCGCCGCCGGGCTCGTTTGCCGCGTAGGCCACCCCGTCGCGAAAGCCGGCTATCGGTCGACCTCCCACCATGGTGCTCGCGGCAGCGCCCTCATCGATCTCCCACCAGAGGGGCGGCGACGTGGGGAGCCTCGCCGTTAGGATTTCGACGCCGCTCTCGTTGACGAGCAGCGTGTGCTCGAACTGCGCCGAGGGCAAGCCGTCCTTGGTGACCGCCGTCCAGCCGTCGGGCCAGTGCGTGTCCTTCCACGAGCCCATATTTATCATCGGCTCGATTGTGAAGCAGTGGCCGGGCTTCATGACAAACTTGGCTTTGTTGCCCGCGTAGTGGGGGATGTTGGGCGCGCAGTGGAAGAACGCGCCGATGCCGTGCCCGCAGTAAGTCTTGTCCACCTGGAAGCCTTGGGCGTTGACGAACTTGGTGATGATGCCTCCCATGTCGCGATAGAAGACGCCGGGCTTGCACTCCTTGATGCATGCCATGAGAGAGTCGTGCGTCGCCTTGACGAGGGCCTTTTTCGCCGAGGAGACGCTGCCCACCACGAACGTCTCGTTGAGGTCCGAGTGGTAGCCGTCGAGGATAGCCGACACGTCCACGTTGACGATGTCGCCCTCCTCGAGCTCGCGCATGTCGGGGATCCCGTGGCACACGACCTCGTTCACGGACGTGCACACGCTCTTGGGGAAGTCGAAGTAGTGGAGCGGCGCCGGGTACGCGCCGTGATCGACCGTGTACTCATGCACCACCCTGTCGATCTCGTCGGTCGTGACGCCTGGTCGAATGATTCGGTGCGCGGCGTCCAGGATCTCCCGCCCGAGCTTGCACGCAGCGCGCATCTTCTGAATGGCCTTCTCGCTGAGGACGGGGGGCGTCTCGCGTGCGTCGCTCCGCCGCTCCGCTTCCGCCTGCCCCGTCGTGTAGTAGTCGGGCCGCGGGATGTGATCCGGTAGCGGCCGATCTGGTGACGGCACTCAGGGACACTCAGAGACTATCAGGCGCTATCAGACGCAATCGGGCGCACGCAGAGGGATTGAAAGCGTACCTGCGGAGATGCTATCAGGCGCAATCAGACGCAATCAGGCGCAATCAGGCGCAATCAGAGAGATTGAAGGCGTACCTGCGGAGACGCGGTGGGGCTTGATCGAGCCGTTATACCCAAATGAGGGCAGCTCGCCCGTGCGCTTGCGGCCGTGCTCGAGCACGTACTCCCACGGGCCGCGGTCCTCCACCTTAGAGCTGCCCGTGGCGGTGCTGTGCTGGCACGTCAGCTCGCCCGTCGACAGCTCCACCACTACCACCACCACGAACTGGTTGGCTTCGTTGCACTTGCGCTGCCGCTCTGGAAGCCCCTCGAGACCCTGCGCGCTCTCGAGCTCGGCTTTGAGCGCGTCCTCCGGAACCCATTTGCTGCGCGCCGCGAGAGGCTTGAAGCGCTCCGCGGTCGTGCTCGCTTTGCTGTTCTTCGTCACCATCGCCAACACCTGCAGCTGCTTGAGAGGGCCGCGGAGCAGCAACACGCCGCGCGGGCCCTCACCAGTAGGCGGCGGCGGCGCATTGGTGGCATCTTCCCCCGCGGCCGGCCTGAGCGCCGCCGCGCGCATCGGGTCGATCACCTGGTCTTTGAGCCGCGGGAAGGCATCGAAGAGTTCGCTGCACGTACAGGGCGGCATGGGAATCACACGTGAGCATTACGTCAGCCCATGATGGCAAGTTTGGCGCGCGAGTCGCACGCGAGCTGGATGCGTGGCAGGTGGCGGCACGTACAAGAGGGCCGTGCACACGGCGTCGGTGGCGGCAATCTCTTTGTGGTCCGCCATGCGAGAGCTGCGGCGAGAAGGAGTCTGCGACGACGTGCATCGCCAAACTTTGCAATCACCGGTAAAAAGACTCCATTACCGGTACAGCGCGCATCAAATCTGACTTTGTGCAGCTCTATCCGGCGTGATTCCTTAACAGCTGAGGCTATGACGGACGGAAGAAGTATTGCAGGCACTGCCTGGCCTGCGGCACATGCTCCTCCTCGCGTCGGCACTGCTGACGAGCGGCTTGGTCACCAGGGTCACGCAGCAGGCATATGACAGGTTCCGTGTGGACTACACTGGCACCGAGATCCCTGTCCTCTGGGATGCCGACGAAGGTACTTGCACAACCAGCACCATTGTGAGCAACGGGGTGCGCGACTTCACGTGCACAATCACCCCGACCTACGCCACTCAAATGCAGGCCGACGGGTCGGCCGCTGACTTCCAAATCGATAACACGTGGCCGGCACTCTATGTAGCGGGGACAGATTGCTGCCGCGAGCCTGTCCACTTGGGCACGGCCGACTTCAACAACTACATCCCGACCGTGACGGTCCAGGGCACCACCACGGTGACCGTGACGGCCAACCGTATCGGTTCGGTCCTGACCTACACCAAGGTGGGCGAGCGCATTATCGCCCTCGACCTGCCCAGCAACAGCCCGCTCGCGACATACACACTTTTCCGGGGCACTCCTCAAGCGCGCAATGTGACCCTTGCGGGCACCCTCGCGCCCAACTCGCCGTACTCGAGGACGGCTGCGCTGGCCGCATCGTTTGGGCTCGCCCGGGCGACGGAGATCTCCTCCTGCGCCTTTCTGCTGCCCACGGCCGTGGTGCCCAATGGCCTTGAGGCATGCCGCACGTACAACCGTGTCGTGGTCGTCAACGCCGCGGGCGTCGTCACAAGCGCCACAACTTGGCCGACCGTAGGCACAACGAGCTCGACATACGGGCCGCCCTCGCCGCCGCCGAGCCCCCCCAAGCCGCCACCCTCCCCGCCTCGGCCGCCCCTTCCGCCCCTCCAGCCGTACACCGCGCCCTCGGTGCTCTCGCCGCCGACGATCGCGGCGCTGACCGCTCAAGGGCTCAATGCGGGCTCGGTCGTCGCCATCATCTTCGGCGTCATCCTCGGCGCGATGCTCGTCAGCGGCTACTTCTGTTGCAAGCGGCCCGCTCCTCCGAAGACGCGTGGTGCCACCCCATTCATGCCGGTCGTCGAGATCAAGCATTGAGTCGCCCCCATCAACAGGATCAATGCAGGGAGCCGCCAGAAAGAGCCGAGCTGCCTGCTCACGGTGCGCGAATGGTTCTTGCCAATGACCATGAAAGCAAGATAGCCTGCTAGAGTGCTCGGCTACTAGTGCTCCAGCGTTGTGTGTTTCCGGAGAGGTTCGTCGCATTTCTGGTCCTCCTGATGTACGTCCGCCGCCCATGCCGCCACGTCGGTCTTGCGTCTTCTGAGTTCTGACCCCTATGAATTCACACATCGAGCGATCTCCGATCCCCAGCTGCTCATCAAGTTTCTGATGATACCGGTACTCCATCCGTCGGCGGAGACACAGGTCGGGGTGGTGATGCTGATGGAGCAGCTCGTCCACGCGAACGGAAAGATGGGCACGAGCGAGCGTCGCAGGAGCCTCACACTCAATGGCGAGACCACCGAATTTGAGAATCCAGTGCCCTTGGTGCTTGCCGCCGCTCGGCAGCTGGGCATGTCGTTGCGGCGCGACGGGAAGCTGCTGTGGATTGCAGACGAGGCACTCCTCGATGAGTACGAGGATGATGACACGGCGGACAGCATCCAATCCATACCCGAACAGCCTCTGAGCGACGATGTCGCCACCTACTACAAGAACGTCTTCGCCCAGCGCTCAAAGGCGACCGTACTGCCAAGCAACATGATCGCCGAGATGGCCTCCCAGCACTCGGAGGCGCTCGCCGAGATTGCCGCGGCCAAGCAGCATGCGCGCAAATCCATGAGCAAGCGTGAGCTCAAGAGGGATCGGCGGCGGCGCAGCCTCGCGCTGCGCGAGGAGCGTCTCTCTGGGGTCAGCGAGCGTTACACCGAGGAACGGATGGCACTGCTCGATACGGACTCAGAGGGCAAGTGGTCGAACCGGTCGTCGGCGGGCAGCGACCAGCCACCGAGCCTGACGAGCCCGCACACCGCGGAGCCCGCCATCTGGCCCAGCGACCTGCCTCTCAGCAGCGGCGGCTTCAGCACGCTCAAGCGTGGCGCCTTGCCGCGCATCGATTCGTCTTCGTTGGCACTCGACCAGCTCGAACAGGCCGCAAGCGCTCCCTCGAGCGCGCCCGCGAGCGCGCCCGTGCCCGCGACGGCGCCCATGAAGAGCCCAGAACCCAGACGCCGGTATGGCTCCGACGCATTTGGTCTGGCGACCACAGAGCCCAGCGCGCCCGACCCCAACACCGACCACGGCGACACACGCCCGCTCCCGCCGCGGCGCATTTCAGAGTTCTCTTCTTTGCACAATCAGTGGGCTCGATCACCACGTGATTCACCCCAAGAGGAGCCTGCCGCCGCCGAGGCCACGCGCGCTCCCGTCTGGCTCTGCGCCAGCAATGGTGGCATTGTGAGCGGCGGCAGCGGCCAACACAGTGGACAGCCACACTTTAACATCGGAGATCGTGTCGAGGTCGACTTTGACGACGAAGGCTGGTTCACAGGCGTCGTGGAGACGGTGCGCGCGGGAGGGCGGCACGGCGATCGGCGTGTGTACAATGTGCGCCTCGATGTTGGCGAGACGGCCGACGATGTCGAGGGCAGCGAAATCCGCCCGGAGGGTGTCAAGGGCGACAGCGGGGGCGGTTCAAATAGCCGCGACGAGCAGAGCACGCGTGCTGACTCCCTCAACGGCTTCGATATCAACGACCAGGCAAGCGAGGTGAGCGAAGGGCCAGAGGAGGAGCGCCAGATCACCTGCCGGGTCACTGAGACCGGCATTGAATGGAACCTCATCCGCGACGATGAGTTTGTTTGGTCGCCTCCCACAACCTCGGCCCTCCGGCAGCATGACGACCGCTTCCCGCGCTGGGAGGCGGTCAAAATTATGACGATCGGTACCGACAAACCAGGCCAATCAGCGCCGACACCAACGAGGCATCTCATCTACAGCAACGAGGATGAATTTAAGGAGGACCTCGGTCAAGAACTTCCACTCGCTGTGCCGCCGTTGGCGCCGCCCGCCCGCCCGCCGCGCGCTTCGTGATGTTTCGAATGCGCATGAGCGCGGCCTTCGCACCAAAGTTGACGAAATCGATCGGAGAGTTTATCTTTTTTTTCGCAACATTTGACGAAGCTCGACCGCGGCGTCATCGCGCAAACCGTGCCACTAATCCCTGCAACTATTCCCCCTCCAGCAAGAGAAACCGATGCTGCGGCGATGGGACATGTGCGCGGCGTGCACGCTTGCGGCTGCGACCGCAGCGTATTGGCTGTATCGCAAGCTCAATCGTCCGCGCGTGACGCTCGAGCCATCCGCCGCGCTCGGATCCTCCACCACCGCCGCCGCCAGCGCGGCGCCGCCACCATCGAAAGTGCAGCCGTCGATGGCAGCCTCGGCTGCAGCGCCAAGCAACTCCACTGACGCTGCTCCATTCCCGCTCGGCACCACCGCCAAGCTCACGGGCCTGATGAACGCGCGCCGGTCGAGCTCGATCAAGACGTTTGACCGCAAGTTTTCGCAGGTGGCGGCGTTCTCGCCGTTGCTCGCGCACTGGGAGCTCGAGCGGCACCACCCCGACGAGCTCGTCGCGCCCGGCGCCTTCGACTTCGAGAGCGCCCTCCTCATTGTCGACATCAGCGGCTTCACCGCGCTGTGCACGAAGCTCGACATTGACATGCTGCAGCGGCACATCAACACTTATTTCGGCGAGCTGATTGATGTGGTCTCGAAGTACGACGGCGACGTGCTGCGCTTCGTGGGCGACGCGCTCTTTTGCGCGTGGTCGCTGCCCTGCGGCGCGGAGGCCGAGGGCACTCTGGCACTCGCGACGCTCGCTGCGTGCCGTTGCGCCCTTGAGCTCCACCAGAAGTGCAGCTCGTACCTCATCCCCGAGGCGAACGAACACCTTTCCATGTGCGCGCCGTCGCCGCCT
>Ga0210243_101850_pt1 | contig 13788 bp, 9 predicted proteins | sample ChrtobMeP5a_32mM_FD_155461 | JGI IMG/M metagenome (GOLD analysis project Ga0210243, IMG submission 155461) | Chrysochromulina tobin associated microbial communities from unialgal haptophyte culture, Seattle, Washington, United States - P5a_32mM | ecosystem: Host-associated > Algae > Haptophytes >...
TTAAGAGGTGCTGTGTGATCTTGAGTCGTGAGTTACGAGGTCTTTTGTGATCTTTGAGTTGAGTAACTCATACAAGTGCCTGTGTGATCTTAACTCATGAGTTATTCCTGAATCAAGGGATGCCCTGCCCCCGACTCCGCATGCTGCGGCATGCACACCTCCGCAGGCTCAGCCTCACAGTGCTTCGAGCGCATCCGCGATTGATTTCCTTGTGCTCCTCTGATGTGCCTCATACGCGGCTGCTAGCGCAACGCGGCGAGCGTTGAGGGCCGCTGGGTCCGCAAGAAGCTCAGCAATGAGTCGCGTCGTATTGTGTGGCCAGGTGGCGAAGCACGGCGAGCTTCGCACGGTGTAGCGCTTGCCAGTGATGCAGTACATGTCGAGCACCACAAAGTGACGCGCCACGCTCGGCATCAGCCGCACGTAGTAGTCGGCTTGCTGCCCGCTCGAGACGATCGGGATTGCGCCGCAATCAAGCGCTTCCATCAGACGCCAGGTCTCGACGTGATTGCCAATGGGGCAAAGCGCAAACGAGGCGTCGCACAGCACGTTGGTATAGTTGGCAAGGGGCTTCTTGAAGGCTTGCCCCGTGCCCACATCGACTAGCAGCGAGAGCGAGTGAAAACCATACGGCGACCGGGCGTCTGAAACCCGTGGTGCTCGACTTGTGCGCACCGCCGCGCCGCTCCATGATCTGCTGCTGTTGCTTCCGGTTGTGGCCTGATTCTCGTTGTTCTCGAGAGCCTCATCGAGGGCCTTGACACTCCTGCGTACACCCATGAGTGGATAGGCCAGCGCTGCCGGCGTCAGGAGCGGATCGCGCGCCAGTGCGGTGACCATCGCCGTGCGCATGTTCGTTGAGTGGCCCGAGCTAAACGTCCAAGCATATCTCCGCGGGTGGCGGCGACGAGCTTGAGGAAGTTGCAACTTGCCAGACTGGATGCCCACGGGCACAGTGATCACATTCGGCAAGCCATCGCACTCGGCGTGCAGATAGTTGCGCACTACTAGCGGCGCCACCGCGAATACTTGCTGGACGCGACGCCATACATGCCAGCATGGCTGCGATTGCGGGTGCGCCTCGTGTGATTGGTCGAAGGCGAGTGCCTCGTCGGCAGTGCAAGTCCGCTGCTGCCCGCAAGGGTGCTTGAGCATCTCGTCGCCCAAGAGAATGACTGCGAACTGCAAGTGAAGCTTCGCGTACTGCGCCACCTCGTGCGCGTTACCGACAGGATTCCCTCCGAGTGAGCCACCAGCTGTGCGCATGACAAGGATTGTGTTGTTGAGGCGATGCTTTGGGTCGCACTTGCGGAAGGTGCGATTCACGATGGCTGCGGATGCAAGCATCTGGTTGGGCACATAATCGACTTCCCAGCCGGGCAAGCAAAGCCAGCAGAGTGTCCACATGGTGCCGGAGCTCGCCACGGTGCATGCATTCTCTTTTCTCAAGCGTTTTTGCGGAGCCCCGCGCGGAGCGCGGGGGGGGGGGCGTCCGAGCGACGCGGAGCGCAGCGACGCGGAGCGAGGGCGCGCCCCCCCCCCGCGCTCCGGGGGCTCCGCACTTTAACTACCGCTGAGCGCGCGTCCTAGGATTCCCATGGCTCCTCGCGGGGCTTTTGCGGCCATACGCCGGCCGTTGGTCAAGTGCGTGGCGGGGAGGGCGCGAGGCGGGGCGCGCGCTCGGACATTCTGGTCGAGCGGCGGGCTGGTGAGGGTGGTCAAGCGCTCTCCGGCTCGGAGCGTGCTCGCCCATCCTCGGCGGCGTGCGCACACGCCAAACGGGCTGTTTGGGCGGCCGCGGCCCAAGGTGGGCGCCGCAGGCGGAATGGCGCGGGGGCGCCGGCGCGTCGCGCCCACGCACGATCGTACGAGCGCGGCAGCGCGCGCGCGAGCGTGCGTCCGCCGAAGGTTCTTTCGCTGACGACCACTGCCAGGATGCGTTCGAACGCGCGGGCGCCGCAGCTTGGCAGGCTGCCTTTGGCGCCGCAGGCTTTCGCCCGCCGACCGCCCGGCTGCGTCTGAGGCGTCCGAGCGACGCGCGCAGCGCGCAGCGAGGCGCCGATGCCAGCCCGGCTGCGCGTGCGCCTCAGGCGTTTGAACGCGCGAGCGCCACAGCCTGCAGTCTGCCAATGGCGCCGTCGGCTTCCGCCCGCCGACCGCCCGGCTGCGTCTGAGGCGTCCGGGCGGTCGGCGGAGCGCGGCGCGAGGTGCCGATGCCAGCCCGGTTGCGCGTGCGCCACAGGCGTTTGAACGCGCGAGCGCCACTTCCTGCCAGGCTCCCTTTGGCGCCATAGGCTTCCGCCTGCTGACCACCCGGCTGCGTTTCCGAGCGACGCGCGGAGCGCGGAGCGAGGAAGATATAGATATCTGTGCTCGACATCGTCGTCACGCGACGGTGTCGAGTGCGTCCTTTGCGTTCCCCGAGGGGGGCACGCCATCGGGCGCGTCTGCGTGTCGCGTGCGCACCGCGCTGCGATGTGCGAATGAACCCGGTTGCTCACGTTCTTTGAGCACTATGTGCAGAGATTGTAGTTAAAACTGTGTCTATAAGAGATGTTTCCATTTTACATTGACGACGGTATAGGCTATAGGCGTATGTTCATAACGGATCGGCTATGTACATGTATAATGTAACAGATGAAGTAAGGGCCCCACCGCCCTTCGACCCACTGCCCCGCCGACTGGGGTCTGGGCATGTATTTTCAATATTTGGCTAGCCAAAGGAGCCAAGGTCGGTCCTCTCGGTGGGGTTAGGGACCCTTCGGTGTGAACATGGCTCCGCAACCACTTTCCCAAACCTTATTTGTTCACTGGTAGGTTGCGATTGTGGGTCCTTCCTTCCTTCCCGAATGGGCTGCGCTTCCTCGACATCGATCCGCAGCGATCAGGCGACATCGATTGGCAGCACCGCCGATTCCCTCGCCGATGCACTCTTCGTCGCGATCGCGGCGGCACGCGTGCCCAAGGGCACGCTCGACGTGCCGGTGCGCCCGCACGTGCGCCGCCTGCCGAGCGGCCGGCGCGGCATCACCCGAGCGATGCTGCGCGCCATCCGGCGCTTCTACCGCGCGCGCGGCGCGCTCGGCATGTTGATGGGCGACCTGATCAAGAAGGAGGGCTTCGAGTGGAGCGTGTGCGCGCTCACGCGCTCGACGGGGCTCTCGCTCATCGAGTCGCTCGCGCTCACGGCTGAGGCGCGCGGCGAGGTGGCGGATGCGCTCATCGGCCTCTCGACCACCTTCTTCTCGTACTCGTGGGAGGGCACGAAGCTGGGCGACATGCTCGATGCCATCGAGCGCAGGCTTGCCGAGCTCGAGGCCGCCGACGGCGTGACGCGCTATGTGTGGATCGACATCTTTGCGGCCTCGCAGACGCTGCTCTCGGGCGAGTTTGATGCCGGCCGCTACCCTCGAGGTAGCGAGGAGCACACGGCGCGCAAGGAGGACACGGACCACGTCTTTGCCGATGCGATGGCGGCCATCAGCGAGCTCCTCCTGTACTGCTCGCCGCTCACGGCCGAGTGGCGCGCGCCCGATCAGCCCTTTTTGCTGCCCGAGCGCGGCGCGCCGCCCGCCCGCTGGATGCGCCGCGGGCCGGGCGCGATGACGCGCGCGTGGTGCTTGTTCGAGCTCGTCAAGGCGCTCGCCAAGGGCGCGACGCTGCACGTGGTGCTCGCGCCCGCGGACGTGGACGGCTTCGCGGCGCTGCTGACGAGGCGCTTTGGCGAGATTGCGGGCATCGTGGCAGGCATCGACGCGGCCGACGCGCAGATCACCATGGTCGAGGACCGCGACTACATCCTGGCCGAGGTGGCGAAGCTCGAGGGCGGCATCGGCGCGGTGACAACGACGGTGTGCGCGTCGCTGCGCGAGTGGCTCGCGGCGGAGGGCCGCGCGGCTCTGATGCGTATTCCGAGCCAGGAGCGGGCGATGTCGGTGCTGCAGCATAACCTGGGTCGTCTGCTGCAGGACCAGGGCAAGCTCGAGGAGGCGCAGGTTTTGTTCCACGAGGCGCTCGAGGCGGGACGTGCGACGCTCGGCAATCAGCACCCGAACACACTTGTCTCGATCAATAACTTAGGGTTGCTGCTGCACCACCAGGGCAAGCTCGAGGAGGCGGGCGTGCTGTATCGCGAGGCGCTCGGGGCGGAGCGTGCGACGCACGGCGATCGGCACCCGAACACGCTCACCTCGATCAATAATCTGGCGTCACTGCTGGCCCAGCAGAGCAAGTTCGAGGAGGCGGGAGTCTTGTACCGCGAGGCGCTCGAGGCGAAGCGTGCGACGCTCGGCAATCAGCACCCAGAGACGCTCATCTCGATCAACAATTTCGGGTATCTGCTGTACGCGCTGGGTAAGCTCGACGAGGCAGGGTTCTTGTGCCGCGAGGTGCTCGAGGTGAGGCGTGCGACTCTCGGCAATCGGCATCCGGACACGCTTGCCTCGATTAACAATCTGGGGGGGCTGCTGCAGGCCAGGGCAAACTCGACGAGGCGGGCGTGCTGTACCGCGAGGCGCTCGAGGCAAGGCGTGCGACGCTCGGCGATCGGCATCCGCACACCCTCATCTCGATGAATAATCTGGGGACGCTGCTCCGGGACCAGGGCGAGTTCCATGAGGCGGAAGTGTTGCTCCGCGAGGCGCTCGAGGCGACGCGTGCGACCCTCGGCAGTCGGCACCCGCAGACGCTCAACTCCATCAGTGACGTGGGCAAGCTGCTGTACGACCAGGGCAAGCTCGACGAGGCGGAAGTGTTGTTCTGCGAGGCGCTCGAGGCGGGACGTGCGACGCTTGGCGATCGGCATTCGCAGACGCTCACCTTCATCAACAACCTCGGGCGGCTCCTGCACGACCAGGGCCGGCTGGGCGAGGCCGAGACCTTGCTCCTCGAAGCACACGGCGGCTGCGCCGGGACGCTCGCAGAGGGCCATCGCACCCGGCTTCGCTCGCAAGCCTGGCTCGCAGACGTGCGCCGCGCGCAAGGCCGCATCGAGAGCGCCCGCGCGCTCGTGGATGCACGCGTGCTCAGCACGGCGCGTGCGGCGCTGGGCCCGACGGTGGACACGACGCTGATGCTCGAGGCCGTCCACGCCCGGCTCGAGTGCGCGGCAGGCGGAGGGCTCAGCCCGCTGAAAGCGGCTCTCGAGCGCATGAGGACCGTCCTCGGGCCGGAGCACGCTGAGACGCGCCGCTGCGCGGTGGCGCTCTCGCAGGAGGAAGAGGCCGCCAGGTCCCTGCATGGACACCACCTGATGAAATGGACGCGGCGTGAGCAGGGCTGATGATGAGGTTCACTATGTGGGGATTCTGTAGAGTGAAGTCGTGCTCGGGGGAGATCGGTAGAGGATCGGTAGAGCGTCGGGTGGGTCGCGGTAAGGGGGTCCCGCGCCGCGCCGAGCGCGGCGGCCTACCCCCGCCCCTTACCTACCCCTCAGTCTACCCCTCAGACCTACCCCCTTACGTGGGGGTCCGGAGCGCGGCGGCCGGCGGGACCGATCGGCGCGCGTGCAGTTCTTTGATCTGTACCGAATTCATATTGCATATTCGATTTAATTCGAAATTACGTGCTCGAGATTTTTTACTCGCTCCGCGGCCCCGGGGAGCCCGCAAACGAAATTGTCGCAATTCACGCCGCCGCACCGTGGCCGTACACCGCCATAATCACAAGGTTACTCTTACAGTAACCTTCAGTTACGAAAAGGCGTCCACGTTCACCGTCGGCTCTGCGCCTGTCTGCCGCTGCTACTGCCGCCGCCGCCGCTGCGGCTGCTGGAGCCGCTGAGGGCGCCTCCGTCGGCGTCTATGTGGCTGGGCTGCTCAGTACGGAGCGCGAGCGCTTGCACGCACGCCTCGTAGAGCACATACGCTGCCACCAGTGCAATGATGGCACTCACGACGAGAGATCCCACAGCGTCCGCGGTCAGCGCATCCACACCACCGAAGGCGACCAGGAGTGCGCACGTCATCACGGTGAGCGTGCGCATGGTATCCGCGAGCACGTGCGCAAACGCCGAGCACAGGTTGAGATCCTGACGGGGAGATACGTCCAGATCGGCCACCATCCGCGAGAACGGCTCGAGATTCGAGATCGGCAGATTCGAGCTCGGCAGGAGATTCGAGCTCGGCAGGTGAGCAGCGCCGGCGCCGGCGCCGCCGTTGCCGCCTTCATCGCCGGCACCGCCATTGCTGAATGCATCGCCGTTGATGGCCGTGGAGACATGAGGAGATTCGTCCAGATTGGCCGTGGAGATATGAGGAGATTCGTCCAGATTGGCCGTGGAGATATGAGGAGATTCGTCCAGATTCGCACGTCGCTCCCGAGGGGATGCGGCCGCTGATGAGGCTGATGAGGCTGTATGAGCGCCCGATGTGCCCACTACATCGCCTGGTGTGCCCGCTACATCGCCCGGTGTGCCCGCTATCACGTGCAATGCCTGCGCCTGCGCCTCCGCCACCTCCGCCGCCTCCTCCTTCGCCGCTGCCGCCACCACCGCCACCATCTTGGCCGCCACCACCGCCGCCTCTGCCGCCGCCTCCGCCGCCTCCGCCTCCGCCGCCTCCGTCTCCGCTGCCTCCGCCTCCGCCGCCTCCATCTCCGCCCCCTCCTCCGTCTCCGCCCCCTCTTCCATCTCGGCCGCCGGCAGCGCGTGCACCGCTGTATACCGCTGCTGCTCCACGCCACTGCCAGCCGTTTCTCGCAATCTGCCGCCCAACCTGCCGCCCAATCTCCGGGGCGAGCTCAGGAGCCGAGGCTGGTGTGAGCGTGCCGCTGGCATGCCTTGGCATCGCCGCCGGTCCGACGACTCCACCTGCGGTGCAATCTCGGTGGACGCGCTTCGCACTGGAAGCCCAAGGCTGCCCTTGCTGCCTCCTCCGCCGTCGCCGCCGTCGCAGCAGCCGCAGCAGATGCACCGACCGATTGCGCCGAGCCCGCTGGTTCGGCGCAGCACGATCGAGCCGCACATACCAATGTCGACTGCGAGGTTCATCGACGTGAAGATGAGCATGATGAGCGGGTCGACGTCCTCGTCCTTCTCGGCCGCAGCCTCGGACAGCCTCGCAACGGCGCTGATGACAATCGAGATGGTGACGGCCACCAGCGCGACGACGGAGAGCAGCGACGCACCGATCTCGATGCGCGCAGCAGCTCGCGGGCCCACCGTCTCTTTATGATACTCGGCGCCAATGTTGATTGCATACGTCACGCTATCGACGGCCATCGTGGCCGTGTCGCCCATGAGCGCGAGGCTATGAGCCGCCGTCGCGCCTGCGGTCTGAGCCATGGTGAATGTGGTGTTCAGCACGAACGTGATCCACAGCGCCCGCAGGTTCTGGGTGCAGCAGCGACGTGCAACGCGAGAGCGCCAGCTCGAGCGCAGACATGGCGGGGCCGCCATCTCTCGCGATGTGCTCGGCACAACGCCTGAGCTCTCAACGCACCACCGGGACCCCTCGTTTTGACAGAGGCCCGGGGTACTTATTTTTGGCAAGAGCACCTCATCGGATAAATCCACACAAACTTCCGACTTCACAGTTCCGTCTTCACAGTTCCGTCTTCTCGAGCTCGGGACATTCGGCGAGGATCGAGCGGTAGGCATCGACGTAGCAGGCGCGGCAGCTGGGGTAGCCACCAGCACCGCAGCCAGCCCCCTTGAAAGGGTCGGTGCTCGTCGCCAGGCACCGCGCATCGAGGTAGCACGGCTGGCCCGCGCACACGGCCGAGGCCAACGAGACGCACGGGTCGCGCGCCGTGTCGGGCGCCGTGGCGGCGTCACGGGGCGCCGTGTCGGGCGCCGTGGCGGCGTCACGAGGCGCCGTGTCGGGCGCCGTGGTGGCGTCATGGGGCGCCACGTCACTAGGCGCCGTGTCGGGCGCCGTGGCGGCGTCACGAGGATCGTCCATCGGGCTGGCTGGCGGTGCTCGGTACGGCGCTCCCTTCCGAATGGCGGTGAGCAGCGCGGAGGCCTCGCCATGCGGGCACGTGACAGCATGGGTGGTCGCGCCGTGCGTGACGGCATGCACACGGCAATCCTGCCCCCCCTCCCAAACCATCACGCCCCCGAGGCCTGCCTCGAGCGCCAACTTCGTCTTGCGCTCGATCAACGCTGGGCCGTTGAAGAAGTAGCCGGCGGCCTCGTCACGCAGTGCCCACTCGTCGGCAGGTTGGAGGCTCCCACCCGCGGCGCGCGAGTGCTCTTGGACAAGGTCCTCATACGACTTCCACTCGCCCGTGCGCATGTGCCTTCCATAAAAGGGCAAGCCGAGCGTGACCAAGTGCGCGGGCAGCAAGGTGGCGCCTTGCTGGACGACTTTCTGCGCAAACTCCCACGTCGAGTGCTGCCCCGGAGACTGATCGTACGCCATCGCGTGCATGTTGACCACGTACTTGCCCACCTCGTACTCGGTGAATAGGCGCTCCTGCCTTCCGTCCGGGTAGTACGCGATCGTGATCACTCGACCCGTCGGCACGAACGCCGCGTGGAGCAGCTTGAGGAGGGCCCGGAGGCCCTTGTAATCCTTCTGGACGGCCGCGTCGCTGTGGTAGCCACTTCCAAACGTGAAGCCCGGGTACTCCCAGTTCAGGTCCACACCGTCCAGGTCGTGCTTGTCGCACAGCTTCACGAGGTCCTCAACGAAGCGCTGGCGCCGGTCGGGCTTGGCGACCGCGGCCGAGAAGCCGGCCGAGCGCCCGTTGCCCCCGACGCACACGAGCAACTGCGTGCCGGCCGCCTTGGTCGCCGCGCGCGCCTCGAGCATGAGCTCCGCCCGCGGCAGCCGGTCGTATGCGCTCAGCCGGCCAGTCGGCTGGACCTCGAGCGAGAAGAGGATGAGCTGCGTGACGGTGCGGCTCATCGAAGCAAAGTTGGCGCCCTCATAACGCCACTCGGGCAGGTACGCGGCGACCGTGAAGTTTCGGACCGCTGCGGCGGAGGCCAAGCACGAGAGCGCCACCCAGAGGCGCGCCATCGCCATTTCTTAGGACGCCGTCGACGAAAATAAATAAACAACTTGAAACACGAATTGTGAGCTTGTCTAATCAACCCCCTGTCGCAGCGTAGGGGTGGTTTCGCGGTCGGTCGTCGAGTCGACAACTTGAACGATCAGGGCGGGGCGCGGCGGACGAGGCCGAACTGGTGGAAGGCGAGCCGAGTCTCGGAGCTCTTCCGACGACGACGTCGTCCGAATACATTGATGGACCGCGAGTGCCAGACGGGCGTGCACGTGGGGGCGGGTGCACGGGCCGCGGTGTAGGCGTTCTGCACGCACGTGGCGCCCGACACACGGTGTGAACGGGATCACGTGCGAGTGTGAACCAAAGTTGTTCTTCTGGGCTCGTGGTCGCTCGGGGCCTTTTTCTGACTGTGAGTGCCTGCGCGGCAGCGCGGCGTGGCGCAAAGCTCGCAACACGGAGATTTTCCGGATTCCTGATTGCTCGTTTTGCCGGTGACGTTCGCACTTTCTATCTACTTTTGCACGCCGTGGTGGCGGCATCGTCACCTTCCGCCCCACCGGCCCCGAGCGCCCCGACAGGCGCGCCCGAAAGTTCGAAGGTCGCAGCCCCCAGCGGCTGAACCAATGTCCAAGTGGTGCGGCGTGTGCCGCGGTAGCGACCCCGAGCTCTTCAAGTGCTCAGGGTGCACGACGTTCTTTCATTTCGAGTGCCTCCGCCTCCAAAAGAGGCCAGAGGCTAGCTGGAAGTGCTACGATTGCTTGAATCCAGTCGAGCTGAGCAAGGATGAGAAGGCACGCCAGGACACCTTCTTCGCCGCGCAGAAGGTCCTTGACAAGCGCGCCTCCAGGCAGGCCATGCGCAAGCGTGCACTCCTGCACGCGAACCGCGACCTGATTGAGGTGTTTGTGGAGAAGCGGAAGCTCGATCAGCTCGAGCGCGACGTGTTCCGCGAGCAGAAGAAGCTCGAGAGCGAGGACGCCGAGGAGGGCTCCTCCGCGGCCGTCACGACCACCGCGTGGCCCGCGCAGGGGCGTGCGTGCGACAGCAACCAGCCGTCGTTCACCACAGCGACCCTACGCGACTATCAAGTCGACGGCGTGAACTGGATGGTCTCTGGCTACGATGCGGGCATCGGCGGGATCCTGGGCGACCAGATGGGCCTCGGCAAGACCCTTCAGACGCTCACCTTCCTCGCGTACCTCAAAAAGGCGAGCGCCGCCGCCGCCGCGCCGCCTCCCGAAGTTGCCATTTTAGGGGGCGGCGAGCGATGCATGCAAGGCGCTCGCGCGCCGCACGCCGCGCGCCTGGCCCGATCCCATCTCCCGCTCACATAGCAGAGAGGCGTAGCAGAGAGGCGCCTCGGCTAATCGCCGATGATCTCTGATGACCTCTGATGACCTCTGATGACCTCTGATGACCACTGATGACCTCTGGTTGGCGCCGATGGCCGTTGACATGGGCTCGGCTGGGGCCCTGCATGCAACCCCGCATGCAACCCCGCATGCAACCCCGCATGCAACCCGCGCAACCCTGCATGCAACCCCGCATGCAACCCCGCGCAACCCTGCATGCAATTCTGCTTTCGTCTGAGCGTGTCGCATGACGAGGCCCGCCATTCACATTCACACCACGGCGCCCTCCCCTTGCCTCTCCCCACAGGTCTTCGGTTCCGCTGGCGGCCCTCATCTCGTGGTCGCCCCTCTGGCCGTGTACCAGAACTGGGCGAATGAGTGCAAGCAGTTCACGCCGTCGCTCACCTTCTTCAAGTTCCATGGATCGGCCGCGGAGCGCTCACGTTTGCTGGCACGTGCTGACGTGACGTACGGAGAGTATGACGTCTACATCACCACGTACGCCACTGAGTCCCTCTGAGTGCCCTCTGAGTGCTACTAATGGCCTCGAGTCCTTGCCCTGATGACCTCAGATTACCTCTGATGGCCTCGCCTCCTTTCCCCCTGCCCAGGTATGAGACGTTCAAGGCGTGTGAAGACTTCTTCACAGAGACCATTGAACGGTGGTCGGTCCTCGTGGTGGACGAAGCGCATCACCTCAAGAATGAGTCTGGCGGGCTGCATCGTTCGCTCGCGCGCCTCACGTGCAACTACCGACTGCTCCTCACCGGCACGCCGCTCCAGAACAACCTCCACGAGCTGTGGGCTGTACTCCACTTTCTGCTCCCGGACTACTTCACCTCCGCGGACGCCTTCGACGAGGCGGTCGATGTGGCCAACCACCGCGTGGACGCCGAGCGGCTGGAGAGTGCTCGGCAGCTCCTCGGTCACTTTATGCTGCGGAGGACCAAGGAGGTCGTCGGGCTGCCTCGCAAGTACGAGACGCTCGTCCCATGCCCGCTCGCGCCTCTCCAGGCGAGCTGGTATAAGCGTCTGCTCTCCTCGGATACCGCCACCGCATCAGTGCTCACTGTCTCACAGCTCAAGACTCTGATCATGCAGCTGCGCAAGATCTGCAACCACCCTCGCACCTTGCTAGGCTCTGCCAAGGACACCGCCGCCGCCGCCGCCGCCGGTGCCGCCGCCGCCGCCGCCGTCTCGTCCTCGTCCTCGTCGAAGACGCCCATGGGGGGCGGCGGTAAGAGGGGCGAGCGGCTTCGTCAGGAGCTCGCCGCTCTGACGGGCGAGGAGCTGATGCAGGCGAGCGGTAAGCTGCTCGTGCTCGATCGGCTGCTGGAGCGACTCTTCAAGCTCGAGTCCCGCGCACTCATCTTCTCGACGTTCACGCAGGTGACGGCCGCTGCTGATGGCCATCTGAGGGTTGGCACTGACTGCCATCTGCTCGCGGCCTCTGATGGCCCTCGGATCGCTCCTTTGCATGCAGACGCTCGACGTGCTCGCTGAGTGGCTCAGCTGGCGGGGCATCACGTTCTCACGCATGGACGGCCAGACGAACCCGATCCAGCGCGAGCTCGACGTGCGAGATTTCAACGCGGACGGCTCGCCCACCAAAGTCTTCCTCATCTCGACACGGGCGGGCGGCGTGGGTATCAACCTCGCCTCGGCGGACGTTGTGATTCTCTTCGACTCGGATTGGAACCCTCAGGTCGATCTGCAGGTGAGAGTCGAATCTCCCAGGATCTCCCACGATCTCCCACGATCTCCTCCGATCTCCTCCTCGATCTCCTCGATTTCCCTCCACCTCCTCGGCCTCACCCTGAGCCCTTGCAACCCCGACCCTGCTGCATGCATTGCGATGCCCCCGACCTTTGCTGCTGCATGCATTGCGATGCCCCCGACCCTTGCTGCAGGCAATGGACCGCGCGCACCGCATCGGCCAGAAGAAGCCGGTGCGCGTCTTCCGGCTGATCTCGACGTTGACGGTGGAGGAGCGGATTCGTCAACGTGCCGCGTCCAAGATGCTGCTGGACACGACCGTGGTGGGCGCGACCGCGGCGATGGAGGGCGTCTCCCCCGACGAGGTGGGCGGCGAGGTCGAGGCGACGCCAGACAGCGGGCCGACGACCCTCTCGCAGGATGAGCTGCTGCAGCTGCTCGGCGGCGGGCAGCTCGGTACGAAGCGCGCGCTGGGCAAGGTGCTGGGGGGGGCGCAGCTGCGCAAGTCCGTGTCCAAGGCGGTGGCGGGCGCGCTCGCGGCGACGGGTGGCAGCGGAGTGGAGGACGAGGAAGAGGCGGCCGCGCTCGAGGGTGACGAGATGGAGGAGGAGGAGGAGGCGGAGGCGATGGAGGAGGAGGAGGAAGAGGACGAGGACGAGGACGAGGAGGAGGACGAGGACGACGGCGAGGAGGCGGCCGGCGGGGCTTCCCGCAAGCGAAAGCGTGTCGATGAGTCGACCGAACTGGCACAGGCGGTGGCCAAGGCGGCGGCGGCGGCCGTGCTCGAGGCCGCTGGTGAGGAGGGCGAGGAAGGCGAGGAGGGCGAGGGCCCCAAGGGAGATGGACGGCGTCGGCTACCTGCCCGTAAGCGTCAGCAGGCGCAGCACACGAACATCGGCCACTCACGCTCCGGCCGCTCAAAGAAGCTGCAGCTCGTGCACGAGGACTACTGCTTCATGTGCGACGGCGGCGGCGACCTGATCTGCTGCGGCCAGTGCCCCAAGGTGTATCATCTCAAGTGTGCCGGGCTGGACGCGGTACCGGCGGGCGCGTGGACCTGTCCTTGGCATGCGTGCGAGTCTTGCGGCCGCACAACCTCCGTGGCAGGCGGCATGCTCTTCCGATGCACGTGCTGCCCCACCGCCTACTGCTTCGACTGCTCGCCCGTCGACATGACGCGACTCGACCCGTCGGATGAGTTCATCGGGGGGCTGCGCGAGCGAGGTTGGGATCTCAGCAAGCAGAAGACGCAAAAGGCCTTCTTCATGTGCGGAGATTGCGCCTCGACGCAGGAGATCGAGCGGCGTGCGAAGGCCGAGCGGGAGCGGCAGTCGGCCGCCGACGCCAAGGAGAAGGAGCGGCTACGCCGTGAGCGCGAGGAGAAGAAGCGGGTGGACGACATCGCCAAGGAGCAGCGTGCAGCGATGCAGGCGCGCCAGGCGGCCGAGAAGCAGCGCCTCGCGGGCATCCAGGTGCAGATGGGCGACACGAGGCGCCAGATCGAGATGATGTACGCCGAGGGGCACAAGCAGAAGGCGAGCTTGCTCGCGCAGCAGCAGGAGGCGCTCAAGGTCCAGCGCGAGCAGCAGCGCAAGGAGATCGCGGACGAGGAGGCGGCCCTCGCCGAGCTGCAGCGCAAGCTGCACGCGACGCGCACGCGCCATCAGAACGACGCCCGCACGCTCCACCAGTCGCACGTGGTCGCCATCACAACGATGGCCGCGGAGCTCGAAAAGGAAGCCTCCGCCTTGTGGGAAGGGGCCAACCT
>Ga0210243_101855_pt1 | contig 13735 bp, 8 predicted proteins | sample ChrtobMeP5a_32mM_FD_155461 | JGI IMG/M metagenome (GOLD analysis project Ga0210243, IMG submission 155461) | Chrysochromulina tobin associated microbial communities from unialgal haptophyte culture, Seattle, Washington, United States - P5a_32mM | ecosystem: Host-associated > Algae > Haptophytes >...
AACAAGTCTGCCAGGCGTACCTAGAGACCTCCCTGTATGGGAACAAAACGAACAACTTCGCTGAGGTGCTCAACCACATGTTCGAGCCAGCTCGAACTCAAAGGGAGCTGTCCAGGTCTCTTCTCGCAGTAGTTTCCATTTTGAAGCTCAGGCACGACGCTTTACTGGCCAATGTCCGAAGGTGCAAAGCAAATGCACTGCAGAGACAGTCAGTTGCACATCTCCTACCGACGGACAAGTGGCCAGATTTCGCGACAACGGAGTCCATCTTGAAGGAATACAGTGATTTGCATGACGCTGCTCGTGACGTTCTGGAAGTAACGCACATTCAGAATCGACAATTTAACGTCAAGCATTCGGCAGAAACGACGCATATCGTGGACCTGGATGCATTGCAGCCTGGCCAGTATCACAGAGTATGCACTTGTGGCAGGGTCGGCATGAGGAAGCTCTGGTGCAAAGATGTTCAGGCAGTATTTCGTCAAACGGACACTTGCTGGCAATCATGGGTAGCACATCACGCTAAGGCCGAGACCTGGGAGACTCAAGTGGGTCCAGACTTCGTCGTTCCAGGTGGAGAAGCCATCATCGATAGCCTGCAGACCTGCCACGAGTCTGGTGAATTCAAGCAGCTCATCCAACCAGAACTTCGCCCGACGCCAAAGGGTCGACCAGTAAGTTTGAAGCCAACAGCAGAAGATCAACGGCGCGCCAAAGGCATTTTAGAAGACAAACAATCGGCACAACGAGCTCAAACGGAATTTGCAAAAGTAGCAACAGGAGCCAAGTCTTTCAATCCTGGCGGTAAGGGGATTGGGAAGAAATGCAGCTTTTGCAAAGACCCAGGTCACAGGCGTCCAAATTGCCCCAAAGCCAAGTCACTACTCGGACAGCAAGTTTCCAAGGCTACAGTATCAGACAATGACGCACATGAAGAAGATGAGCGCCTGGAAGACGAAATTGATGAAGAGGCAGACAACGAGGACGAGGTGGACCAGGAGGACACGCGAGGACAAGAAGAGGATCATGCTCATGACGGCCTGCATGACTTGCGTGCTCACATGCAACTCGATCACGTCGAACAGAGTGAATTCGGTGTTTATCCAAAGCACAAGTCACGAGACTTTCAACACGCAGCGTCGACATATACGGTTTCTACTGAACGTGCTTCTCACAGCGTTCTCCATGACCATACAGAAGCTGTGGCAGCGCCAACAGTGACGGCTACGCCGGTCGCCCAGGCTGACGATGATGGCAGCGACAACGGTAAAGATGACTTACAGTTGGCCAGTGGCGACGGGGGTACATTCGGTGGCGACGAGGCCGAGGATCCAGCGCCTTACTCTGAAGAGAGTGGCTTCCGTGACAGGTTAGACAACGACTTTGGGCAACCGTTTGCTCAGGCGCCCGCACCGGCGGCTCCATCCCCTAGCCCCGCCAATGCAGGTGACGAGGCAACGTTGCCTAAAGGATGGAAGTCGACGATGGCGCCTGATGGCCGGGTGTACTACTTCCACGCTGTCACCAAGATGACTTCGTGGACGCGTCCCGTGGTGAAGTCCTCGCCTCACGCCCCCGCCCTCGCCATGCTGTCTTCTGCACCGTCCTTTGCCGATGTTGGCTTCGGCGGCGGCGGCGATATCGATGCCAGCTACGGGCAGGCGCCCGCTCCGGCGCCAGCTCTGGCACCTTCCTTCGCCGCGGGCAGCTTCGGTGGCGGTGGTGGCTTCAGTGGCGGCTTGGACGCAGGCTTCGGGCACGCGCCCGTACCAGCACCTGCTCCAGCGGGTGGTTTCGCCGCAGGCGGCTTCGACGGTGGTGCCGACTTCGAGAGTAATGGCGGCTTCGGGAAGGGCGACGGCATGGGTGGCGGCATGCCAGGTCAGATGGGCGGCGGTATGGGCTGCTATGGTGCAGCTCCAGCCCCCTCGTTGGCGCAAACGCCTACAGCCCCGGGTGCTTTCTCTAGCTGGTGTGGCGGCATGGGCGGCGGAACTGGCGGCGACATGGGCGGCCAGTTCGGTGCTCCAATGCCCGTGTCAGCATCGGCACCTGCACTGGCACCCATGCCTGCAGCCCCTGACACTTTCTCGAACTTCGGTGGCGGCATGGGCGGCGACATGCCAGGTGAGATGGGCGGCGGTATGGGTGGCTTCGTACTTGGCAATGATGCAACAAAATCCCCGCCTGTCCAGGAACCGCCTGCAATTCCTCGTGATGTCTCGATCATCAGTGGTGCTGGCTTTGGTGGTTGCGTCGACACTAACATTGGGCAGACGACAGCACCAGCACTATCAACGTCTTTTGATGCCAAAAGATGTGCCGAACTGGCGGTGGCTTTGGAAATAGAGAAGCAGCGTGATCACAGCAAGCTCAAGGGATGGTCACGAGATGAAATCCGAGGCGCAAAATTTCTCCTGGAGGAACAGAGCTTTACGATATGCAATGTGAAGGGCGACGGCGCGTGTTTCTTTCGGTGCTTAGCTGTCGCGTTGGAGAACAACGAAGGGGAGCACAAGACGTACAGACAAGATGTGACGAAGCAATTGGTCTCTGTCATCGACGCAGTGGGTGAGTCAGAAACCGAGCAAGGGGCACATCCTCTTTATCAAATGATGTCGACGTCTCTGCCAGTCGAAGGTGATCTTAGCATGCGTGAGGTCATCGTTCAATACGTGACGTACTTATCCTTGAATGATGAGCAAGTGGACCATTTGGGCATCCAGCTATCTGCCAAGGTTCTTGAGATTGACATTCATGTTCACCAAGTTGACGGTCAAATCTATGTCCATCGAAGTTCCGACGACGTGCTTCCGAATAATCTCGAGGTACACGTCTTCTACGATGGAAGCCACTATCAGTATTTGCGACGCTCCGAGCTAGGACCGAGACCCAAACGACCAGAGCGCTCTTTTTTCGGGTCGGACCTGAGATGCAATAAGATTCAGCAACAGTTCGACAATGCCCTTCGAAGGTGGAGCGTAGCCATTGACAAGTTTGACAAGGCCTTCCACTCTTTAAAGTCTTGGGAACGATCTCGAAGCGTGCGTGTGAGCACAAGATCTACTCCCAGCAGTAACATTCCAATTGTTCAACCACGTCAGCCAACTGATCCTCCCGTGACGCGTTCGGCTACTGGGATTCATGATGAACTCGGCAGCAGAGCAGCGCAAGCTTCCAAGTCCACTGCTGAGTCCTCTGCAGTACAGGCGTTGTTACAAGCACCACCGAAGCCTACGTGGGACATGACTCTCTCATGCTCTTCGTCGCAACCCCAACCTAAGAGTGGGAACCACGTGAAGATCTACAAACCCAGGCAAGCAGGGGAGCGTTTGAGCTCCATCTATCGGAAGCCATACGAATACTATTTACGTCAGACGGTAGACGGAACGGAAAAGGTGTGCCTGCAATGGTCAGGCGCGCAAGAGCTACACGGAGATACCCCGCTTGAGTTGTTGCGAGCTCTGAGTGAGGAGGATGCGTTCGCTAAACGTTCGTCGCTGACCAACTTTTGGCATCTGTTGGGACGGCCGCTTGAGAAGCATCACTTTTACTTTGTGCGTAAGTGCCAAGATGAGTGCGACGGAGTTGTACTGCTGCGGAGCATGACTCGTCAACGTCAGCAACATGGACGAGGAGCTCCGCGTCTCACGCTAGAAGTGGCGCACGTTTGTGCGAGCGGACCAAGGGGAAGTGGTGCTCTCCTAATCTCGGCGTTGTGCACGGTGCTATTGGAGTTGGAGCCGAACACTGTTCTGCGAGTGAACCTACCGGGTCACATGGCGACATCGAAAGGTTTTTGGTCCAAGCTAGGATTCAACGAGGATGGCGGCTGTTCAACGACAATGAGAATGCATCTCAAGGACCAGGCATGGGTTGCTTACATGAAGTCTGCTTTTCCAGAGCAACTGGCCGTCGACGACATGGTGGTCCCATCCACAGATATCGTTCCCAGTCTACTCGAAGAAATCTGGTCAGCAGAGCACATGAAGACCTGGCAAGAAAAGGATCCTGAGTACCGGATGTTATTGGCAGACCCGAACGCCGGTGCCACGACGGCGTCATCCACACGAGCGGATAATATCAAGGAATCTGTGTCATTGATCTCCAAGTTGGATTACCTCGGAGAGCGCGTAACTGTCAAGGGGAATGGAAGCTGCTGGTTATACGCTGTCCTTGCAGGTGTGGGCCTCATGGAACACGCGAGGAAGTGCAAGATTACTTCAAAATCCCAAGGCGAGCTTTCCCCAACTTCCCGAGACTTCAAAGTATCAGCTAAGGTGATTCAAAAGATGAAAGTCTATGCGACAACAACGAAGTGGGACATGACGGTGATGGCCAAGGATGTGCTCATTCAAGAAATCTCAAGCCTAGAAGCCGCCTCTGCCTCACGGAGTGGTACCTGGGGGGGCGGAGTGGACACCTATGGTGTGCTGTCGAACATGCTTGGAATTCAAATCGTCTGGCTGAATTTGACCACGCCGAAGAGCTTCATCTTGTTCCCTGGGGGTTTGAAAGGCAACCAGAAGAGAGTATCCATGAATGCCCTGAAGACGACTATTGATGGTTTGGATGCGGCAAACCTCAAGTTCGTTGTCGTGGAATATGATGGGAATGGACACTTCGCAGGATACTTGCCACGACGCCCCATGCGTTTGAGCCTCGACGTTATGAACTTCCTCGGATTTTTCGATTCCTGACTATCGGCCCCATCACGTGGTGCTGGTTGCTCTGTAACTGTGAGCGTCAAGGATCACGTGATCAGTAGTGAGGGCGTTCAGCTACATGCAAGCGGCAGTCTGCAATTGGATGGTCAAGTGATTGAGTGGCTTAGTCATCATCCGCATCCTGGTCACGCGTCGGCAGGTTCGATTGGGAACCCGATTCTGAGGCACACGCAAAGCGAACTCGTCTTAGACGAGCTGAGTTTACCTGTGTTGAGTGACGACGTGATGCATGGCGTAAACGTAACTTCAAAAGAAGGTGTGACTGTGGCACGAGTGGCATGGATGCTACCCACCACAGTTGACAAGTTGAGCAATCTTCCAGAAGGGTCGACTCGGAAGTTAGTGGAGGAGCTGCGTGCGTGGGCAATGGAGCAAGAGGTTGATAAGAATACTACCACAATCCAGCCAGCCGCTGGCCAATACATCAGCCTTGGACACGGGATACTGCCCGGAAGACGACGTGAGTCCTTAATGCTGGACGGCGCTTCTACCAACATCCCATTTACACGCGCTCCGGCTGGAAGAAGCGATAGCGTCGAGCCTACACTGAGATCATTGAATGGACATGTTGCCAAGTGCATGACGTCAGTATTCCCGGACATGAAGTCCTGGTGTGTTACCGACGGAGCGAAGAGCGACCAAGAGTTGTGGACGCAGGTATGCCAATACCCGTCTGCACCTCCGGGCGGATTTACGTTTCCCTCACAGCAGGTGGTGGTGAGGGGACACTGTTCGGACGACCTCCCGGAGGCTTCAGCGGCCGATCTACACATTGATAAAATGGACGGTGGCGGACTCTATGGCGGCACCATCATGTTCCTCGGTGGGCACGAGTCTCACCCCGGTCAATGGCGCAATTTTGCAATTTTCGAAGGCGCCAAGGGAGGGCGCGGTGTGTCGATTCCGGTGATGCACAGTGACTGTATCTGCGTGCTAAGTTGCCAGTATCAGAGGCATTTGCACGGCACGGTCCTACTGGAACAGCTCGAAGGTGACGCGCTGACCAAGGCGGCGCCATGTCGGAGGGTTGAAGGCTTGCATGTGGTCTCCTACAACCTGCGCATGATCGAAGGATTCGTGAATCGCATGTCTAGGGAAAGTGCCGAGAGACAGGCCAAGGTCGTATCAAAATACCTGGACGAACGCTTACGAGCTCGCGCTAGTGCGTGGATGAGGCGCCGGAACGTAGCCGAAGAGGAAAACCATGAAGTGCCCTCACTGCTGCCCACACCGCCGGCGTTGAACTCTGGAGAAGCGGCTTCTTCGTCGAGTGACGCTGTGCCGGCTTCCGTGATAGGCACGCAAAGTCGGGGCAGGGCAGTTGCGTACTGGCTGATGAGATGCGCTTCGTGCAGGTCGAACAATGAGGTTGGCGTCCCACTGAGCGAGGAGTTGCACGAGTTTGCAGTGCGCTGCCACGCGTGCCGGGCGCTCAATAAGGTCTCCTTGGATGCGGGTGGCGAGCCTCTGCTCGTCGCTGAAGGACTCTCGGAATGGGCAGACCCTTCCGAACGGTCGCCGACGCCACCTGTGCCCAAGCCCCCGCCCCAACCCCCGTCACTGCGTGTCCCTTCTTTTTATCTCAAGAACTCGTCAACCCCTGCTGATGGTGACCCGCAACAATACGCGGACTTGGCGCGCAAGACTGTCCTGGCTGCAATGCCCGTGGTCGAGAAGCTCAAGAGGATACGAGAGGCCGTGGAAGCACGTGAGGCGAGGGCGGCGAAACGCAACACAGGGGCAAGAGGTCCTGCGGAACGTCGATAATGCAGGTGTGAGGGGTTACTCAGGAGACGGGTCTGCCTACCCTCACCGAGCTCGAACCGGAGGTCATGAGGGGGGGGTACTTCCCCAGGTCCAGCCCGCCTCGGCTCTTGGCCTGAAGCGAGCCTCCACGGTGGTCCCATGGTGGTCGCGGTTGGGCCAAGGGCTACCACCTCGGTAGGTGGACTAACTGACCTGGGTCACCCCTCACCCAACAGGAAGGAGAGGCCAGAACCATGTGATGAAACGCTGCCGAAACTATGTGATGAGACGCTGCCGAACTGGATCTGAGAGCGGGATCTGAAGGTGAGCACTACAGTGCGTTGTCCGTGGAGGACCTTCGGAGAAAGTCGGACGACGTGACCACGGCCCCTGGACAGCTGGATGGGAGCCGCTAGAGACCAAATGGGCGCCGCTGGAAGGCCGCTGGAAATGGCCGAATTGGCGCCCTCGGCGTCCAGAAGGCGCGCACGGACGAAGAACTAGCGTCTGTGAGACGATGCAGTTCGGATGAACTAGCGTCTGTGAGACGATGCAGTTCGACGAACTAGCGTTTGTGAGACGATGAACTTTCGTTTGTGAGACGATGAACTTGCATTTGTGAGACGACGAACTGCCGGTTGTGAGACGATGTTGAGAGACGATTCAGTTGCGTATGTGAGACGATTCAGTTGCGTTTGTGAGACGATTTAGTTGCATTTGTGAGACGATGGAGTTCGACGGTCTGCGGTTGTGAGACGATGTTGAGAGACGATTTAGTTGCGTATGTGAGACGATTCAGTTGCGTTTGTGAGACGATTTAGTTGCATTTGTGAGACGATGGAGTTCGACGAACTGCCGGTTGTGAGACGATGTTGAGAGACGATTTAGTTGCGTATGTGAGACGATTCAGTTGCGTATGTGAGACGATTTAGTTGCATTTGTGAGACGATGGAGTTCGACGAACTGCCGGTTGTGAGACGATGTTGTGAGAGGTGTGAGACGATGCGGCTCGACTTGTAACAGTAAGCATGAAAACGTCTCACAAACGCAACCGACCAACTATCGTCTCTCAAACGCAACTAAATCGTCTCACAACCGAAACCATGAGTTCCATCGTCTCACAACTAAAAGTCGAGGAACTAATCGTCTCACAAACGAAGTATTCTCCGAACAAAAGCCCGCGCGCGGGGAAGCTTTTATGACGCGCGCGTGAGTGATCGATCGGACCGTCGCGACCTCACGCCCTGCACAATCATGCTCGCACCACCCTGGGCGTTCCTCACTATGGCGGTGAGCAGCACTCGGCAAGGACCTCGCGCAGCTACGCTCTTACGCGGCCGTCATGCTTATGGCTGCGGCGCATCGACGGTTTACATGCACTCCGCTGCGGCATCCACCCCTGCGACCGACTCAGCTACGAATGTGGCCGATTTGTGCTTGATTGATGGCCACGCGCTCGCGTACCGGATGCACTTTGCGCTGATGCGCACTGGCATGACCACAGTGGCTGGCGAGCATTCGCACGCCATCCACGGCTTTCTGAGCAAGATCCTTGATGTGCACGGGCTCTATCCGCAACATCGTGTGGCGGTTGCGTTCGACCTGCCTGGGGCAACGTTCCGCACGATCGACCAGCCCTCATACAAGTCGAAGCGCCCTTCGATGCCCACTCCGCTGCGCCCCCAGATTGAGGGGATGAAGGAAGCTTGCGCGCACTTTGGCCTGTCGGTCCTTACGGCTGAGGGGTTTGAGGCAGACGACGTGATCGCCACATGCGTGGCGAATGCGCGCGAGGCGGGTGTCGGCTCTGTGGTGATCGTCGGATGCGACAAGGACTTGATGCAGCTGGTGAGCGAGGAGGGCGCGCCGACCCGCGTCATCATGTGGAATGACCAGAAGAAGATCGTCGTCGACGCGGCGGCGGTTTCGGCACAGTTTGGCGTCCGTCCGGCGCAGCTGGGTGATCTTCTCGCTTTGATGGGCGACGCGAGCGACAACGTGCCAGGCGTGCCGGGCGTGGGGCCCAAGGGCGCAGCAAAGCTCCTCGCCGACTACGCCGATCTTGAGAGTGTGCTCCAGGCCGCTGCAAGTATGAAACCCTCGAAGCGCACGACGGCGCTTCTCGAGTTTGCCGAGACAGCGCGGCGCGCGAGGGCGCTCGTCACGCTGCGGACGGATGTGCCACTGGACGGGGCGGCCGCGCGCGGCGGCTGCTTCGACTTCGCCAACGAGGAGCTCCTGAAGTTCCTGCGGCGCTGGGAGCTCAAGTCTGTCGAATCCAAGGTGCACAAGCTTCGCAGGATGGAAATGCAGAGGCAAGGTGGTACTGTGTGAGGTGTCTTGTCCCAAAGAAGAGTGTTTTTAAAACAAGCGGTCCTGGAAGCCACGTGGCAGCTCCGCGCGTGCTTCCTTAGTCCTTTTTTGACCCGCGTGAAGACCGTGAACTCGCGTTTGCGCGCGCACATCGTTCGCTGGTTCATGCAGGGGGGAGTCAAGCACCGTGCGCCCGCAAGAAATTCGCAGCAGCCAACGTACGGTTACAGGTCACGCACCGAAGTCAAGCGCAAGGGCAGCAGTTGGTGTGGGTCGTGCTGGTGCGCAGCCATCGGAGTCACACTGCTGCTTGCGATCCTGGTTGGCGCTATCGCTGCACATCGCTACCGCTATCCATCGAAGCAGAGATGCCCGCCAGAAGGTGATCGGTTCTTCGATCATTGTCAGGAAGGCCGAACACATTACCGCCTCAAGCTCGATTGGGATTGCCTTGGCCCACGCAAGTCGGAGATCATGCGTGCTGCTCTGAGCCTGGACACGGAAGGCAAACCGCTCATCGGAGTGGGTGACTTGCCGTCGTGGCTCACGGATAAGAATGCGGAGGCGCTTCGCGGCGCGCCCTGCATTCGTGCCGTCGAGGAGGACAAAGCCTGCTGGTACTGCAAGCCAACGCCAAAGGCGAGTGGCGAGAGCAATGCTGCGCTGAAGGCGGCGGCCGAAAAGGTGCTAAAGGCAGCAGCCGAAAAGGGTGCTGTGAAGGCTGACGCAGTAGCAGAAACGGGGAGTGCAGCAGCTGATGCCTCGACGGAAGCCACAGGTTCAGACTCGGCGCCGTGATGGTGCACTCCAGCACCGGCGCCGTCTGGCTGTGGCTCTCTGCTCGTATTCTAGTCGTGTCAGCGCGCGGGGTGGCTTAGGGCCCCTGTGTGGTAATGCCGCGTGTCGACGAAGGCCGTTCGTTTTCTCGATTCGTGGCTGAGGAGGATTTCTCGGACTGACTGTCTATAACGCCGCGGACACGGCGGACGCTCGCCATGTCGCGAGTCTCCCGAGGACCGCGCTGTAGGGGCAGTGCCGCCCCAAAAAGCTGGCGATAGCATGCAGCGCGCCAGAAGACCAGTTCCGATCGATACCTATACGGCACTCCGGACCAGCGACCACGCCACAGCCGAGCTACCTCAGGATTCGGGGACGAGGAGAATCTGCTTGAGGCGGGCATACGCCACCTCTAAGTCGTCGTTGACGATCACCGCATCGTAGAAGCCCGAGATCTCCAGAGACGCCATCTCCTTTTGGGCATTCTCGAGGCGCACGGCGATCTCCTTCTCCGACTCGGTGCCCCGCCCGCGCAGACGGGCTTCGAGCACGTTCAATGCGGGCGGCGAGATGAAGATGAAACGCGCGTTCAGATTCGTCTTCTTCACCAACGCAGCGCCTTGCACGTCGATGTCGAGTAGGCAAGTCTTCCCTGTGTCTGCGACGGCCCGCACGCCGGCGATGGAGGTGCCGTATATTTTGTTGTGCACGCGTGCATACTCGAGGAACTCGCCGCGAGCGATCATCGCCTCCATCTCCGAGATGTCCACAAAGTAGTAGTGGACGCCGTTCTCCTCACCCTTCCGAGGTGCGCGTGTCGTGTGGCTCACCGAGAAGCCAAATTGGTCGGGATAGTCTTTGAGCAGCCGGCCGAGGAGCGTGCCCTTGCCCACACCGCTCGGGCCGCACACGACCACCGGCCGCTTGCGATGCAGCTCCTCGAGTGCTGAGACGCGCTGCTCCAGGGACCTCAGCTCGCCCGTCGGCCCTGGCGACGCGATGGCAGCGTGGGCCGTCGGTCGCGTGTCCGTGGCGAATGAGCGTGCGGCGGCGCTCGCCACCAGCCCAGATCCGAGCGTGATTACCGAGTAGCGCCGCAAGCACGCTAGCGCGGTGAGGACCATGATGTCCTTTCACAGGGCCGCACGATCCACGTGTGTCAAGTCAAGTACCGGTAGGATCTCTATGCGTTCACACCAAACAACACGACGCGAAAAATCTACGGAAGACTGTGCGACATTTCCTTGAACTCGCCAAGCGCGAACAGCCCCGCGCAGCCCCCCGTGGCCGTGCGGAACACGATGCGATCGAGCCCGAGGTGGGAACCGACCGCTACCAGCAGCGCCACCTTTCCGACGACGAGATTGGGCCCCTCCGCATCCGCGCTCGTGCCGGCAATGGGCAGGAGCTGCTCGTCCGTCGCGCCCACGACGGCGTCGAGCGCGCGGCGAGCATCGTCCATCGTGAACGCGCCGCCCTTACCGCCTGCGCCCTCGTCGCCCTCGCTATGGCCCTCGCCCGCCGCGCCAATGTCAAAACCAGGCAGCCGCTGGCGTAGCGTGCGGAGCGTCACAGCAAAGATGCAGTTCCAGCCGCCGATGGCGACCACTGTGCCGTGGCGAAGCCACTTGGGCGCCGGGCCGAGCTCGGAGGCGAGCACAGCGACGAGGCGAGCTGCCTGCTCGGAAGTCACCGGATTGGGGGTCGACTTCAGATCAAAGGGCCTCGACTGCACTTGCACCAGAAGACGCTCCAGGGATGGAGTCGTGCCGAGCTTGCCAGTAAAGCAGCGGAGCGGCACGGAGGCGATCGGCGCAGTTCTTGAAGGGATACCCTCCTGGCGGGCGCAGATCTGGAACGAGCCGCCTCCCGAATCCCAGACAGCGTCATATGACAGCGCTGTGCCGATGAGCGCCTCGGCCGTTGCCAGACCCAAGCGCGCCTCATGCTCTTGTGAGAGAATGGTGATGGCGATCCCCGTCTTGGCAGATATCTGGTCGAGGAATGCGCGTCCGTTTGGCGCGGTGCGGAAAACCTCGGTGGCTATGCCGCTCGCCTCAGTCGCGCCAAGCTCGCGTGCCTTGGCCACGAGCGCCTGGACAAGCTCCAGCCCTCTCCCTTGGATGCCCTCGGACAGCGACCCGCCGTGAGCCTGCGCATCGGCCTTGTATGCCATGGGCTTCTCGGCCTCGTAGAGTGGCGAGCCTACGATGACGCCTAGGGAGTCCACCTCGGCAACAAGCACCTTGGTCGCACCGCTGCCGATATCGAAAGCGGCCAAGGTGCGTAGCGCCTGTCGTGGCGTCGTGCGTGCAAAGAGCGTGCTCAGCACGCCTAGCAGCAGGCCGAGGACGAGCGTGCCCGATATGAGAGCCGCGCCCGAGACGAAGAGGTCGAGAAATGTGGCGAGCATCGCAATGGCTGTCCAACCCGGTACCGGGTTAGGTTCGGTCGGCTCCGTGGTTGGGGCTCGTGTTGAGTCGGCCGCGTGTATTCGTCGGTCAACGCGTGTGGAGCGCGTTCGCGCGTGTTGCGTTGTGTGGGTGTGAACGTTAACACGACAGACGCGTGTGGTGTGGTGTGGGTGTGGGATTTTGTGAGTTTTCGTCTCTGTGAACGTTAACACGACAAACGCGAAAACCGTGATCCGCGTGCCCGTGTATAACGTTAACACGACAGACGCGACAACCGGTGCTACAGGAACGGCACTGTTACTGCCCGTGTGTGCCGCGTGTGTCCCGTGTTTGTCCCGGCTCCCCCCGGTGTTTTGGGTTCAGAACACACACACGCCCGGGTAGAACCGTATACCGGCGGTACCAGCCGAGTTTACTAAAGTTTACCGGAATTCGGAATAGTGATTCCGCGGGCGCGCTATCCATCCCCCTTCAACTGGGGTTGGACCGTGGTGTGAATGCGTGTGTGATTGTGAGGATTTCTACACAATCTTATTTCAATCGCCTCCTCGCGGCGAAAAATTGCGCGGTCTCCCAGACACCACGTGTGAGCAGCCAGCCCTCCTGCTCGCATAGGACTTCGAAGCCCGCGCGCTCTCCTAGCGTCCGGCCCAGCTCGCCGCGCTGCAACCGGCGCGACGGCCGAAAGGGTGGCGCACGCGGTAAGCCCTCCGCCGGCTCAACAAAGGTGGACCAGATCACAAGCCCGCCGGGGGCCACGAGCGACGGCAGACGCTCGAGCAGGCCGCGGTCGAGGAAACGGCAGCCGTGAACGAACCGGATGGGCCGGTCGGTCAGCTCGTCGAGTGGACGCTTGCGTACGTCAAAGCTCGCGAAGGATGCGTGCGAACCCTCCGAGGCCGCGAGCGCACGCGCACGCTCGAGAGCGCCCACGTGGTTATCGCACCCGATCACCTGCCACTCTTTGCCCAGGGCGCCGGCCATGTAGACAGCATCTCGGCCGCTACCGCAGCCAACGTCGATCGCAGCGCCGCCGCTCTCTGGCAGCTCCAGCTCTTCGAGCACGGCCGCCAGAAAGGCGTTCGGCCGCAGGCACGAAGCAGACTGGAGCCCGGCCTCGTGGGCTTGAGTCCAGCCATCTCCTTCTGCGATCAGCGTTTCAGTAGCACTCCAGCCCTTTGAGTATAGCAGTTCCCTCGCTGTTGCAAGGTCGGCGGCGCTGCCGACGAGCGTGAGTGGCCACTCGCCCGGAGGCGGGAGCTCAAACATACGCTCACGTAGGGAGCTTACTGGGAGGCTCGTGCTGCCTGCCAGGTGACCGTTTGCAAAGGCGGCGTTGGGTCGCAGGTCGATGACCACATTCGGCATCGCACGCGCACTCACGAATGAGCGCCCGTCTGCACACAGTGGCAGCAGTGTCGCGGCACTGCTCGCCGGCAAAAGTGCGAGGAGCCATCTCGCCATCACGAGAGTACCGGGTACAGTACCGGTATTTCTCGTGTGAATTGGCGCAGCGGCTGCGCAGGTGGGCGACGCGAAGGGTATCCGGAAGAAGATCACCGAGATGAAGATGCGCCTTATCAAGGACGCGCTTAAGGCAACCGGGCGGGGCTAAGCGTTCAGCGGCCCGGCCCGGCGGCTGATCGAGTATGGCTGTGATAATAGGGGGTCCAGGGGTCCCCGAGCTAGTGTTAACCGCATCCGTATGTACGCCGGTCCGGTGTCTTGGGTGTCGAATTCTAAACATTGGCTGTGAAT
>Ga0210243_101869_pt1 | contig 13660 bp, 13 predicted proteins | sample ChrtobMeP5a_32mM_FD_155461 | JGI IMG/M metagenome (GOLD analysis project Ga0210243, IMG submission 155461) | Chrysochromulina tobin associated microbial communities from unialgal haptophyte culture, Seattle, Washington, United States - P5a_32mM | ecosystem: Host-associated > Algae > Haptophytes >...
GTTATGAAGCCGCCGTTATGAAGCCGGGCCGCATTACGAAGCCGCCGTTATGAAGCAGGGCACCGCATTACGAAGCCGCCGTTATGAAGCCGGGCGCCGCATTACGAAGCCGCCGTTATGAAGCCGGGCGCCGCATTATGAAGCCGGCGCTATGAAGCCGGGCGCCGCATTATGAAGCTGGGAGCATTATGTTATGAAGCGCGTTATGAAGCACTTCATAACACCGATATGAAGTAGCTTCATACCAAAAGTGTTATGAAGTACATAATGAATACCTTCCACATTATGAAGTTCATTTTCAACTTCATAACGGGACAGTGCTCGCGCGATGAGGGTCGGCGTCTCATTCGCGCACTGCCCGACAGCCGCGTGACCGCCCCAGGACCCGACAGAGGAAAGGCGTGAATCGGCGCCCCCCCCTGCCCGCACATTGCAAGCTCACTCGTGGCCAATGCCCGATGAACTCACTCGTGAACAAGTGATGCGGTCCATACTGGAGCGGGAGCGGTGGGATGCCCGCAAGAACGCCAAGCTCATCGCCAAAGCTCCCTCATTCTCCAGCCTCATCGATCACAGAGGCAGCGCTGAGTATAGCGATAACTGGACGGCCCCGACGCGCTATGTTCAGGAGCACATACCAACGCGTCCACTCGAGGAAGTGGCTCGCTTCAACCCGCTCTCACCCACGCACCGCGCTCCGATTCTGCCCACGCTCTTCATGCCCGGCTTTCCCAAGTCGGCGACCTCGTGGTTGTATGGCTGCCTGCTCCATGCATTCAGCCCAGAAGCCGTCGGCTGCGGTCGGCATGCACATCGATGGGGCGCGGACAAGTGCCCTCACCGCTTTGCCATGACCGCACTCTATTCTACCGCTCGCGGTGAGTTTCGCGAGAAGAAGGAGCTCTTCTACTTTGGCGGCATCAAGGGGGACGAGCAGTTCCGGTTCCGGCACGATCTGATGGACCTGCATGGACCCGACCCGACCGTGCCGCACCTACCACCCCTCTGGCCTTGGGATTATCGCATCGGCACGATGGTGTCGAAGCGCGAGATGCTGCATGCCATGTGTTCGAAGAGTGTCCACTCGCAGTCTTGCCTGCTCGAGCGTCGCGACAAGAACTGCACGGCGGCAACCTGCAGCGAGCCCTGCGCTCTGCCTCCCCGCTGCTCCAACTTGGGTACCGCGGCTTGTGAGGATCCGCATTGGGCCAAGTTCAGGTTCAGATGCAAGGCGCAAGGCAGCAACAAGCCACTCCCGAGCAGTGGCTGCTACCACCCAGCTTGCGTGCGCACGGCCCCGGCGAGCCCGCAGTTCTCGGGCCAGTTCCTCAAGTGCGCCTGGGACCGTGCGTTTGCGTTCCAAGGGCGGGGCGCGATCACGAAGGAGGCCTATTGCGTGCACTCCTTGCTGCCGTGGGCGAAGAAGGACGAGCTGAACGTGAGTGTCGTGGACTTCACGCCCAATTACATTTGCGACGCGGATGCGATGAGGCGGCTGCATGAGGGGGCTGCCGGCCAGCGCGGTCGGCTACGCTTCATCGTCGTGATGCGCGATCCGATCATGCGTGCCTTCTCGGAGTGGGCCATGTTCTCACTCGGTTGGAATTGGGATCCGGTCAAGAACTTCTCCGCGTCGATGGCCTTCAAGATACGAGACCTGAAGGAGTGTAACGAAACCCTCTTCAATCGGCCCGACTTGCTGCGCCACCTGCCCACCGAAGAGGTGGCCCAATACATGCGCAGCTGCTTCCGATACGGCGCGGCCACCATGTACCCGACCACGTCGATGTACAGCGTGTGCATGTTGCATGCGCTGCGCTACTTCCGACGCGACCAGTTCTTGGTGCTTCGGTATGCGGATCTGATGCGGTGGTTGGATGCTTGGCTGATGCTCGGCTGATTGCGGTTGGATGCTCGGCTGATGCTCGGCTGATTGCGGTTGGATGCTCGGCTGATGCTCGGCTGATTGCGCCTGAGGGTCTCTCTGATGGCCTCCCTCATTAGCGCCTGAGGGTCTCACTGATGGCCTCCCTCATTAGCGCCTGAGGGTCTCACTGATGGCCTCCCTCATTAGCGCCTGAGGGTCTCTCTGATGGCCTCCCTCATTAGCGCCTGAGGGTCTCACTGATGGCCTCCCTCATTAGCGCCTGAGGGTCTCACTGATGGCCTCCCTCATTAGCGCCTGAGGGTCTCACTGATGGCCTCCCTCATTAGCGCCTGAGGGTCTCTCTGATGGCCTCCCTCATTAGCGCCTGAGGGTCTCTCTGATGGCCTCCCTCATCAGGTATGAGGATCTCATGCGGATGGATGCGAACACAATCGTCTCGACCCTCTCGAACTTCACTGGACTTCACCTGAGCAGTCGGATGAAGAATGTCCCCCAGTGCCAGCCCGCGACAAAGAGGTACAAGAAGTCCAAGAGCGCGAACGGCTCTCAAGCGACAAAGGAGCAAGGCAAGCCCACACTTCACCCTTCTGAGTGCCTTCTGAGTGCCTCTCTGAGTGCCTCTCTGAGTGCCTTTCTGATTGCCTCCCTTATCAGGCAAGCCCAACTCGTACTCGTCCATCACGCCCTATGCCGCCGAGATGCTCGAGGAAGCTTCGGCCCCTCTGGAGCGCTTCTTTGCCCCGTACAACCAACTGCTGCGGGAGATCATTGGGCCAACCTTTGGATGGGAAGCGAAGGACCATCGGAAGAGACCCCTCAGCCCGGAGCAGAAGGCAGAAGCGCTCGCCGCCTTCGAAAAGGGCCTCGCGCAGCAGCGGAACCGGCAGGTGAGCCGACGGACCGCCGAGAAGGCGAAACCAAGGCGATTCTGAGTGCATGCTGATTGCATCCCTCATCAGGTGAGCCGACGGATCGCCGAGAAGGCGAAGGCCGACGAGATCCGCGCAAAGACGAGCCGTGGCGTCGTCATTCCTGTCGAGAAATTGCCTAGGGTAAGCTCCCCAAGCGAGCGTGGGCGCGGACGGGGTCGCGGCCGGCGCGGACTTAAGCGCTTGAACCGAATGCTTTCCACGACCTCGGATCGAACTCAAGTGCTGGCCTAGTCAAGACGCTTTCGCTACTTAGTTTCGGGATCGCCATCGGAAGCTGAAACAGAGGATTTGATGCGTAGTGTTTGACTACAGCGTTCGTACTTAGCGTTTCTCGCGTATTTTGATATGATCGGATCTAGTACTACTTATGATTGCGAGAATGATGTCCGTCGCTCTTCGTTGTCGCTTCGGTCCACGGTCGCTCGGCTTGGATGGTGCGGCAACGTGGGTGGCTCGACGAAGCCGGAACCCGTGAAGATCCACCTCTCCTCCGTCTCTACGGACAGCCCCGGGTCACCTACCCCACCGCCCCAACGGGCACTGCCTCCCCCTCCCGCCTCGCGCCAGTCTGGCACCCCCTCGCGTCGTCGCGGGCGCCCCTTGCATGGAGGGGGACGCCCACAGCGCCCCAAGTTCCCCACCTGTTCCGCGCCTCTCAGATTAGATGTCCGCGAGCGTCGCAACGATGGCAGCGAAGCTCGGGCGCGCCGCCACGTCCGGCCGCATGCACTGCTCGATGAGCTTCGTCAGCTTCGTCAGCTTGGCGGCGATGCTCGCGCTGTGAATCGGACCCGTTCCCTCCAAGCCCACTCTCTGCGCCAGCTCCTCTGCCATGCACCCAAAGGCACGCACTTCGATGCGCTCGATGAGCGGCGCGCTCGATGGTCCGAGGGGCTCGTAGTTGTACGCGGCGCCAAAGTCGCCTACCTTCGCCTCTCCCGTCCTCGGCTGGATCATCGTGTTGTGCGCGTACAGGTCTCCATGCGTGAAGCGCTTAGCATGCAAGTGCGCGCACGCGGCCGCAACGCCCTGCAGCGTGGTGAGCACCTGCGCGAGGGAGAAGGCGGTGCCCGCCTTATACGTGTCGCGCGTGCACGTTGCAAACGAGGGCGGCAGCCCGAGCTCGGTCCACTCGCCGGGCTCGAGGAGCTCAAGCACCAGTCCGAGCTGGGGCGCAGGGCACGCTCCGAGCACCCGGATCACATTTGGGTGACTCAGGGCTTCGCCGAGATCGATCTCGTGCGCCGGGTCGCCGTCGGTCACCGAGGCGGCGCCGCGGAAGACTTTGACCGCGCACGCCACCGGCGTCGCACCGGGCGCGCAAGTCCACGTGGCACGGTGCACGAAGCCACCGCCGCCCGCTCCGAGTTGTTCATGGAAGCTGAGCTCATCTGGATGTACCCAGCGGGGCGCGGGCAGCGGCGCGAATCCCGCGCCGCCGCGCGCCAAAAGAGGATTGCCCGCGAGGCCCATCCAAGAGAGCTTGGGCATCGTCAGCATGCCCGCGGGCAGCCTCTCGAGCGCGTTGTCGGCGAGGCGGATGAGCTCGAGGTCGGCGCACGCGACGAGGGCCTCTGGCAACTGCCGGAGCTTGTTGTTCGTCAGCATCACCTTGCGCAGCCCTTTGGGCAGCTGGCTCGGCAGCGTGGTCAGCTGGTTGTCGGTCAGGATGAGCCACTCGAGCGTCGGCGCGAGCGCGGCGGGCGAGATGCTCGTGAGCTTATTCGACTTGAAGGAGAGCATGTAGAGAGCGGGGAGTGTGCCGAGCACTATGGGCACCGAGCCGAAGCGGCACCCGAGGCAGAAAAGGATCCGCAGCTGGCTCAGCTTGCCGATGGCCTCGGGCAGGTCGCTCAGCGGCGAGAGCGACACGTCGAGCTTGGTGAGCTGTGAAAGCTCGCCGATCTGTGGCGGCAGCGCCAAGAGGCCAGCCTTCTTCAGGTTGAGTTCGAGTATGCCACTCAGGTTGAGGCTCCTGAGCAGCACCCCGCTGCCGAGGCCAGCGGCCAGCATGGCAGCAGTCGGGTCGACGTCTGCGCCAAATGTATCGAGGAGGCCTCGAGGGTCGTGCGACTGCGGTAGGCGCGTGCCGCCGCTGCCACGACCTCCGCTGCCGCGACCTCCGCCGCTGCTACTGGCGGCGCTTGCGCCTGTGCCGCTGGCGCCTCCGCTACGCGAGTGCAGAATGTCGACGATGCCCTGGATTGGGTTGGCGGGACGGGTGCGCAGCACTTCGGCCACCGCCGCGGCCACCGCCTCCTGGACTCCGTGCGCAGCGAGGTACTCGCGGCCCTCCATGTGAGCCCCGACGGGAACTTCGGAAGCCCCTTCGCGATCACGTTCAACGTTAATTTGCGACGAAAGCCCCGCACACTGTGCCCTGCGGGACACTGTTGATTGTCCGAGAAAGGCTCTCGCGGAGAATCTCTGGCAAAACGCCGTGCACACGCACACGACCGGCAGCGGGCCACACGCAACACCGCTTGAGTTTATAGGTCACTGCCACCTCCTCGCATCCTCCTCCCTGTCGACAGGCGAGTACCAGCTTGGGTACCCGTTGCGCGGGTTGAGCCGGTAGTTGAGGAAGAGCTCCTCGTCGCGCACCTCGCGCGCCGCAATGAACGCGAGCCCGCGCAGCACAGGCCCGCCTTCGGGTTCCGTTCGACGAATGCTATCGGCTACACTGGCGCGGAAGACATCGATGAGCGCGCGCGACTCGGTGCCGTACGCGCTGCCCGCGAGAAGCCGCTGTGCGCTCGCGCTGCGGTGGTAGCTCACATTGGGCAACAGCGTGAGCAGCTCCCGTGGCACGGACACGTTCCAATCGATTGGAGCTGGCATTACGTTTGGTCGGGCGCCGGAGGGCGGATGGTTGACGATATGCGCGGCGGACAGAGGGCACTCGAGGGCCTCCTGCGGGATGGTGCGCTGCGCCGTTTCCGACGCATCAATGATGCTGCGGTCGAAGCGCGCCATCAGGTATTCGTTGCCCTCAAAGGCGCGCGTGCCGCCTGGGAGAAGCAGCAGGTCGGCTGGCTCATAACTGACGCCAGGCCAGAAGAGCAGCACCGAGCCGGGCGGAGCGCTGCCGTGCAAGAAGACGCCGTTGCCCGCGGACGGTCCGGCCTTTGATGGGCCCACGCGCAGCTCGAAGCCAAAGGCGCGCCGCTGTGCCTCGTTCACCTCGGCGGCTCGCTCAGCCGCGAGCTCCGCACGCCGCTCCGCGGCCAGTGGCTTTGAGAGAGACTCCGGCGGCAGCGGCGATGGCCGCTCGCGGTGCCAGCGCTGCAGAAGAGTGGTCGCCTGCAGATATATGCGCTCGTGCACCACCTCGCGCTGGCGTCCCGGCGGCGGCAGCGAATCCAAGTCTGGAGGCGGCATGGGATTAGGCCACCACTCGCGTGCACCGGTGAGCAAGTAGAGGCGCAGCAGGTCCGCGTGCTCCTGTAAATTTGCGCCGCGCGCGTAGTTGTGCGGTCGCGTCAACGCGCGCAGCGCCTTTTGGAGCGCACTCAAGGCCTCCATGTGTGGGAGAGGCGTCTTCAAAACTCGGTCGCCTCGCGCGTCCCGGAAACCCAAGTCAAGTCAAGTCAACATGGCAGCCACACCTCGAAAACCCCGCGGAGAGTCCGTCGTGCATTCTACTAGTAACAGTTTTCAAGTGGGGACGCGGAGGCCCTGAAACTATTGGCCAAATTCTGGCCAAAAGAGTTTCGATCCGCGTTCAAACAATGCATCTTTTACTGGCTCATCATCACGAGATGCGGACCCTCGTCTCGCTCCTTCTGCTGGGCACGGCAAGCACCAAATGGACCGCCACTGGGAGCGCCAAACGGTTCGACCGCCAGCAGGAGCGCCAGCTCATCACGCAGCCGCGCCCAGATCGCTCATCACGCTACGTGGGCGCACCGGCAGTGCGCGCAGTCATGGAGACATTGGACCAGGCGACTGGCGGCTTCGCTTTCGCAGTGTATGATACACGACACCTGCACGTGAATTCCCTCGAAGGGCGTGCGTTCCTGCTCACGAACGTGCCCTTCTTCATCGCCGGAGCTCGGCTCATCCAGCACGGCCAGCTCGCTTTCGGCGCTTCCCTCAAGGTGGCTGGGCTGCTTTCACACCAGTATCACTCGGCTCAGCTCCGGGCGCCGCTGCGAGGCATCAGCCCCTCCAGCTGCCCCGAGACTGCGCTGTCGCTCCTCGCCGATTATGGTGGCGCAGTCGCGGCTGTTGTTGGCACCGCGGCAACGATCTGCGCCCGAGGCGGGATGGCATACCTGATTTCGCGTCCTATCTGCGCCGCATGCCTGGCTCTCGGTGCGCTTGCATTTGTGGGTGGCTGCGTCACTGACGAGGAGAGGCCGTGGCAGTACCTGACGGTGCACGGGGCGTGGCACGTGCTGTCTGCCGCTGCCTGCTTCCAACTCGCCTCCGCTTGAATCGATCTCGGCGAATTTGGGAGGCTTCTCAGAGGCAGAGCGTTGCGCATACCGCATGTTGCGGGATGCCCTTCCTGGTAAAACTTGCCTCGGCGCGCGCGTACGATAGTTTATTTCACAGTTGAACACCTTATGTTCGACTTCAAACCCTGTGCGAGGAGGACCCCTCGCGCCTCGGAGGACCTACGCACGCGCGGCGCGTGTGCCGTCAACGCAGCCCATCTACTGCTGGGGACGCCGACGCCGCCTCGGCTGCCGCCTTTCGCTTTTCCGCCTGCCGCTGCCGCGCCGCCTCTGCCGCCTGCTCTGCGGCAGCCTCTTGTGCCACCGCCATGGCCGCCGCACGCCGCAACAGGGCCTCCTCCTCCGCATCCACGGGCACTTCGATCACCTCGGCACTCCCTCGTGTCTTGCCATGTGCGGCGGCCAGTCGAACGAGAGCGGCCTCCTCGTCCTCCTCCTCGCCCTCGTCGTCCTCCTCCTCCTCGCCTGGAGTCGCCGAGGCCTTAGCCGCGGCTTGCGCCTTTGCCGCTGCCTTGTTCTCCTTCTTACGCCCCTTCTTCTCCTTTCGCTTCTCCTTCTCATGTGCCCTTCTAGCCGCTGCGGCGGCCGCCGCCGCCTCCGCCTCCGCCGCCGCCGCCGCCGCCGCTGCTGCCTCGGTTGCCGCCCTCTCCGCCTGCCGCTGCCGCGCCGCCTCCGCCGCCTGCGCGGCGGCGCCCTCTAACGCCGCGGCCGTCTCGGTCGCAAAGAGCGCAGCGCTAATCGGCCCGTGCTTCGCCCCAGGTACCTGTGGCGAGAGGGCGCGATGGTGAGCACTTGCACGCAGGACTCCGAGGGTGACTCGACCGTTGAGGGGCCTTGACGGATCAAGAGGGTCCTGGACTGATGGTACCTTCAATCGATCAAGTGCCTCGAGCGCCTTGGCCCTCAGATCCGTCTTGTCGAGGCAGCCATCGGGCGAGAGGCCAGCCTCCTTGATGAGCCCACGCAGCTCCTTGAGTGAGAGCGCCGCGAGTTGCTCCGTCAACGCACGCTTGTCTGAGCTAGCCTCAGGAGCAGTCAGGAGTTCACTTGGCAATTCAGTCGCATCATCGGTGCGTGTTGGCTGTGCAAACATCGACTGATAGTTGCTCTCCGCCTTCGCCAATGCGGCGGCTGCTTCTCGCGCTCGCGATCGGAGCTCTGGCTTGTCGATGCAGTCCGCGAAGCTCATTCGCGCCTTCGAAATGAGCTCTTTCAAATCGGTGATGGAAAGCGCATCCACGTCGACTACCTCAACCGCTGCAGGTGACTGCTCCACAGCGACAGCGTCGACAAGCCGCTCTTCAAGCTGTGCGAAGGTGCCAGTTGAATCAAGCCCGCGCGCATCGAGCGCCTCCCGCAGAGCAGCAATCACATCCTCATCTGGTTCCGAGCATTCGGCCATATGGACTCCGACGAGGACGCGCACGCGGCTGTGAATGTGAACGTGGATCTTTTTTCTGTGAATACCAGTACAGTACTGATTTACAATTGGTGCCTGGCACAACGCGGCCATCGCGGACCGCTTCTTGGCATGCTTCTTGGGCGCCCTTCTTGTTCTCTCCTGTTCTCTGTGCCTTTGGTTAGAGTGAGAGATAACAGCAGCTCGAAATTCCACACGGGCTCGTCACTTGAGGTCCTGAAGGAAGACGACGACGACTGTCGTGTTGTCGTCGGTGCCACGGTCGAGCGCCTCGGTGAGCAGCCGTTTGGCGAGCATGTCGGGCGACTTGGCCGTGTGGTTACAGCAGTGAAGCACGCGCTCGGGCGACATGACATCCCATAGCCCGTCCGATGCGAGGATGATGGCCTTATCCACACTCGTGCGTTCAACCGTGTGGATCTCCGGCTCGGAGCTCAGACCGAGATGGCGCAGCGGACGGTCGCCAATACAGCGCGTGACCTGGTGTGAACGGTGAATGGTCACGTGCATCTATCATAAGCAATCAGGGTTGGCAATCAGAGGCAATCAGAGGCCATCCGAGGCTCACTTGAATGATGCCACCCACTCGCATCTTGCCGTCCTTGGTGGTCGACACTGTCGCGCCCGCTGCCTCGACGCGCGCACGCTCCGCAGGCAAAGCGGCCGTGTGTTCCTGAGTCAGCCGGATGAGCTCCTCGCCGCGCCACAGATGACACTGGCAGTCGCCCGCGTTGGCGAGCCACACGCTGTGGGGAGTGCACACGGCTGCGAGGGCTGTGCAGCCCGAGTCGTCCGCACCGGCGCTGCGTAGGAAGCCTTCGTGCAGAGCGATGAAGGTGGCCTGCAGCGCCGTACCGGGCACCCTCGCCGCGAGGACGTGCTCCGGAATGCATGCTGGATCGCCTTCCTTATTAGGTGCGACCCGAGTCATCTCGATGGCATGCGTCCATTGATGAAGCAAGAGCTCGGGGAGGCACTTGCGGCAGAACTCGGCGCACGCATCGCCATTGTGCCTGCGTCATGGTGGCAGGACGTGAGGAGACGGGCACTCACGTGCAAGCAGGGGCTTCATCAGACGCCTGCAAGCAGGGGCTTCATCAGACGCCTGCAAGCAGGGGCTTCATCAGACGCCTGCAAGCAGGGGCTTCATCAGACGCAATCCGCACACCCATCAAAGACAGCCGCGAGCGCCACGCCCGGGCGAGAGCAGAGCACATGACGATCCTCCATCCGATCGGCGCCTCGGCGCCCGGCGCTCGCCTCCCAACCGACACGCATCATTGGTGCACCTTCCTTATTAGGTGCACCACTCAAGCCGAGCAGGGAGCTCAGCCCATCGACGAAACCCAGCAGGTCACTCAGGGCTGGCGCCGTGGCGGGCGCCATGGCGGGCGCCGTGTTGGGCACCGAGACGGGCGCCGTGACGGGTGCGGCGGAGGTAGGATCTCCAGCGGCCTTGGCGGCCGCATGCAAGTCTGATTCGTGCGCCATTGGTACCAGAAAAGGCAAGTCCGCTCGCGAGGCTGTTCCCCACAGCCCGAGCGCCACCGACAGCGCAACGTCGAGCGAGCTCAGAATCTCGGGCAATGTCGGCCGAGATCCCGGGTCATTGGACCAGCAGCGCGCCGCCAGCGCCGCCGCCGCGTCAAGCGCGGGCGCGGCCTTGTCCGGTGCAGCTCCACCCACGCCGACACCAAATGACGAGCGCTGCGCTGGGCGCAGGCCTTCGGCGGTGATAGCCGCCGTGAGTAAGTCGTGATTGTACCTGAGATGGCACTCGTTGGCCATCAGTGGCCATCAGCGACCATCAACGACCATCAGCGGCCATCAGTGGCCATCAGTGGGCCTCACGCACCGTGCCTCGAGGATGGTGTGAAGCTGCACTTGCTCCGTCATGGCGTCCGAATACGGTACCGTCTGCGTGAGCACCTCGTTCAGCGCGATGCCGAAGGAGTAGACGTCGCACGCGCGGGTGTAGGCGGCGCCACGCACTGAGCGGAGCAGCTCGGGCGCCATGTACGGCAGCGTGCCCACCACGAACTGCTTGAAGAACCCACCCGTGGGCCTTGCTTGCGTGGTGATGTCCGCTGTGATGAGCGCTTCGGATTCGGCGGCGTTGAGGTCGGCGAGCACGGCACGCCCACCCTCGTCCACGAGCACATTGTCCGTCTTGACGTCGCGGTGCAGCACGCCGCACGCGTGCAGATGCGCAAGCGCTCCAACCACGTCGTGGCAGATGGCTAGCTTTGCCGCCCCGGTGAGCGTGCGACCGGATGCGTGGAGCAGGCTGAAGAGGCTTCCGCGCGCATAGACTGGCAGCACGAGCGCATAGACTGGCGGCGACCGCACCAGCCCATACGGGCAGACGAGATTCTCGTGTCGGCACATCTCCAAGAACCCAACCTCCTTCTCGAAGCGCTTCATGTCGCCGGGGCACGTGATTTTCGTGCGTTTGATGACGACCTCCGCACCGGTGTCGTTGTGCGTCGTGATGTAGACGTCCGAGGAGCCGGAGGCGTGCAATGTGCGAACGCGCGTGCGCGTGAACGTGGAGAAGTCGACCTGCTTCATGGCGTCAGCAAGCGCCTCTCCCAAATTCAGACCGGAAACTTGTTTCGGGACGAATCGGCAAAAAGGCGGCCTTTCGGCCTCTGACGTGCGCGAACTGCTCGCGCCCCGACTGGCAGCAGCACCCTCGGACTGTCCCAGCTCGCCGTCCAGGACAATGCGCGTTGTCGTTGCAGTGCTCTGCCTCTTGAGCCTGGCAACGGCCTCTGAGGTGGAGGTGGTGGATGTGGTGGAGGTGGTGGAGGAGGTGGAGGTGCTCTCGCATCCGCAGCCGCCGCCTCCTCCCCCGCCGCCGTCGCCGTCGCCACCTCCTCCCCCCCCTCCCCCGCCGCCGCCGCCTTCCCTGCCGCCTCCGCCATCGCCTCTGCCGTCTTCGCCGCCTCCTCCCCCACCGTCGCCGCCTCCACCATCGCCGCCTGCACCGCCGAGTCCGTCGCCGCCACCACCGATGCCACCGCCCCGGCCGCCGCCGTCTCCGCCGCCACCGCAGACGCCGCCTCCGTCGCCGCCGCTTCCGCCCGCCGCGCCGTTGTCCGGCCCGAGATTACTGTTCGCCATCTTCCGAGAAATGATCAGAGATACCGTCTCCTCGCCGTTGTTTGCGAGCCTCTTCAACTTTCTGCTCCGCGCCGTGTACCTGGTCGGCAGTTGCCTCGGGATCTACCTGCTCTTCGCATGCGTCTGCGCATGCCGATACATGGAGCCCCACCGCTTCCAACGACTCGACGAGAAGCGTGAGCTGCATCTCAGCGCGTGAGATACAAGATGCAACGACGCCGCTCACCGCCCACCGCCACCCCGCCGGCACCGCCGGTTAGAGCAACGTGTCCCGAGCAGCGTCCGCGGCGGTTAAGTGTGCCCGCGGCTTGCATGCACGCGCCGCGTGAATGCGGTGAAGGAGGTCAATGAACCGCAGACGCGGAGCGCAGTGGTGTTTGTCAATGCACCCACCGGCGGGTGATAGATCGGCCTCAGCATACGTGCCGTCCTCTTTTCGTAGTATGTGGGGTTTTCGGGTTTTCAAGTTGATTCTTCAGCTCGTCAAAAGAACGTCTTTATCGTCCCTTTTTGGTTTCGCGTCGTCTCCAGGCACGATCGGATTGCCCTTCCATGAAGGACATTCGGTGCGGCCCGGGGAGTGCATCGCTGCGAAGACGCCGTTGACGTCACAAGCAGGCGGCACCCTGACCGTCAGAAGCATCCTCGGACGGCCCAGGTAGTCGGCCAGGACGATGCGCGTTGACGTCACGTTGCTCTGCCTACGGAGCCTGCCAACGGCTTGGCCACTGTTGCACATTCATGACGCGCCGCCGCCGCAAATACCGCCGTCGCCACCGCCGATATCGCCGCCGCCGCCGCCGTCACCACTACCGCCGCCGCCGCCGCCGTCACTGTCGCCGCTACCACCGCCACTATCACCGCCGCCGCCGCCGCCATCGCCACTTCCGCCGCCTCCACCTTCGCCTCCACCGCCCGCACCACCTCCTCCTCCCCCGCCATCCCCGCTGCCGCCACCGCTATCACCGCCCTTTCCACCGCCGCCGATGGATTGTCGCCTCGGCGTGGCAGTGGCGGCAACCCGGCACGGGTGGGAGGCCCAAGAGAATTTCAACCTAGAAATCCGAATCGCAGAATGGTGGGCACAGATCATGCTGGTGATGACCTTTGATCCATCAGTTGACGTGTCTATACTACCGGGCACCAGGATCGAAGGTGGAGTGGCCAAGAACGAGACAGCTCCGAATGAGCTCAGGTTTGTGCTCGGCCCATCCCCGAAGACCCGCAGCGGCCGCGGGGGCCTCTTGGCAGCCACCGTCCACAGTAACAAGGACCTAACCCGAGTGGGCTCGGGCTTGTTCGTATCTTGCGAGGGTGTGTTCGCTCCCGGTCCGCCTCCACCGCGACCGCCCTCGCAACCGCCGCCGTCACTACCACCACATCCACCACCGCCGAGCTCAACACCATCGCCTCCACCGCCGTTGCCGCCGCCTTCACCTACACCACCCGTACCTCCCCCGTCGTTGCCGACCCCTTTCCCGCCACCTCCATCGCCGCCACCGCCGTCTTGGCTGCCTTCTCCGCCGCCATTATCTCCACCGTCGACACCACCCTCATCGCCTCCTCCGCCGCTGCCACCCTCGTCGCCACCTCCTGTGCCACCACTACCCTCGTCGCCACCTCCTGTGCCACCACCATCCTCACCGCCATCACCATCGCCTCCACCTACACCGCCGCCCTCGCCGTCGCCTCCTCCTCCGCCGTCGCCGTCGCCGCCACCTCCTGTACCACCGCCACCCTCCCCGCCACCTCCTGTACCACCACCACCCTTGCCGCCGCCACCCTCGCCACCGCCCTCGCCTCCACCACCCTCACCACCCCCCTCACCACC
>Ga0210243_101877_pt1 | contig 13637 bp, 8 predicted proteins | sample ChrtobMeP5a_32mM_FD_155461 | JGI IMG/M metagenome (GOLD analysis project Ga0210243, IMG submission 155461) | Chrysochromulina tobin associated microbial communities from unialgal haptophyte culture, Seattle, Washington, United States - P5a_32mM | ecosystem: Host-associated > Algae > Haptophytes >...
TGAGGAGGAGGAGGAGGAGGAGGAGGAAGAGGAGGAGGAGGAGGAGGAGGATTTGTACGAAGACAAGGACGATGAGTAGCGTTTTGCATGCCTTGAGGAGCGCGGGTGGGGACGACGACGACGAGGAGGCGCATGACTTTTATTGAGTGACGGAGGACATTCGATTGAAGAGCTTCACCACAGTGGTAAGTCCAGCTGCTTATCATGTGATCCTTGGTCAGATCCTGCGATCCTGATTGGGCTTTTCCAACACATAGGTCCTATTGACAATACGCTTCGCTTGACCTTGTATGAGAATGAGCTCAAACACACTAAAGGTTGCGTTGCCGCTACGATAATTCCAGATAGCATCGTCCAACGGCGAACGCCCGCAACTCGGCCCTAGTCCGGTTGGGGTTCTTGCGCGCAGAAGACGCGTCGCAGCTCGGATGCCCAATTCGTTTCTGAACTACAGTCGGGACGGAGGTGAAGCGCGTGTGAAGGAAGTAATCGGTGTCGTTGAATGACCGACCGACGCGGGGCCTCCACGACGGTGGAACCACTTGGCGCTGAACATTGAAGCCATCGGGTAGCGACCACCAGTGCAGCGGTCGATCCTTCACACCCATGCGCTCGGCAAAGAAGCCCTGCTCCGCCATGTACCTCGCCGTCGGCCTCTTTGCATCGAGAGCGGCCTGCTCGAGGAGCCAAGCATGCATTCATGGCATTCATTGATCAAGGGTCAGGGACGGGGTGCAATCAGAGGTCATCAGCATGCAATACACACCTGCTCGAGGAGCCAAGCATGCACGGTCCGATTGGGGCGCAGGACGAGCAGCCCGCTGTTGAGGTACCTGCGCCCATTCGAGCGGTCGTACGGGGTCTTGCGGTCCTCGACAGCGCAAAGGGCCGGCGCCGTGGCAAACGGCAACGTCAAGGGCGCAGGAGCTCTTCGACGCGGCGACGATGCGGCGAACGACGCCGGACGTGGCACATCTGCTGGCGCTGCGCCGGAGCTCAGGGCGTGCTCGCACGCGTCGAAAATATCGTCCATGGGTCGGTGAAGTGGCATTCCATCATAGTCCCACAGAGCGACCGTACGGCAAGGCAGTCCCCACGCCTGCAACTTGGTGTGCGTTAGACGGTACCAAGGAAGGGTGCCGGGCGTATCGACCAGCACGAGATCCACGAGCACAAGATGCACACGCGTACTGTTCAAAAAGGGTCCCAAGACGCGCGTTGCATCGTTGCCGGCGTTATGCATCACGAAGATTGGCGCAATCGCCAGTTGAAGCATTCGCTCGATCCAGAGACGTGCCATGGCTTCGTCGGCCGCAAATCTTCGTCTCCGGCGTTTCAGAGCAAGTGCCGAGTCGTTCACGAAGGTTGTTGCGATGCAGCGCTCGTGAAGAGTCGCCATCCGTCTTGTGGAGGTCCACGCACGTCCAGGCCGCCTTTTGACACCTGAGGCATCTTTTATGACAGTCTTTTATGTGGGAATGCATGCCAGTTCAGTTTTTCTCTTGATTCTCATCCAGTCAGCACAGTCGTAGAACGCGTCTCCTCGAACTCTTCTCGATGGAACGCACACACATAACTTTTTTCGAAGTGAATGCCTTTTATGGGAAGACGTAGACCGAACCAAATCTGGACTCAACAAGGGGTCGGACACCTTCTCCGTGCCCGCAAACCCAGCAGGCCAAACCGCGACACAAAAGGAGCAGCACAAATGCTGGCGGGCCTTGCAGTCCTGCTCCTCGGAGTGGGACTGCAAATCTTCGAAAAGCCGCTCGAAGAATCACTCGTGCCGGAGCAACATGAGATGGACGCACAGAAGATTAGCGCACCAGGACAGCAGCGCACAACACACCGTTACCAGAACAGGTTTCAACAAGCCGTCCCGGAGGAGGTGCACCCACAGGTTCTCGTCATCGTGTCAGACCACGGAAGCGGTACGACGTCCTTAGGGAGGGCGCTCGATAGCCACCCGTGCGTGGTTGACGTCGGGGAGCCCTTCGGTCCCGCATACCAGATATGGTCGAACAGCTCGGTCACTGAGTGCGACAGCTATAAAGGTACCGACGCTATCTTCGACGCGCAATCGGGCAAGCTCCAGGATCCGAGGAATGAGAAGATCGTCGAGAAAGTAGGCAAGGCGCTCGACGACTTCGGGGTACAACTGAAAGAGTCTGCCTATGACTCCCTGTACGATGGTCTCAAGTACAACCTCGCCGAGTACTTTGTCCGCGTCCGGGATTTCGTCTGTGCAAACGTGCCGGAGGACGTGTGCCCTCCCTCGGACTGCACCATCGTCACAAAGTTCTTCCCGAATTATATCAACGGAGATACCAACGGCGAGACGGGCGATCCCAGAACTGGCAAGAATCCCAAGTGCGTGAAGGCGATGAACGCGAAGGCGATCGTCTCGTGGCAGGACGCGCTCGTGTCGATGGAGCAGAACCCCAAGGTCGCGACGTTGCAACTCACCCGTGATGAGAATGACAGGCAGTTCTCGATCTTCCACCGGTTCAATCCTGAAGGCTCAGAATTCGACTGCGGCGTCCCACGCCCCTTCAACGAGTTCATCACCATGGCTAGCGAGCACACCGACGCTCACATGAAAGTCGAGAATTGCTGGCAAAGTGCTACCGACGCCGATAAGTGCCTGAGCGATGGTCTCAAGCTCGTCGGCCTCTCCGAAGCGCCGATGGGTCACGTTGCGGCGCAATTCGATAAGGAAGCCGCGCTAGCCGTGATGTTGGGCGAGACGAAACTACCTTCCGATCACAAGGCGGCGAGCAAGAGTTGCGCCACCGACCCCACGGCGATCTTCAAGAGACTCGAAAATTATGACGTGAAAGTGGTCGGCAAATCGAAGGGGTCGGCGCTACTAAATAAGGCGGCGTTTGAGAAGGAGGCAGCCGACAAGGCGGCAGCTGAGAAGGCGGCGGCCGAGAAGGCGGCGGCCGAGAAGGCGGCGGCCGAGAAGGCGGCGGCCGAGAAGGCGGCGGCCGAGAAGGCGGCGGCCGAGAAGGCGGCGGCAGAGAAGGCGGCGGCAGAGAAGGCGGCGGCAGAGCAGGCGGCGGCCGAGCAGGCGGCGGCAGAGAAGGCGGCGGCAGAGAAGGCGGCGGCCGAGCAGGCGGCAGCCGACCAAGCAGCAGCAGACCAGGCAGCAGCCGACCAGGCAGCAGCCGACCAGGAGCTGCACACGCCCACGATCCCTACCGCGCCTACGACAGTTGCCTACGTGCCTGGCGCGAAGCCGCATCTCGGACTACACACGCCCACGACCCCTACCGCACCTACGACAGTTGCCTATGTGCCTGGCGCGAAGCCGCATCTCGGCCTGCACACGCCCACGACCCCTACCGCACCTACGGTCGCCGCTGTGCCCGCGAGGCCGCATCTCGGACTGCACACGCCCACGACCCCTACCGCGCCTACGATAGTTGCCTATGTGCCTGGCGCGAAGCCGCATCTCGGCCTGCACACGCCCACGACCCCTACCGCACCTACGGTCGCCGCTGTGCCCGCGAGGCCGCATCTCGGCCTGCACACCCCCACTTCATTGCCAACAGAGCCCAGGGCGTCGCAATAGGCGTTAATCATGGGCGCACTGGACGACGTCACCGCGGTGCCAGTTGCACCCGGTGCTCGAATAATTTATGGGTTTCGTCACCGCCTTGCCAGTCGCACGTAAAGGGGGGTGGGATACGGTAAGGGGGGGGTAAGGCCTTAGTCGCGAGGCCTTGGGTAAGGGTAACGGCCTACAATTAGGGGAGGCTGAGCGCGCATGGTAAGCGCTCGCGTCGCCAGCCTGCAGCCTCGAGTCTCGACTCCCGCAGGAGGAGACTGTGAGCGATACGAACGCGATCTTAAATATAAATTCGCATGCGCGATGGGTTCAGCCTGAAAACGAAAGGATTTGCCTGGTCTCTACACACGTCAATCGCACATGGTCAATCGTCATCTTCGCGGCCTATCTGTATCTCTGGAGTCTCTCCGCTCGCTCTCCGACCTCCTTTTCCTCCCCACTCCCTCTCCCTCTTTGAGTTCCGTGCGAACCAACGAAAGGCGCGGCCCACGGGGCAAGCGTTGTACCACTCAAAAAGCGACGGCTGGCCGTCTGTAGACATGCCAGCCTGGCTTCTCGAATGCCGGGTTCGTCAGCAGAGCTCCATGCTCTGCTCAAGCGACACTATCTCGGACACTATCTCGCGATCGATCGATCGAGCCTCCCCTCGAGGTGCTGATCTCCGTCTCGTCACATGACTTGTACTTGGGCGGCTGCGTGGGCGCGCCTGCGCGCCATGATGAGCGCGCGCCATGATGAGCGCGCGCCACAGCTCGCCCTCGGGTGCCCTCGGGTTCCCGACCAGACCCCACAGCTGAGCCCCAGCTCCCCTCCCTCTTCTTCCTAGCGACCCGTGCCTCTGTTGAGACCGCATGACCTTTGGGCCACTTGCGGCTTGCTCATCCTTGCGGCTTGCTCATCCTTGCGCCGCGTCCACGTGCGCCCCCACTCTTTCGACCGCGCTCACTATGGCGCCCATGTGCGTCTCCGAGCCATAATTAGGCCCTCCAGTCGGCCTTATTAGGCAGTCCAGTCGGCCTTGGGCTCGCCCTTGAGGAGCGCCAGGCCGGCCGCGAAGGGCCCTTGCCGGCGCGCCGCCGCATGCTTCGTCAAGTCCTTGGGCAGCTCCCCCCCTGGGGCCGCTTTGTCGCCCCAGGGGGCTTTGACCTTGGCGCTCGGGACCGCGCGTTTCGTCGATTTCGTCGGCTCGGTGAGATGGCCAGCTGCCGTGAAGGCGGAGAGCTCTTCCGAACGGTTCGACCACTCGCCCGAGGAGCGAGGGTCGCCAGTTTCGTCGAGATAGGACGAGATCGTGTCCGTCGAGACGCGCTCGCCGGAATGGCGACCATCGGTCGTACGTGCGGCGGAGCGCTCCGACGCGTCATCTTGGGCATCCGAATCGCTCGAGGCTCGGCGCGAGCGCTTGTCAGCTAAGCTGGCGTACAGAGGATTGAGCGTCGCCGCGGGCGGCTTCCACGCGGTCTCCGGGCGCTTCGGTGTGGGCGGCGCGGAGAGGTCCGACAGAAGCTCAATGTCGTCCGCCAAGGCGTCGAGTACATTGCCCGATAGGATACGAGGCAGCCGTCGCCTCATCATCTCGACGGGCGAGTTGGCGGGCACGGGCGAGAGGGGTCGCTGTGCCTCGTCCGAATTGTTCGACGAGGTCGATGTGTCCGCCTCGGCCTCGTCATCCGCCTCGATGGACCCAGAATCGTCTTCGTTAACCTCCTCGGCGCCGGCGTGGTACAAGTTGAGCCAGCCCATGCGAGCAATCCACGCATCGATACGCATAGCCGAAGAAAAGGCATGCGAGCGCGGGGCGAGGCTACCGTACGTCGGGTCGTTGACGCGGAGCAGCTCGAGGTGCTCGACGGACTTGGCGCCGCGCGCCGTGCGCAGGAGCGGCGCCATCGCCGTCCAGCGCGCGAGCGGATCGTACGGCAGCTCGTGCTTCGCGGGCAGCTCCTTGCGCGGGGCCAGGCTGCCGTACGTCGGGTCGTTGACGCGGAGCAGCTCGAGGTGCTCGACGGACTTGGCGCCGCGCGCCGTGCGCAGGAGCGGCGCCATCGCCGTCCAGCGCGCGAGCGGATCGTACGGCAGCTCGTGCTTCGCGGGCAGCTCCTTGCGCGGGGCCAGGCTGCCGTACGTCGGGTCGTTGATGCGGAGCAGCTCGAGGTGCTCGACGGACTTGGCGCCGCGCGCCGTGCGCAGGAGCGGCGCCATCGCCGTCCAGCGCGCGAGCGGCTCGTACGGCAGCTCGTGCTTCGCGGGCAGCTCCTTGCGCGGGGCGAGGCTGCCGTACGTCGGGTCGTTGATGCGGAGCAGCTCGAGGTGCTCGACCGACTTGGCGCCGCGCGCCATGCGCAGGAGCGGCGCCATCGCCGTCCAGCGCGCGAGCGGATCGTACGGCAGCTCGTGCTTCGCGGGCAGCTCCTTGCGCGGGGCGAGGCTGCCGTACGTCGGGTCGTTGACGCGGAGCAGCTCGAGGTGCTCGACGGACTTGGCGCCGCGCGCCGTGCGCAGGAGCGGCGCCATCGCCGTCCAGCGCGCGAGCGGATCGTACGGCAGCTCGTGCTTCGCGGGCAGCTCCTTGCGCGGGGCCAGGCTGCCGTACGTCGGGTCGTTGATGCGGAGCAGCTCGAGGTGCTCGACGGACTTGGCGCCGCGCGCCGTGCGCAGGAGCGGCGCCATCGCCGTCCAGCGCGCGAGCGGCTCGTACGGCAGCTCGTGCTTCGCGGGCAGCTCCTTGCGCGGGGCCAGGCTGCCGTACGTCGGGTCGTTGATGCGGAGCAGCTCGAGGTGCTCGACGGACTTGGCGCCGCGCGCCGTGCGCAGGAGCGGCGCCATCGCCGTCCAGCGCGCGAGCGGATCGTACGAGTGCTCGGTGGGCCCGACGTTCAAGCAGCGGCGCCACTTGAACAGGATGCCTTGCTTCAGACCGAGCTTCTCTTCGAGTTCTTTGACGTCCTTGTTGGCAAAGGCCGAGGACGTGATGATCTCCCCGACGAGCTGGGGGTACTTGGACCCGTAGTTGAGGACCATGTCCTTCTGGTTGTCGGACAGGCGCCTGGGCACGAGAGGCATGCGTAAGATGAGCTTCGTCGCCGCTAGGCGCTGCATACATAATTGTTGGGGAGGGGCAACTGTTGTGGCCGCGTACATCGTGCACGGCTGGAACGCCAAGTCATCCTTGACTGGGCGTGTTTGCTCTTCGAGGTCGCGAGGGCAGACGGTAGCGGGATCGGTATCGTTATCCTCCTCCACCGGCATCATGAGCTCTGCCCACCGCGCCTCAAAGTCGAGAGTCTCTATGTTGGAGTGTTGCATGTGCTCGAGATGTTGGGCTGGGTTCGGGTGTCGATGCTCGGCCGCCCGATGGACGATGCAGAGATTCCGGCGGCGGTTCGTCAAAACATCTTCAGGTTCGTCAAATGCGTGCCGAAGTCCCCGAGATCTTACGATGCAAGACGCGTGGCGGCGCTTGATCGCAGCGCGCTGGCTGGAGCACGTAGCAGGATATCAGTAGGTTGGGAGGCGCCGTCGTGGGACTCGGAACACCCGACGAGGTCCTGTCCCCCCCTCTCCAAGAACATGTTGTCGCTGCTCGCCCTGTCTGCTGGTGCGCCCACCCTCGCGCCCAAGGTCACCGTCCTTGCGTGCACCGAAGCCTTCTGAGGTGGGTGCGCCGACTTCGTCGTCGGTCCGCTGAAGGCGGCCGTCGATGCAGCTGGCGTGCTCGACATCATGAATGTAACCATGGTGCCGTATGGCAACTCGCGCACAACCGGTGGCAAGACGACATGCCAGCACGGCGAGAACGAGTGTATTGCTGACTCGATCGAGCAGTGCGCGATTGACATCTACCCGGAGTTCACCAAGCACTACCCGTTCCTCTACTGCATGGAGGGCCACGGCAGCAACATGCTCAAGTACACGGAGGAATGCTCCAAGACGGCCGGGCTCAACTACACGCAGATCGAGGCGTGCTCCAACGACGCAGCCCGCGTCGTCGCCCTGCAGGCCAGGTTCGCGGCCATGACGCCGTCCGACCACAAGTACACGCCTTGGATCTTGGTCAACGGCGTGCTGTCCAAGAGCGACGGCGACAAGCTGCTTGACGAGGTCTGCACGGCGTACACCGGCACGTGGCCCGCTGGCTGCAACACGGTGCTCAGGGAGACGAACCAGAAATGCTCCGCCGATTGGTAGACGGTCGCTTCACCTTGGCACGTGCGACGGAGGTGGACGAGAGGGACGAGGCCCGACGGTGACATGGCCCGGGACGCACCACAAAATGACGGCCGCTTCGCTCACCTACCTTTGGCGAGGCGGCTCGAGCTTTAATGCTGGCGCTGATCGGGCATTCTCGGCGGGCTCCATCTCGGCGGGCTCCATCCTTCCGCCGCCGCCGAGGTAAGTACATTCGTCTGTAGGGGCCTACCGATGGAACGCATGATCGCCTTCCGAAGTTCAATCGTAACCATGATCGTAACACCTCTGACTGAGATACTGCGTTGAGTACAGCCGTAACACAGTTTTGGTTGCGGGGAGGGCGGGCAGATCCGCACCGGACGCACCTCTCATATGGTTTGATACAAGGTTACACACTCCACTTACGGCTTGTACATGTACTGATCTTGCAATGCCGCTTGTCCGGTCCGGTTGCACACTGTGCGGACGCGCACGTCGTTGCGACACTCTTGAGGGATTGTAACAGGGATCGATCGGGTCGGGTAGTTGCGCAACGCAAGGGGTCGTTGCTGCGACAACGTTCGACGCCAGGATTCAACGTCCGGGAATCGTGGAGTTGACCACGCAGACGAGACACAGACTCACAGCCCCTCATTCGGCGTGCAAGACCTCTCGCGCAGCCCGTCCGGAGCGGCGCCTACGATGATGGCGGTCGAGGCGTGGTTCGAATCCAGCACGGCTAGGGTTGCCGCAGACAGGGGCGCGACGAGAGGGCTTCCCGAGGGTGCCCTTGACGGCGCGGGGCTTCCCGACGGTGCCGCCGATGGTGGCCACGACGGCGCGGGGGCCTCGCCGCTGCGCCACACCGGTAGAAGCATGGGCGTTCGCATGCTCGACGCGTTCGCAGCGCGCGAGAGAGCCTCCTCGCCCTCGACGGGCTCCTGGATGTCGCAACGGCCGCTGTAACGTCCCAGCAGGCGCGCCGGGCTGGCCGGCACGCATGAGCGCGCGCAACGTCGGCAGACCGCCGACGCGGCCGTGGCGCCCGCGACGGCGCCCGCGCGCACGAGGCGCAGGCACGCTACTGCGGCTGCAGCCCAGGCAGCGGGCGACGTGGCCTGCCTCTGAAATTCGCGCCAGCTCGTCGGCAGACGGTGCACATATGGCGCCGACCGCCTGCTGTTGAGCAACATGTGCAGCCACATGGCGGTTGGCAGGTTGTGCGAGTGCCAGAGCGCGGGCAGCACGAGGGAGGTGAGGATGAGGATCCCGCCGGTGCAGAGTTGCCAGACCCACAGCTGCACGAAGCCAATCCCAACGTGCCCGCACAGTCCGTCCACCGCTCCGCTCTGGAAGAGCTCGGCCACCACGCCCTTGCCGCCACACGCCTCGACGCCGCCGAGCGGCCCGAGTACGTCGGCGATCGCCTGGTCGAGTTCGACACGGCGATCCTTCTCAGAGAAGGCGGTGCAGTTGGACGGGACCTTGGGGAGCGAGAGCAGCCCATCGTACGCCGCCTGGCAGTTGTCGGCGATCGCGAGCAACGACGAAGTGACCGGGTTCTTGAGCTCGCACCCCCAGGGGGCAAGGTAGTATGCCGAGAGGTTGTAATGCCAAAGGTCGTTCGGATTGGGCTTGTCGTGCCCCTTGAGAGCCTCGGTGCGCAGCACGTGCAGCGTCGTGTCGAGCGCGCTCCCGCACGCGTCCGCGAACCCCACTGAGATCGCAAACTCGACCGACACGACCGCACACATCATCCACCAGACGATGACGGCCACAAACTGCGCGAGAAGTAGCAGGTTGCGACGGCCGGCGATCGAACCGACGAAGAGGGCGGCGGCGGTGCAGGTGAAGGCGTACAGGGGCAGGAAGGCCGCCCCCACATGCCAGCCCGTGCTAATGTCCACCAGGTTCGCCAGCCGGAGCCCCTGCGCTTGCGCAGAGATGATGCTGCGGTTCATCTCCGCCGCTTCGCTGATCAGGCGCGGGGCGAGCGCGAGGCCTTCGCAGAGCTCGTGGAGCGTTGAGTTGGACGGAACCACGGGCGTGCCGTTGTATACGTCGAAGCAGCCGAGGCACGACGCCGTCTTGATCAGTGACGCGTTCAGGTTGATCGCCGCCTGCGCCACCGCTTGCTGGTGGGCGGACGATTTCGCGGAGAGCCGCGCGAGCTCGCGCATCGCCCCGGTCGCGCTACCGAGGCCGGCAGAGATGCTCACGCTGCCGTCGATGCTGTAGGACATGACGAACACGAGTGCCCCAGACAGCGCGATCACGAGGTTGCGCAACCACCACGGTGGCCTGATGAGCGGCTGCATAAACGTGATGACCAGGCACAGGTGTAGCGCCAGCAGCACGAGCACGACGAAGCCGGCCGCGAGCACGAGGGCGACGATCATCATCAGGGCCTGCAAGTCTGCGGGCGAGTGGACGCACGCAGCGATCGGGGGTGAGTTCTCTGCACTCGTGCGCAGATGGTCCATGAAGAGCGTGCCGCGACTCACATGGTACGCTGACGTCGAATTGCGGATCCACGGGTACCAGCATGAGCGAGAGGTGCCAGACGCGGTGCAACGACATCAGGACGTCCATCCAGAAGTCACCCATCTTGACAGGCAGCACCGGCAAACCCGAGTAGATCTGCTTCCTGCACAACAAAGAAGTGCACAGAAGGAACCCGTTCTGGACACAAACTTGAGGGGGGGGGAAAAAGGGGGTTGGTTGGGGGGCCGGTTGCAAGTCAAGTTCAAGATCAAGTGTCAGTCAGTCAGTCAGTTTCGTCGCGGTCCCCCCGCGCTCAAGTGACACGCTCGACAAAGCGAAGTATTCCCGAGTCGGAAATAAAACGCGGAGGTCGACCTTCCACCTGCGTGTTTTATGACGCTGCACCCAGTGTGCAGAGACTACAGACTTCGCGTTCGTCGCCGCGCTCTATATGGAGCATCGCCTCGCGGGCGGCCCGCCGCGTGCGGTCCAATGCGCGACCATCGTCGCGTCTAGCTCGGCGTGCTCCTCCACCTTGCGCGTCGGCTTGGGGCGCATGTCGACCACAGCGAGCCGGTAACAGAATCGCCGCCTGTCGGCGAGCACAACCACGCCGGGGGCGAGCAGATCGTCGACAGGCTGCGCATGCGCGCCACTACCCGCCGCCGCGTCTGTCCCTCGCGCCTCCCGCACACGTTCGATCGCGAGCATCAAACTCACGTCAGAGGCCGCGAGGCCGAGGAGCCATTCCGACACGAGCGTGACACACTCGTCCAGGCTGCCCTCGGCGTCGTGCTGAGCACTTGCATGCGTGAGCGTGACACACTCGTCCAGGCTGCCTTCGGCGTCGTGCTGAGCACTTGCATGCGTGAGCGTGACACACTCGTCCAGGCTGCCTTTGGCGTCGTTTTGAGCACTTGCATGCGTGTCCTCGCCCCCATCGACGCCGTGTTGAGCACTTGCATGCGTGTCATCGACGCCATGTTGAGCACTTGCATGCGTCGAGATCCCCTCGACGTGCACTACCGCCGCCACCCCCGCCACCCCCGCGACATCCTCCGCCTCCACCCCCGCTACATTCTCCGCCTCCACCGCCGCTGGTGCCGCCAGCAGCGCGTCCACACGCATGCATGTGCTCGACACGGCGCCGTGTCGTGCCGCCAGCAGCTCGATGAGTGCCGCGGCGCCGCCCGCGAGCCTCAGCGCGCGCGCATGCAGCCGTGCCGCGCGCGCGCTGCCCACCGCAGCGCGTGCTTGCGCACTCTTGAGCCGTTCGAAAAGCGAGCACTCTTGGCGAAGGATGGCGCACCTGAGGACGAGGGTGATGGCGCCGTTGTGAGCGCTTGCATGCGTGTGGGCGTGCCATGGCGCCGTTGTGAGCGCTTGCATGCGGATGGGCGTGCCATGGCGCCGTTGTGAGCACTTGCGTGCTAGGCAGGGGGGCTCAATCGACACTCTTGATGAAGGATGGCGCGCACACAATCTCGACGACGAGATTGAGGTCCTCATCCGCGCCCGCCACGGCGCCCGACGCCCCATCCGCCGCCACATCCGCCGCCAACGCCGCCGCGTCCACCGCATCCGCCGCCGCCTCGGCCACTTCCTCGTCCCTTGCCGCGCCGTCCACTTCCTCGTTGAGAGCCGCGCCGTCCGCTGTCGCCTCGTCCTCGCCACAGCGCTCGCCACAGCGCCCATCACAGCGCCCAGCACAACGCCCATCACAGCGCCCATCACCGCGCCCATCACCGCGCTCGGCACAGCGCTCGCCAGCGCAGCCGAGCGGCGCGGCACGTGCTCGGCACGGCGCTCGCCACGCGCGGCGCAGCAGCGTGCGCAGCGCACGCAGCGCGCCACGCTCGCCGCCCGCCGCGCCCCCGAAGACGAGCCGTCCAGTACGGCCCTCAAAGACCTTCAGATTGTTACGCGGCCGCCGCAGCAGAGCCCGCAGCGCGCGTTGGCCGCGCGCGCCGTCGTGAGCGACCGCGTACAGGTCGAGTGGGCAGAACCGTTGGGCGCCGTCGTGGGCGTGGGCGCCGTCGTGGGCGTCCTCGCGCTCTTCCGCAGCGCTCGCTGAGAGGCCCGCCGTGCGCGCTGTCTTGAGCGCCTTGAGCTGCTGGTACAGGCAGAAGCGGCAGCGGCCGGGTGCAAAGGTCGCCAACGGCGCACCCTGGGGCACCACGCAATCAAGGGAGGTCATCAATGAGGTCATCAGGGTCATCGAGGGCAGTCAAGGCATTCGTACCTGAGGCAGTACGCCCGCCTTGGGCTTCAGCTCGATGCACACGCCGCCGCGGCTGTCGCAGCCCGCCGCCAAGCGCATAAAGTCTCGCTCGATCCACGCTGCGTGCTGGCCAGAAGAAGGCGACGACGGCAACGGCTTTCCCGGAGCTGCCTCGGCCACCGCCGCCTCCATGGCCGCGTGCACCGCGCGAGCCACAAAGCGAGCAGGCGGTACACCGTGTCGTGCCGCATCAGAGAGAGCGCAGGCGAGCGACGATTCAAGTGGCACCGCACAGATCGGCTCGGCAGCGTACTCTTGGCCGAGTGCTTGGACCAGCGCGGGCAGGGGAGCCACTGACGCAGCTCGAGCTGCAACAACCGCGTGGCTCAGCTTCAGCACGCATCCAGACAATCGTGGGTCAGAGCCGTTGTATCGGTAGACCGCGTGCTCGGTGCCGCAACCCACCAGAAGAGGCGCGGACGACTCGGGTCCTTCCATGTCTGACTCACCCACCCCGCAAACATAGACCCTGTGAATGTGGCAGTCCGACCAACGCTGCGCCCCCAATGGAATGTACATTCGGTTTTTGATTGTGGTGTTAGATTGTACCACCGCGTCGCGAACCCCGTAACTACCCGTTCACAAGGCGAGACGGTTCCAACCGCCCGCGATCGCCAGGTGCAAGCGAGGCAGGTTCAGACGGACGCACACGTCAAGGTCGCCTGTTCTTTGCGTGCCCCATGAGATATGTCAGAATTGCCATCACAATTGCCATCACACTACAGTGCGTATTGAGTCAGTCGAATGGACCGCCACCGCCACCACCTTCTCCCTCACCACCGCCGCCGCCGCCGTCTCCGCCGCCGTCTCCGCCGCCGCCATCACCCTCTCCTCCACCGCCCGCTCGACCACCCACGCCTCCGCCGCCGCCCCCATCACCACCACCCTCGCCGCCACCTCCCTCACCGCCGCCAAGACCGCCGCCCCCCTCTCCTCCACCACCCTCCCCGCCACCTCCATTGCCGCCACCGCCATCGCCCCCGCCTCCATCACCGCCACCCTCGCCGCCGCCACCTTCACCACCGCCCTCGCCTCCTCCCTCGCCGCCGCCGCCCTCACCACCACCATCGCCGCCACCCTCGCCGCCGCCTCCCGCGCCGCCCCCCCCACCGCCGCCGCCTCCGCCAC
>Ga0210243_101887_pt1 | contig 13574 bp, 12 predicted proteins | sample ChrtobMeP5a_32mM_FD_155461 | JGI IMG/M metagenome (GOLD analysis project Ga0210243, IMG submission 155461) | Chrysochromulina tobin associated microbial communities from unialgal haptophyte culture, Seattle, Washington, United States - P5a_32mM | ecosystem: Host-associated > Algae > Haptophytes >...
CCGGTATCTCTCGGATCTCCCAGGGATCCGCCGGTATCTCGACGGAGCTCACTTACCGGTCTCTAGGAAGGTTCCGTAAGCAGGTTAACGGACCCCCACCGGGGGAATGACCCCCCTACCGCTCGCAGCATGACTCTCAACTATTATAATGTCTTGAATATTTCGCCGTATACGCGGAAAGTGTACCGGCTACCGCCGATGGGGGACGTTCCGGATCCGCTTCCGTTTTCCCGTTCCGGTACCCGGCCGGGCTGACGTGAACGGGCGCTCGGCGATGGGCAACCTTACACCCGTCCGCCGTCCGTGGTCCGACCCGTGCGAGCGGTTTTTCTCCCGCGCACGGGCTCGGCCTTATAGAGACCGGACGCGGGACGTGGACCGGATTCGGAACACGCCCCCTCATGCCCTCACCTTCACCTTGAGCCTTCAGATCGTTCACCAAGCCCGGCCCATCTGCCGCCTTCTCCCGCCGTGAAGATGTCAACCGCATCTCGTCTCCGAGAGGAGACCTGGCGCGGACACATCTCACATGCATCAAGCACGCACGTCGCAAGGCTGCCACTCTATGCTTTCGCCATCTTCCCATCCCCAGAGCTCGCCTGCTCAGCACGGCTACTCCCAACATCACCTCAACATCAGCCAGCCTCGACGACGACGCCTGCGCAGGCGAGCCGCACGAGCAGCGCCTCGCCCACCGCCGGGCCGGGCGTCGTAAAACCTGCGGGGAGCGGCACCTGAGACGAGCCAGCATGGATGCGCTCGACCATGTGGGCCATGTCGACCATGTGGACCATGGCTAATGCAGTCTCGCATGCGCACTGGGCGGTGAGGTAGATCCCAGCATCGCCCATGAACACGAGCTTCGTATTCACGACGTTGCCGTTTGCGCCGATGCCGCGCCCTCGCACCGTGGTCGTCACGCCAAGGTTTCCCTTATACCCGAATTTGGGGATGAGCTTGGCGATGAAGTCTCGCACCGGCGGCACGTACAGGAGCACGATTGAAAGGAGCACGACGGGCACGGTTGACATGACCGCGCACGCGTACAGGAGGCTCACCGGCACGATCCCCCACAGTGTGAAGAATGCGAGCGGCGACGCACCACCACCGAGCGGCAGGTCAAAGCGCGAGTTAAAGGCGATTCCAGGGTAGCCGAGCACGGGCGCGCTCGAATGGACAATGCAGCATCCCACGGCGCCCATGCCCTCCATGACCGTGAGACCGCATTTCTGGCGCGACCACGAGGGCAGAAGCAATAGCACGAGGTCGCGTATCACAGACCATCCCTCACTAGCTGGTATGTACTTGGCGCAGCCGAGGAGCGTGCGGCTGAAACCGATGGAGAAGATGTTGAGCAGCGTTAGCATCGTGCCTGACGTTCGACGCAGAGGCACGGCACACAGCCGCACGTCAGCAGCCGCCGAGTCACGGCACCATTCGCGCTCGCACGGCCTCCGACAGCCGAGCATTCGCCTCGCAGACCTGGTGGGAAGCCGCCGCCATCGAATTTCGTCAAGCACTCCATTGAAGCAAGGCGCTCGCCGCCTTTCATGAGCGTCTTGTGCGCGAGCAGTGCGCTGAGCTCGAAGGGGACGCAGTCGTAGCCCGCAAAGGACACGATGCACACGCCGGCTGCCCGCGCACGCTCGCCGTACTTGGCGCGCATCTCGGCGACCCACCACAACTCGCCGGTGATGTCGACGTAGTGCGCACGCTCTTCGATGCATGCGACTACCACGGCCTCACCGTATTTAGTGTATGGGCCGATACTTGTGAGGATCACGGCCGTCTTGGCAGCCACGCGACGCAGCGACTCTGGGTCGGAGACGTCGGCGTGCATCAGCCTAGGCGGCGACCTTGGCCCGTGCATAGTCACCAGATCTGTCAAGAGCTTTTGTACGTTGCTCTTTGGCCGGCCGCACATCGCCCAGCGCAGAGACGCCGGGGCATTGACCGAGAAGTATGATGACATGGCTTGGCCCACGCTGCCGGTGGCCCCAAGGATAGCCACATCTACCTCACGGCTTGTTGACATCTCGTCCCCCTTGCGTTGTTCCGACTCACGCACTCGTCGCGCGTGAAAACCCCCAATTCTTATAGGAAGCCCCCCGCACCCCATGTTCCATAGTAGACTCTAGGAAGGAAGAAAGAATGTCTTGGATGACGTCACGAATGCTACATGTAGGCGAATGCGTCAATGAAATCTCGCAATCTCCCTCTGAGCGGACGAGGACGCCACAGGACTAGCCTCTGAAGCTCTGTCGCATTATGCGCGGCCACGGGCGCGCAGTGTGGAGAGTGTGGTGCGCGCGTTGACCCGGTGTGCCGGTGCCGACACATACCTTCCGGGCATTGCTTCCGGGCCCTGCTTCCGGGTCCCGCGCGCACACGCATCCCCCCCCCGCGCAACCAAAAAAGTGACCCAAAACGGGGGCACCGGGGCAGCGCCCGGGGCCGGGCGCAGCGGCCACGGGCCAGCGGCCAGCGCACACACACGACAGCATAAATGCCATGATACAATGATGATTGTAGGAACACATCAAAGGCATGTACGCGTGTCGTCAACGTGTGCGGCCGGCGACACACGACAGCGCGGTTTGTGCACACGCACACGCAGTCACAGTCACACTTTAACTAATACTGAGGACATCATGTGTACATTCAATCAACATTCCCGTCGGACCGTGTTCGTGCTGGCGTGTCACTCGACATCTTATCGACATCGACACTCGACATGGCTCTCCTTTGCCACGATCGACTCGCCGATGAGGCTTCGTCTCCTCAGCGTTCTGCACGTCCACCGTGTACCTACCATACCTGTAGCGCAAGCAACTGGGACGCAATACCATACCTGCCATACCTGCCATACCTTCCGGCTGCGTCCCGGTTGCTGCTCAAGCCTTCGAGAAGCCCAGCCCATTGGCCTTCGCATACCTCTCCATGAAACGCATGAATCGGTCCCACTCATCAGAGCTCTTCAGCACAACGACTCCCTTGACTATGCGCGGCTTGCCGTTGGTGAATGTCGCCGTCACCTCCGAGGTCTTGACCGTGCCCTCGCTGTCCTTGAGGTACATGCCGGTTGTATCACCGAGCGCCGTGGTAGATGCCTGGAGGAAGGTAGGGTTGTCGAAGGTGAAGGTGGCCACGCCAGTGGTCCCATCACGTGAGCGGGTGAGCGACACGTCCGGAACACAGGGCTCTGGCACACCGACGATGAACTCGATGTATGCAGCGGCTGCCGGCGTTGCCTCCGCCATCATGGTCGCCGCGCAGTGCGGACGCACGACAGGGCGGGCAGTTGCAGGGAGCACGCGCAATGCAGCCGCGGGCACCAGAGCGGCAGCCAGGAGCAACACGATGGCCGGCATGGTCCAAGGTTGTGTCGAAGAGATTGCGAGAGCTCGATAGGGTTCACACAAAATTTCGGTGTGAACGTGCGGTGCCCACCGATCCGGAACGCCGCGCCGTGTGGTCACTAAAAGCTCATTTCTGCGTTTTTGATACATGTAAGTTCCGATGTTTCGCAGAAGCTACGGAAGGTTCTCTCGGCCGCCATGCACGGGCGCGCGAGCAACCCGTTTGCCGGCATGAAGAAGCCTAAGGCAGCAGCAGCTGCAACGGCCGATGGTCCGATGGGCACGTTCTGCATGCACTGGATGGGTATACCGGCGTCGCACGCATTGCGCCTTGTCACCTTGGGACTTGCAGCAGGCGCCTTCTTGGAGACGTTCATGATTAAGGTGTGGATCGGTCAAACTAATTGTGCGTGCGAGCGGTCGCCATCGAAGGATGATAGCGCATACTGATCCCTACGCACGCTCCTCTCTCACCAAACGATGACGCATGTGCCAACGCTCGCAGTCTACGAGGTCGTCAAAAAGAAGGAGGCGGAGAAGCGGGCTGCAGCTCGCATCGAGCAGGCGGAGGGCGCGGAGCCAAGCTTCGGCGCCATCGTTCGACAGCAGTGGGAAGCGCGAAAACGGGAGCTCCAGAAAAAAGGCCAGGAAGGTTCATAGCACGAATGTCGTGTGCAAGAAAACGTTGATGAGCTCTGAGGTTGATGAGCTCAGAGAGGTGTGTGCCATAGGCGCTAAAGCGATACGTATTATGATAAATTTAGCACGGTCGACAGTGGGCGTGTGGCGTATGTTGGCTGAGAAATACGCGGCACAATCAGACCGAGGCTTGTTTAATGCGGCGCTTATGACTGTTATGTGCGCCGGATTCGTGTCCGATGCAGGTGGAGCTCACACATGTAGCGGTTGGTTTATGGTTACAGCAGCAGCCGCCTCAACATCCTCTCCTGCTCGGGCACGAGCTTCGGATAGTGCCTGGCGTCCTCGGTGGTATTACAGCCTCCGCCTGTGCGCGTGATTGAGTTCGCGTCGAGCACAGGCACGCCACCCGCCGCTCGCGCAGCAATCCGTATTCGCTCTGCCATCAGTTCACTCCCCGCAGCCGTGAACGTGTACCGTGAGCAGAGCTCGTGAGCAGAACTCGGCCTCGACGCGCCGTCGTGATGTTTTGTGCGCTCGCCGACCCACGCGGTGCACTTGGTCCATCGTGCGGCCTCCGGCATCGCCAGCTGCTTCCGATACTGCGCATACAGCTTTTGATCGCAAATCCAATTGGGCGTCACGAAGATCAATTGGAAGTTGGGATGCTGACCGAGCGCATTGCGCCAATCCAAGGTGTCGTCGGCCGCCCACTCGTCGAAGCCGATGAGACCCTGCCACAGGGAGATGAGAGCAGCAAGAGTTCAGCCATGGGTTGGCAACTCGCCGTGGCGAGGAGAGTTGGAACCGCGGTGACAGACGCGATAGTCTGCACACGTTGACTGCGGGTAGCAGCGGATCGAGGCCCGCAATCTCGTCATCGAGGCGAGCGCGTCAAAAAAGGGCCGAACTGGATGTACATGCAGGAGGTGCGCACTTGCATAGTTGTTGACTATGAGTGTCGGCCTATAGCCTATGCGTGCTCGGGAGACGGCGGACAACGCCACCCCAGCTCGGTGGAAGGACGGAAATGCCTTTGCCCACTTGCCTGCTGCGACGACCATTGCGAGAAGTGTCGAGCCATCCGGACACGTCCGAGGCTGTCTGAGGCCACGCCGTGGATTTCCATCGCAAAGATGGTCAAAAATGTTCTCGAGCTGGCTGCATCCTACAAAGAGTGCCGCTCGGTGCTGCCCAAGCTGGGCGACGCAGCAAGTGCGAAGCAGCGTCCGGTTGCTCTGCGTGGCGCGGTGCAGCCATGAGGTGTTCACGAAAGACTCAGCAGCTGCAGTGCTCAGTGGCCCACGCGCCCGAATAGGAGCCTCGCTCCGATGCACCGAGCCCGCACCCGTGCCGTACTTGGCGTCCGCCATTCTTTTGTGACGCCATTCTACTTGAGCGACTTGAGAAGAAAGATTAGATAAGTCTCATATGTCTTCATTACACTTCGGTGAACGTTCTCTCTTTGGACTGGACTTTCCCGGTCAGACTTGGTATTCAAAAAATGGCGGCCTTGATGAGCGAAATCGGCATATCGCTCCCGTCCCCGCGCCGTTCGTCCGCCAAGTTCATGGCCGAGGCCAACCTGGCCACGATAAAACGCGCCCAGTCACTGCGCCTCGGTTCCAGCGGCCGCCATCGGTCCAATGTTGAGCCGATTGAGCTACCTCGCATGGCCTTCCGGCCACTTTCGGCGACGATTGAGCCCTTGCCGCGAGGTGACGCTGATGCTGCCTCACTTGCGGGCCCTTCAGCCGAGCTTTTGATAGCGATGACCTCTTCCAGGCCGCTTTCTCTATGCAGGAGTGCGGATCATCACGAGCAGGAGAATTTCCCTTCGCCGGAGCAGGAGGCATTTTCCCTTCACCGCACCATGGTCGCCGAGCACCGTGGAGTCCGCATATGCCAGCGTCCGGCGCTGGCGCCTCGGGACCAGAACGGGCCTCGACATCTGGTCCAATATTCAAAGCCGGAATCCGCACCGTCCGAGGACATCGAGGAAGCGCATGCCCCGCCACGAACGGGTCTCGAGCTGCGAACGGCGTCCTTGGCTACACTGCTGCAGGGCGCACCGCTCTGGGTGCGTGAGGTCGCCAAGGTCTTGCTGTGCCTCAACGTGCCCGAGTCGAGGAGTGGTGAGTGATCGTTGAGTGCCCGTCGCGCGTCGCCGGAATGCGGAAAAAGAGCGCCGGGGCGAGCGCGGGGGCCGGGCGCCGGGGGCCGCGGACCGTCACGTCGACGGCAGCGGACACGCGGAGCGCGCAGGCCGCAGCAGTGCGATCAAGACTAACAAAGAAGTGCGTTCAGCTGGTGTGCATGCGCGACCACTATTTTGGATACATTATTATGGATAACATTGCCGCTACGAAGGTACCCCCGGTGCTTTCGCGGTCCGGCGCGCACGTCCACCCCGACATGACTGCCATGCGTCCAAAGTGGCCATATTCACTGTCGAATTCGCACGCGCAGCACCCTGCCCGTGCGGATACATGCGCAGAAAATACCGCGACCACCACTCTAGTTGAGCTTGATCTTGTTCTTGCCGTTGGCGATCGAGTACACGTTCATCGGGACGAGGATGAAGCCGCCAATGATGATGGTGAAGACGGCCGCGATGTTAAGCGGCATCGCCTTGGCGGTGAAGGTGTTGCCCGTCTTCTTCTTCAACGCCTGGAACGCAATCTGCTGCTCCTTGATCCTGCGTCCGGAAACATGGGCGCTCGCTGTGTGAGCCCTCCCCGACCTCACACCCGGCCCGAGAAGACCCTGCACTGAAGTGCAATGTCATGGCCTCGTGCAAGCGCCTGCCTGACCGTCGGCGGGGCGTGCGGCGCGCAGCAATAGCTCTGGGCGCGGCTCTAGGGGCGCGAGGCGCACGTGTTGGGGCCGCCGGCAAAGATTGAGAAGACCATCGCAATGAGAGAGGCTGCGACCGGGTGCGTAGACCAGGCAGAGATGAGTGAGCGGGACGTGGTCCGTTGACACGTTGGTGTGGCAGGGAAAGCACGCGGCACGGCGCGCGCAGGCAGGGGGCGGGCCATGGTGGACGCGATGTGCAGAAACCAGGGCTCAGGTGGTGAGCAGCATAAAAACACCTCTTGCTCGCCACACCACGACGACGCGAAGACTTCAGAACTTCGTTTTTCGCTCACGCCTCTCGCTGTTGGTAAAAAAGGGTCAGGGACGTCCCAGCAACTACATTTCTTTAGTGTCCACAGCAAGGAGTTCTTGCATTTTTCCCCCCAGAGCCGAGTTAGAACGTTATGTTCGGGATGATGGGAAGGGACCGGCTGTCGCCTATAGCTATACTCTGGTAGCTGGTAGCGGAAGGCTCAATGGACGATTTGAATCAGGGTGGTGTTAAAAAACACCGGGATTTTGGGGGTGGCTGTCTGCTGAGCTTCCGGGCAACCATTTAGCCGCCGAAGCCGTACAGGGTGCGGCCCTGGCGCTTGAGCGCGTACACGACGTCCATGGCCGTGACGGTCTTGCGGCGGGCGTGCTCGGTGTAGGTGACCGCATCGCGGATCACGTTCTCGAGGAACACCTTGAGGACACCGCGGGTCTCCTCGTAGATGAGGCCCGAGATGCGCTTGACACCACCACGGCGAGCAAGACGGCGAATGGCCGGCTTGGTGATGCCCTGGATGTTGTCGCGGAGGACCTTGCGGTGACGCTTGGCGCCGCCTTTGCCGAGACCTTTGCCGCCTTTGCCACGTCCGGACATTTTGAGAGTGTTGATTGGGTGAGGATAATCAACTGTGCGTTCCAGTCCTAACTATTTCCTCCGGGCGTTTAGGCCTCTCCCCCCCGTTCCCGTCCTGGCTCGGCGAGTCTCCCTCTGCACTATTTGCCCCCCTTCCTGCGCGCCTCCTGGGCTCTCTCTGCCCCACGAGCCGCTTGGGTGACCCCGCTAACGGCCAGCAGTGCCCCAGCACCGCTCACCATTCATGCCGGCCTATCGCAAGCGAGCTTGAGCCGCCGCTGAATTGACCTCCACCACGCTCCACGCCAACGGGCATCCCGCCACCTCGACGGTGATCGCGCCAGCTGCTGCTGGTGCTGCTTCCGCACCGTCGTCCGCAGCCGGCCCGTCCCCCAAACGGGCCACCGTTCTTCAAATTCGGGCTCGTGACCGACGCACAAGCGGCCGACAAGCCTGACGACAGCGGTGAGGGACAAAACAGAAAGGCCGAGCTCGTGCGACCGCTCGGCCTTTCTGTTTTGTCGACTTCTGGCTGCGCGGGTTCGGCCGGCGGCGTTCGAGCCTGTCGCTACCACCACTCGCGCGCGTGCTTTCGCTCGGAAGCATCATCAATGGTCGCGTCAGTCAACCCTCGAGCGCCGCCAACCTCTGCGCATTTCAAACGCCTGCTGGCACACGGCCCTCAAGAGCTGTTCACGTGGTCGGCAACCGTTGCCTCCGTTCAGGCCGCGCGATGCGCTCATTATCGCGCTTCACCTCTCTGCGTGCTACTACCGGCGCGAACTTGCCCTCGGCTGGGCGCTCCTCGTGCTCGACACGATCGAGCAGTCGACGCACGGCTGGCCCGTGGGGTCTGTCGAGGCGGGCGCGTATCTTGCGTCGCACGATGGCGAGGAGCGCAAAAGGCAGCCCCCCCTCCCTCCGCCGCCGCCTTCGCCGCCGCCCTCGCCTCCGCCCTGGCCCCCCTTCATCTCCACCAGCCTCCTTCTAATGTCTGTGTGAGAGACACCCCCCGGCAACTCACGAGCGAGCGAGAGTGATCTTCTCTATCTTCTCCCTGCTGGTGCACAGGTGTCGGCGCGATGGGCGCGCGCCCACGCGCGTCGGCGCCGAACCACGCTGAGCGGCCATCTAGCAAGCCGCTCCCACTTTTCCGTAAACCCGGGGCCTCCCGGGCGGTCGCATGCCCATGCCCCATGCGGTGGGGGGCGCGGGTAACTATCGGTCGGTCACGGAGCACACGGCCATTTTTCTCCTAGCATATATGGACCGCCTGCGTGCTTGAAGTACTCTACTGTACCCCTGAGGCTACCTCTAGGCCCGCGTTCATGGACTCTTAAAAAAGATAAAGACGCGAACTCTGCAACTCTCGTCTTCTCGTTGCGACATGCGAGCCGTTCGGCTCGGCTTCTATCCATGATGCCCGGCCTCTGTAACTGTCTCCGGCGCGCCGTGTGGCGTGTGGCACCGCCGACGGCTTTCATCTGGCACCGCACCCGGACGCCCTCTGCCTCGGCTGCTATCGTCTCTTCGGCAGCGCATCGGTCTCGCCGAGCATCTTCGTCTCCGCGGCCCACGTCTCAGGCAACGTGGTCTCTGTGCAGCCTGGGATGGCTTGCAGCGCCCAGCGCCGCAGCTCGCGTCTCGTGAGCGTCACAAACGGGCCGTCACTTGCCTCGTCGCCACCCACAGGCGCCGTCTGCCCGGACGGCTGACGGATGCGGTGCACGATCACGTCGACCAGGTGACCGATGCGGGTAGGCATAGACCCAGCGACCGCCGTATTGGGCGCATCACCCCACTCGCACGCCTGCTGGGCGGCCAGGGCCTTGAGCTCCTCCTGGTTCAGATCGAGCGCGGCCACGAATGGGCCCGCGCGCGAGTGGCCCGAGGCCGCGAGTTGCGCATCCGTTGGCAGCGGCAGCCGCGTCGCGAGGCGCACAATTGCCTCGAGGAAGCTCTCGAACGTCAGGTGCTGCTCCTTGAGGCGCCCCTCCTCGCTATTGCCGTCGGCAACAGCCATGATCGAGTATTGGAAGCACAACGTGATGCTTCGCAAGTCGAGTGTCGAGAGCGAAAAGAGGCCCTCGAGGAAGCGGCGCCAGAGTGGAAACGATACCTGGCCGTCGACCTTAAGCCACTTGACTGTCCCCTGCTCGCGGAGGATCCACCGATTGTCGACCGGCTTCGGCAGCTTGACGCCCGCCGTCCTCGCAGCCTCGTAGGTGAGCTTCGAAAGCCCGGCAAAGATAACTCGCAACGATGGGGCGCATGCCGCGAGTCGCTTGCTCATCTCATCCTTGTAACACACGCCCATGCGGAAGGTGTCTGGCAGCGGTATTCGGGGCTGCTTGCGCCCTCGCCGTGGCTGCTCGAGCGAGGGTTGGATGTGGTCGATGAAGAGGCGCTCGACAGCCTCGCTCGCGTCCACGAGCTCTTTGGTCTTCACAAAGCGCTCGATAGCTGTCTTCACCAACGCGTACATGAACTCAACGCGGTTGAGCTGGCTGTCCGATTTCTTCGCCATCTGCTTCGACTCGGCCACTTGGAGTGCTGCTTGCGTCGCACTCCTCAAGTCTGACGAGTGCGCGGCGAGCTCCATGTCAGCCTCGGCCGCCGTCAACCCCTCCGCGGTCAACACCTCCGCTTTCGTGTGCTGCCCCGCCTGGCCAACGGTGCGGTGAGAATCGCGCCCTTGATATTTAGGCTGCATGCCGATGGCAGCGATCGTAGAGCGATCCGCCCGGTCCACTTGCATGAATATGAGGCTGTTGGCACACGCGGCGTCTTTCTCGCTCATATGTTCCCAGATCTTGCACTCGTCGATGAACGCCTTCCATCCCTGGTTGAGCTTCACGCCAATGTTGAGGTCGCCGCTGCTGCTGTATACGGCGTCGGCAAACCACAGGTAGGCAAGCGTGCACAGCTGGTGGTTGAAGAGCAGCACCGTCCCAACCTCCTCAACCTCCTCAGCTGCATCGTTCGCGCCGTCGTCGCTCTTGGCGATCAACTTGCCTCCGCCCAGCCGAACCATCACCTGCCAGTCGCTTGCGAAGCGCTTGAAGATGATGTCCTCGTGGTCGACGAAGTCGCACCCGTCGCAGCTCTCGCATCGCGGCCCCCAAATGGATCCGAACAGCGTCCATTCGACCTCGGGCTCTGGCTCGGGCTCTTCATCGGCGACAACGTCCGTCTCAAACGCCCGCTCGTAGACTGGCACGAGAGGGCCGGTGCCGGAACGGCTCGCCACCGCGAGGGGCTTGCTCCACTCCTCGTGCGGCCCTGTCTTGATGTACCCACGGCGCGGCGACACGAGGTTCGTGTCGAGCCGGAGGGGCTGCTGCGTCCAGCGGTTGAGGCGCAGGCCGGCGAGGCAATCGTTCATCTCGCGGCGCAGCACTTTCGAATTCACGTGGTGGGTCCCGCGCTCCCGCAGCAGCTTCTGCCCGCTGCTCAACAAGACCTCGGCACGCTCATCAAACGCCGCCGTCATCGCCTCCACCTGCTGCTGCTGCACTCGACGCAGCCTCGCATCGTCGCCTTCTGAGAGACTGTACTGATAGCCAAGGCCGCCCCAGGCTGGAGTTGTGCGCTTGCCCCACGCAGGTGAGCTTCGCTGATCCCAGATGCCTCGAGCCTGCTCACGAAGCGTGCGCTCTGCCTCGGTGGCCCTCGCTATCGCTTGGCGGCGGCCGCCGTAGTGTGCCCGTGCGCGCTGCTGCGAGACCAAATTCGCTTTCCTCGTTTCTTCAGTCAATGCATCTGCGGCCTCAAGTGCCTCGAGATGGCACGTCCGAAAGCGTTGGCGCAAATCAGCCATTCGCTCCGCACCAGAGGTGGTGCCCTTTAGGGACAGCATGCGATCCCACATAGGGGCGCGCTCGTCAGCGACCTTGCCGATGGCCTGTCGAAACGGCAAAGGGGAATTGCCATTTGTCCCGTTCTCGGTTAATGGCACATGTACCGCTGCACGGGGGCTTCCGCCCTCGCCCTCGCCGCCCTCGGCCGCGGCCGCGGCCGCGGCCCTGGCCTTCTCCTCCTCCTTCTGGGCACGAGCCGCCGCGCGACGCTCATTCTCCTTCTCCACCGCCTTCTTGTAAAAGGCCTCGGCGCGTTCAGCACAGAGCTTCTCGAACTTCTCCTTTTTTCCCGCCGTCACCTCCGGTATCGGCGGCAGCTCAGGGATCAGCCTGGGCTTTGGCGCTTGCCATCGCGGTGATAGAATCGCCTTGACCGAAGGTGGCAGTCGCTCAAAGCGCTCGCTGCCAGGAACCAACAGATCGTCGTTGCCTGGCTGCACGGTCGTCATTCGCAACTCCGCATGACTTCGCAGATTGGAACTTGAGTTTCCAACTTCCAAGAAGGAACTTTCAAACTCGGTGAGTGGACTTACACCGGATCAAAAACAAAGTGAGGACACACACAGACCGATCCACGGATTTCCAAGTCTGTATACTGTCTGTATCTGGCGTGGGCGAGCTGGACTCGAAAGTCGAGCGTCGTAGCTAGAGCTACGAGCTAGACCGTAATATGTGGGACTGACTCACGGTGCCGAGGTCGACAGTGACTGCCGACAGTGTCCCCCGACAGCCGATCTGTCGTTTTTACATTTCCCGAACCCCCCCATTCCGCTTGTCGTTTCACCTGTGTGTGTCGCGTTGTACCGGTGCGTTCCCTGTGGGATCTTTCGCGCGGAGCGTGATTCCTCGGAGTGGTCACACGCACAAGGTGCGCGTGTAGTGTTGCGCGGGTTTGTCGTCTTACCCCTCTTTGCTCAAGGACAACACTATGTCTTCTATCTCTCCTTCACCACAGGGGGAGGTGGGTCAGTCTCACTCATCACGCCATACTGGTTTGGGGTCCGAGGTTCGGGGTGAGCCTTCGGCTGCAGATGCAAGAGGAGTCCATGCGAGGCACTCGACGCTTCAGTCTGTTACTGCTACTACTACGAGGACCCAGACCCAACCGCGCATGGTCCAGTCTTCGCCGAGTACACCCCATGAAGGAGTCACCGGCGCCGCTGGTCGTGATTTTGCGAACCAATCTGTCCCAATTTACGGTCTCGACTATCGTATGCCACCATCGGCCTCTTCGAGGGACGTGACAAATTCCGACGCCTACATGACGCCAGCTCATCTTGCTTGTGCGTTTGGCAACCCTACGACTGGCACTGCTTCTGGCGCGCCACCCACTACGACCGATGGGCTCTCCTAGCTAGTCGCATCCTGCACGTTGCCATTCATCAGCGAGTGGGCTGAACGTGCTCTCAGGTCGCATGTGGAGGTCCTGCTCGGCGAGGCGGGTATCCCTCTGGTGCACCACTCCCCATTCCACCAATTCGCGGCCCTCATTGTCGCCCAGAACCTTCCGCTGGACAGCTTTTTGCCTACGTTCCTCGCAGAGCGTTACCCGGATTTTACCCAGGGCGAGTGGACTACGATCATGGACCGTGCTTCAAGAACCCTTCGCGGTATTTTCAACAACGGGACGTCACCCTCCTTTTGCGTATGGGCTCACGGTGGAATTGATGCATCTGAAATCGTTCAACAGGTCCTTGACGGCTACGCATTCGACAGAGTCCGAACGAAGCGTCTCATTGGCGGCTCGCTCGGCGATGACGTTCGCCCTGACAGGGGGAGAGACGGGGGAGGCACGGCTTTTGGAGGCACGGCTTTTGGATCTTTTATTTTGCCGCGTCACCCGCCGCCCTCATCGAATTCATCACTGCCGCATGGCACGTACCCGCTGCCAACCCCCGGACTCACACCCGTTGCTTCACCACTTCCGCCTCCGACTCTCGAGCCACTTGCTTCCTCTGCTGATTTCGATGCCCGAGTTGCTGCGGCTGTCGATGCTCGAGTTGCTGCGGC
>Ga0210243_101893_pt1 | contig 13545 bp, 15 predicted proteins | sample ChrtobMeP5a_32mM_FD_155461 | JGI IMG/M metagenome (GOLD analysis project Ga0210243, IMG submission 155461) | Chrysochromulina tobin associated microbial communities from unialgal haptophyte culture, Seattle, Washington, United States - P5a_32mM | ecosystem: Host-associated > Algae > Haptophytes >...
CCCTGATTGGACTTGATGACCCCCTGATTGGCCTTGATGGAGCTTGATGACCCCCTGATTGGCCTTGATGACCCCCCTGATTGGCCTTGATGACCCCCTGATTGGACCTTGATGGAGCTTGATGGCCCCCTGATTGGACTTGATGAACACTGACGCCCTACCCGACGCGAGGGCACGAAGCAGATAGGCTGCTTGCTGACCTCTGATGACCCCTGATTGCCTCCCTCATCGGAGCAGATAGGCTACTTGCTGACCTCTGATGACCCCTGATTGCCTCCCTCATCGGAGCAGATAGGCTACTTGCTCAGAGCGGTGCGTGCGCGCGCCATCGAGCGCGCCCAAGCGGCTGAGGACGATGCCCCCAGCGCGTCCGGCAGCTCGGAAAGCGCTCGGTACGGCGCGTCGGGCAGCTCGGAAAGCGCTCGGTACGGCGCGCCGGGCAGCTCGGAGGGTCCTCAGGGGCTTTTGCAGGACGATGCCCGGGCGGTGGCCGCCGCAGCTCTCGAGGCTGCAATCTCGATGCGAGCTCATGCCGAGGCGCTCGAGCGCTGCGCCGAGCACCTCTTCCTGCCACCGGCGCAGGCGGCGGGGGTGCGTCAACGGCTGCTGCCTCGCGCCCGAGACAGCGCTGCTGCACTGGAGAGCCTCGCCACCGAACCCCAACGGGCCGAGCGCATGCATGTGCTCACCACGGCGCCCCCCTCCATCTCCCCACAGGAGAGCCTCGCCACCGAGGCCGCTCTCGTCGAGCTCGCCATCGAGAGCGGCTACGGAGTGGACGAGTGGGCGGCGCTGTCTCGGGCGCTCGGAGAGGCCGAGGGTGAGGCGGGCGGCGAGGACGCATCGGACCAGGGGTCGCCCAAGACCAAGTTTGCGTTTGAGCCCGAACAGCTGGCGTGGGGGCGCAAGGAGGCGAAAGCGCGCCTGTCGCCAGAGGAGTTCAAGGCATGGCGAAAGGCCGCCAAGGCCGCCTAATTGCCCTAATTGCCCTAATTGCACCAGAGGAGTTCAAGGCATGGCGAAAGGCCGCCAAGGCCGCCTAATTGCCCCAATTGCCCTAATTGCCCTAATTGCGCGGCTGTGAGACGAGGCATATGGACATCCGCCGTCCGATCTCCGAAACGAGATCGAGAAGCCGCGTAACCGCCGAGCTGGGAGCAGGGGCCCGGGGCGCGGCGAGGGGCAGGGCGCCATGCAGGGCGCGCGCGTCTTCGGACCGCGTCCACACGAGTAATCAGTAATACCGTTAATTTGTAAGTTCATCTAATATCGTAGGTTCGCTCCTTCCTAAGGCTACTCCTGAAACCTGGGCATCATCGTGAGCAGGGCCTCCTCAAACTCGTTCGCCCCAAACGTGCCCAGCTGCACGACCTCGACCTCCGATGGCGCCTCCGCCTCGCCGCCCGCCGGCTCGGCTGGGCTCGCCGTCGCGTTGGGCACGGTGGGCTGGGCCCGCTGCACAAGGCCGTCGACGAGGCGCCACTTGGGCTTCTCCTTCGTGGGCGGCGAGAGCTTCGCGCTGAAGAACAGCGTCTGGTCGAAGAAGCCCTTCGGCTTCTCAATGACCACCCAATCGCGCTTGCACTCCCACCCGCCGAGCCGGTCGCTGTCCGAGAAGCGGCACGTGGAATCCTCGAGGAGCTGCACAGTGAAAATGCTGGAGCCGCCCTCGGTCATCCGCATCAGCACGGACCACGTCGTGCCAGAGAAGGCCTCGACGCCCGAAGTCGGCCGGTTGGATTGCAGCATGGCCTTCGCAGCGGCGACGGCGGCGTCCTCCTCGCCAGCATCGCCAGCGACAGAGCGCACGCCAAGAGACGCACCTCGGTCGATACGTCGAGACCTGTGTCGAGCGCCGCTCGAAGCGCGCCATGCGGCGCCGGGGTTCCACCCGAGGAGCAGCGCTGCGAGGCAGATGAGATGGGCCGACATTGTGATTTGCGGAATGCCTGCCACGTGGCCGACGGCATCATGTTTGAATTCGCCCTCTCGCTCGCAGCCCTGCACCACTGCCGATCCCTTTGAGATTACGTATATTGTGTATCTAAACGTGAAACACTTCGAAACACAAAATCACCTGTGATGACGGCTTCATCAGTCTTCAGATCTTTCGCGATTGCGTTTCTTGCCAAGCTTGACGCCTCCTGCTATCGCTCGAGCGCCACCCGCTGCCAGCGAGGCCAGCCTCGAAGAGGTACTAGGAGCACTGGCGCCCGGAACGGCGCCTCGAGCCACATTCGGAGCCTTGGCGCCCGGCGCGGCGCCCGATGCGCCCGGCACGGCGCCCGGCTTGCACACGTGCAGCACGTACCGCTCGTGTTTGGCCGAGTGGACGGAGAGTCCGGTCTTCCACAGCCGATCGAAGTACGACGAGGCGCCAGAGGCCACGTGGCCACACCACTCGCCCGGCGCCGCCTGATGAGGGAGGCAATCAGCGGTCATCAGAGGCGTTCAGAGGCGATGAGAGGCGATGAGAGGCCATCAGAGGCAATCTCACCTGAAGGAGCTCGAGTGTACCACCTGCCGCCGAAACCGCTGTACGCACAACGACCGCTCCCTCGGGCTTCACACCCTCGGGCTTCACACCCTCGGGCTTCACACCCTCGGGCTTCACACGTGGGCGTGGCGCGACGAAGGCGCCGTGCCGGGCGAGCGATTCGAGCAGCAGCTCTCCGTACCTGATGAGGGAGGCCATCGGGGGCGATCGGTGGCTGATGAGGGATGCAATCGGGGGCGATGGTAACCACTCGTGGCTATTTGGACGCCGTGCCAGGCCAGCGACCCGCGCAGCAGGACTACGTACGTAGCCGACGTCATCGTCACGATAGTCATCAGGGAGGTCATCAGAGGTCATCAGAGGCCATCAGAGGCCATCCGAGGCCATCCGAGGCCACCAGAGGCGCACCAGAGGTTATCGGTCACAATGGTCAGCCGTCCGCCCGGCTTCAGTGCGGCAGCCGCAGCTGTGAAGAGACGCGGTGTGAGCATGTGTGCCGCCTCTGGCGCACGGCTGCTCACCGCCGCCGCTGCCGCCGCCGCCGCTGCTGATCCGCCACCTTTGATACCCCCGCTACCTGCCTTGGTTGCGACAGGCGATCCGAGGGCGGCGGCGGCGGCGGCGGCGGCGGCGGCGGCGGCCTGCTGTGGTGGTTCGGGGTGATTGACGTAGATGGCTTCGAGCTGTGCGGCCGGCATCCATCTCTCGAGTACCTGATGATGGAGGCAATCAAGGGTGTCGTCAGAGGCAATCAGCGGCAATCAGCGCCGACAACTCAGTACCTGATGAGTAAGGCAATTAGATTTCATTGAAGGCAATCAGAGGTACTCAAGAGGCCATTCGGGGTCATCAGGTCATCAAGAGGCCATCCGGGGTCATCAGAGATACTCAAGAGGCAATTCGGGGTCATCAGAGGTACTCAAGAGGCAATCAAGCGGCCAACAAGAGGCACTCAGTGATCATCAGAGGCGTACGTTGGTCGCGTCTCCCGAGATGGAGGCGGAAATCAAGGGTGTCGTCAGAGGCAATCAAGGGTGTCGTCAGAGGCGTACGTTGGTCGCGTCTCCAGAGATGGTGGCAGCATTGCGCTGCCCAGCCAACGCGAGCCGGGCCGCAGTGGCGTACCTGATGAGGGAGGCCATCGAGGGAGTTAATTGAGGCCATCATCAGAGGCCATTATCAGAGGCCATCAAAGGCAATTTGAGGCCATCAGACGTACGCTCGATCTCGTCGCAGCTCGAGCGCGAGCCAATGGATGTGCGGCGCGGCGCCCGCCTGTGCAGAGAGCCACTCGCCGGCACCGCACCCAAGCTCCAAGCGATACGAAACGCTGCTGCCGCCGCTGCCCTCCGGAAGTTGGAGCTCGGGTTCGTCAGGTTCGTCAGGTTCGTCCGCAAAGAGAGCATGCAAATTGAGCGGCGTCGGCGCCGCTGCCCCTCCATCGGCACCTTCCGTGCCGCCGCTGTGGAAGACATCGTTGGCGCGTCCCCTGGCGCCCCCCGCCTCTCCCATCACCGCCCTCAGCTGGCGTATCACTGCCTTCCCCTCGGCATCTCCACGCCCTCCCTCCTTGCGATTGAGGAGAGATCGCCACTGAGCCAACCCATAGCCCTGATCCAAGACCTTCGCAACGGACTCGAAGGCCCCCTCGCTCTCCTCGCCGGCGCTCAGGGGCAGAGGCAGCGCACCTGATGAGGGAGGCATTTAGAGCTCATCAGAGGTCATAAGAGGTCATAAGAGGTCATCAGAGGTCATCAGAGGTCATCAGAGGTCATCAGAGGTCATCAGAGGTCGCCGGCGCTCAGGGGCAGAGGCAGCGCACGTCGCAGCAGCAGCGACATGGCCGCCGAGCGACCCACAGCGGCTCCCAAATTAGGCAACGCCGAGCGAGCCCCAGCAACAAGCCCCGCGCCGCCCCCCTGCCGCCCCGCCGCCCCTGGTTGGCTCTGGTGGGACTTTGCAAACGTCTCGAGGGCATCCAGTTCCGTCAAGGCCTCCTCACGCTGATGCTGCCTGAAGACAGCATGGCTGTCCACGCCGGCAGCACCGACGCCTCCGGCAGGGGCGGCGGCGGCGGCGGCGGCGGCGGCCCTACGGAGGAGGGCGCGAGCGGCGTCAGCCTCCTTGATGCATCGAGCCCACGCCCCACAAAGGGCGGCCGCCCTACAGATAGCCACACGCACACGCGCGGCGGCGGCCGCGCTCATCTCCTCGCCGCTGCCATCGGCGCCACCGCCGCCCGCGCCGCCACCCTTACCACCGATGACGCCCTTGCCACCGACGCCGCTGCCGGCCGTTTGCGCCCGATCCGCCAGGCGCGCGGCTTCGTCAATGCGCAAGGTCTGGGCACAGAGCGCGCCCGCGTACTCGAGCGCCGACACATCGGGCGCCACGCGCTTCCACACGCCTTCGACGCCCATGCGGCCGATGAGGGCCGTCGCGTCGTCCACGGCGCCGCCGAGCTTGCAGCCGCGAAGGAACGTGTTCGCCGTGCGCACCTTCGGAGGGAAGCAATCATATGCAATCAGAGGCACTCATATGCAATCATATGCAATCATATGCAATCAGTGGCAATCAAAAGCAATCAGTGGCCCTCATCGTGCGCACATTCGGAGGGAAGCAATCAAAGGCAATCAAAGGCAATCAGTGGCAATCAAAAGCAATCAGTGGCCCTCATCGTGCGCACATTCGGAGGGAAGCAATCAAAGGCAATCAAATGCAATCAAATGCAATCAAAAGCAATCAGTGGCCCTCATCGTGCGCACATTCGGAGCCCAGTCGTTCGTGAGTGCTGCTCGCGGGCTACCCTTGCGCCGCCGCTTGGCCGCACGCGCTCGCTCCTCCTCCTCGTCGTCGTCGTCGTCGCTCTCGCCGCCGCCGCCGAAACCCGCCGCAGGCCGCGCCGCCGCCGCCGCCGCCGCAAAATCTGCTTCCATCTCCGCTAGGATGCGGCGTGCGGCCGGCAGGTCGCCACATGCACAAGGCGCCTTGAGCGCGGCCGTGTACGACATGACGCATGGACGGTGGCCCGCTGCCCGCATCGCCGCGAGCGCGGCCAGCGCGCCGTCGCCGTCGCCGCACGTCGCGTGCGCGTTGATGAGGATGGCGTGCGACCACGCGTCGACCGTGCCGGCTTTGGTGCCTGCCCTGAAGGCCTTGCGGCACGCGGAGAGCTGCTTGCTGCGCGCGAGCTGCGCGAGCGTTGCGTTCAGCTCACGGCTCGCCGCGCCGAGCTCACGGCTTGCCGAGGCCGAGCTCTCGCCGTTGTCGTCGTCCTGAGCCTTCCCTTTGTTCTTCCTTTTGAGCTTCTTTCTCTCCGCGCGCGTCGGCGCGGCGGATGCCGTGGCCGTGGGAGGGCGGGACACAGCCGCCGCCGGCGAAACGGTCACCACCGCTTGCTTCTTCTTGGCCGCCGCCTCAAACAGGTTGGTGAACATGACAAATTCTCCCCTTTGGGCTCGAACCCAGGACTAGCGGGGAAGGACGTCGCCGCGACTGATGAGTACTGTACATTCATCATGAATACACGCAACTCATCACAGTCAACGCGAAGAGTTCACACTCGTATTGCTCTATGAAAAGATGGGGATGTAGAGGAACTTTTGTCGGATAGCCAGAGCCGAAATCTTGACTTGACATGTTTGAACAGTCCGTTTCGAAGCGCTCGGGACGTCGGAGGCGAACGATGGTCCTGCTCGAGGGCGCCTCGGCGCCGCTTGACTGCAAGGCGAGGCAATATCTGGACGAGGCCGATGTCCTCGTTAGCCTAGAGGCGGGCCTGGAGGAGCTGGTCAAAGTTTGCACCAAGGCCGGTAGCGAACGCAATGCGATCAATTTCCTCGCCGAATATCTCATGCGCAACAACCCGCGGCACAACCCAGCTGCAGCGCAGAGAATCGCGGACATGCGTGCCGAGGCGGAGCGCCGAGCAGCCGAGAAGGCGGCAAAGGCAGCAGCTGAGAAAGCGGAGGTGCATCGACGTGCAACAGAGGCAGCTGAACTGACCGTGAACTTTGGCATTTCAGATGGCGTGAATATGGCGATTGCGATTCAGTGCGCAGCCTCCCGACCACCGACACGTGCCTGATCAGCGCAGCCGGGGAGCGAGTGTAGTCGAACACTGGCCCTGGAGTGTACAATGTAGCATGCGCGCCACAGAGAGGTTAGCTCACGCCAAGCCGCGGATGGGGTCGGGAACGTCGGGTGTGGGGGGTTTCCCTCCTCCTGTTCGTCTCTGCCGCCGCCACTGTGGTACTCTGTGAAGCCCTTACACGTTACAGCCGCCGCTGGTCCTGGTCCGGCCGCCGGCCCCGAGTATCAATACTCTCGTCTCTGTGTTTCCATTGGCATTAAGTCACAACGCATGACGGTATCGACGGACGACGCCGTTGACGGATCGTGTTCGTGATCGTCGCGCCCCTAGCCCCCTACTAGCCCGGCCCACCGCCGGCGCCGCCTCCGGAGCTTTGAAATCTCGGGTCGTCGTACAGGTACACCGTATAGGAGCTCCAATCTCTCCTCAAACACTCAAATACGCACTCATTTACGGTCGCGACCTCGCGTCGCTGAACAGTGATAGTTCCTAGCACTCGATTTAGCCTAAATTCAATTGCTTCGCTTCTTTCTCCCATGGTCACGCGACGAGCAGCCGATGAATCTATGCGTCCTCACCCAAGCTCATGAGGCCGGCGGGCAGCTTGATCGACCTCAACGAGCAGCAGTCGCGGAAGTTTTCACGACCAAGGCTCGTGAGGCCCCCTTGGTGAGGCCGGCGGGCTGCTCGATCGACACCATCGAGGAGCAGACCTCAAAAGCGCTAACACCGATGCTCATGAGGCCGGCAGGCAGCGATCTACGTCAACGAGTTGCAGCCAGAGAAGGCGCCCTCACTGAGGCTCGTGAGGCTGGCGGGCAGCTCAATCGACATCAACTGCCGAAGCGAAGGATGGCACTGAGTGGAACATGGGCGGACCTGAGAATGCTTGCATCGAAGCCAGCGGGCAGCGCGATCGACGTCAACGAGGAGCAGCCAGTGAAGGCATAATCACCGATGCTCGTGAGGCCCGCGGGCAGCTCAAAGGACGGCAATGAGGAGCATTCACGGAAGGCGTCAGCACCCATGCTGGTGAGGCTGGCAGGCAGCTCGATCAACGTCATCGAGGAGCAGCCATAGAAGATGCCATCACCGAGGCTCGTGAGGCCGGCAGGCAGCGCGATCGACGTCAACGAGGAGCAATCGCAGAAGGCGCGCTCTTCGATGCTCGTGAGGCCGGCAGGCAGCGCGATCGACATCAACGAGGAGCAGCTATCGAAGGCGTACTCTTCGATGCTCGTGAGGCCGGCGGGCAGCATGATCGATGTCAACGAGGAGCAGTCACTGAAGGTGAACTCACCGAGGCTCGTGAGGCTGGTGGGCAGCTCGAGCGAAGTCATCGAGGAGCAGCCAAAGAAGGTGTACCCACCGAGGCTAGTGAGGCCGGGGGGCAGCGCCATCGACGTCATCGAGGAGCAGCCATGGAAGGTGCCCCCACCAAGGCTCGTGAGGCAGGCAGGCAGCTCGATCGATGTCAACGAGGAGCAGTCACTGAAGGTGAACTTACCAATGCTTGTGAGGCCGGCAGGCAGCGCAATTGACGTCAACGAGGAGCAGCCATAGAAGGCATACTCACCGAGGCTTGTGAGGCTGGTGGGCAGCTCGATCGACGTCAACGAGGAGCAGCCAGCGAAGGCGCCTTTACCGAGGCTAGTGAGGCCAGCAGGCAGCTCGATCGACGTCATTGAGGAGCAGCCAGAGAAGGCGTGCTCACCGATGCTCTTGAGGCCAGCGAGCAGCGCGATCGATGTCAATGAGGAGCAGCCACGGAAGGCGTGCTCACCGAGGCTCGTGAGGCCGGCGGGCAGCTCGATCGACGTCAACGAGGAGCAGCCCTCGAATGCGCTCTCACTGATGCTCGTGAGGCCGGGGGGCAGCGCGATGGACCTCATCGACCTGTCCTCGCGGAACGCGTTCGCCGGCACGCGCGCCTCGCCGTCGCGCAGCGCGCACGCGGCGAGCAGCACCTCCATCGGCGCCTCGCCCTCGCCGCGGATGCACGCGCGCACCCCCGCCATCGGATACGGCGGCGGACCATCTTGAAATCCATCCGAAGACTCCAAGCGCCTCAGCGCGGCCACGTCCACCTCGAAGCCGCCCAGCCCCGTCACCTTTGCCAGGTTGGGCAGACCGTGCGACGCGTCGACCGCGTCGGCGATGAGGCGACCGGCGGCGCGGCTGTCCGAGAGGTCGAGCTCGGTCACCTCGACGAGGTTGCTCGTGAGCGGCAGGCCGACGCGTGCGCACAGCCGCGCGCACAGGACGCGCCGCGCCCGCGCGCGCCACGCGAGGCTCACGCCCTTGAGCGCGCGCAGCGTCGGCACGTCGGCGTCCGCAAGGGCGTCCTCGAGGGCGTCCTCGTTGACGAGCTGAGTCGAGAGCCAGCACACTGGTGGTGTGGGTGCGTCGGACGCTCGCGGTGCGGTGGCGTCGTCCTGAGTGTCTTGCGTGTACAGCGGCTCCTCCGTCGCCGCCTGCCGCTCCGCCTCGGTGGGGAAGTCGCTCACGACGCCCAGCAGCCGCCCGAGCTCCGGGCCACTCTTGCCAGCGAGGTGGCCGGTGCACAGGGTGCGCGAGAGGAGGCGGAGAAGCTCGACGTCCACGTCGAGAAAGTGCGCGCCATGCAACAGCTGCGCGAGCTGCGCGAGCGAGCACCCCTCCAGCGCCCCGCCCTCCTCCGCACCGCCCTCGGCGACGCGCGAGAGCGTGCGGAGCGCAGCCGCAGGCACCAGAGTGGCGAACGCCCCCTCGGTGCCGCCCGTGTCGCTCACCCAGTTGGCGAGCGCGGCCGATCGCGCCGCGGCCGAACGGGACCACGCGACCACCTCGCCCTCGGCGCTTCGCACCCTCACATCGCTATCGTCGCCGTCGCCGACGATGTCCTCACCACCGTCGACGACATCGTCCCGATGACGCTTCATTTTGCGGTCGCACACATTACCGGTAGGCATGCGCATTCACACCACGGACGACTTTGGATGTCAAGAGTGGGACTTTCACATCGTGAACCTCAGTTCAGTTCAGTTTCTTCGCGGTCCCTCCACGCTCACTCCACCACCGTCTGAAAGGATGGCTCCGCTCCCCTCGGTCAACACAAGTACTGAGTACTCGTTCGCTTGGGCTACTCAATTTCGCTAGTGAGGTCGGTCTCTCCCAGCACACAGTGTGATCTCTGGTGCTCGCTGCCCTATACTACCGGGCGGGATTGTGATAGGCAATCAGGTGGGGGGTGGGGGGAGGGGTGGGGGGTGGGGTTTTGTCAACCGTCATCATATCACCATCCGATCCGATATCTCTGCCGTCGTTGTCCTGCCGCTGCCTCTGCCGTCCGTGCGAGTGTAGCGCTTTTTTCAATCATGCCGATCATCTGCGGTCCGATCTTGATCGTGAACCTCGATTAGGAATGACGAACTCCGATTGTTTTCACACCGCACCCCTCGGGGCGTCTCGCGGCGTCGGCGGCGGTCCGCCATTGTGCTCCCCGAGACCATCACAATGCGTTTAATCTTTAAATGCGTGTGCTCTAACGACCGTTGATCGACGTCGGTGACTCGTAGCGGGTGTGACACTCACACACCCGCAGCCGAACTGCCCGTGCGCAATAAATAGAGCAATAGTACTACGCAGCAAGGCCCGACATGCAGTCACGAGTCAGCATGTCTTACAGGTCACCCACATGCACATTTCCATTGTTTTCGATGGCGAAGCCGGTGCAAAGAGCAGGATGGTGCTGGGTGGCTCTCCGGCGGACTTGAGAATGTCGAAGCTCCACATTATCAAGTCAAAGCTAGCATGAAGGCTCTCATTAAGGCTCTCCCACCGAGGCTCATGAGGCCGGCAGGCAGCTCGATTGACGTCAATGAGGAGCAGCCAGAGAAGGCGCGCTCACCGAGGCTCGTGGGACCGGCAGGCAGCTTGATCGATGTCATCGAGGAGCAGCCAGAGAAGGCCTCCTTACCGAGGCTCGTGAGGCCTGCGGGCAGCTCAATCGACGTCATCGAGGAGCAGCCATAGAAGGCGTGACCACCAATGCTCGTGAGTCCAGCGGGGAGCGTGATCGACGTCAACGAGGAGCAGCCATTGAAGGCCTCCTCACCGAGGCTCGTGAGGCCGGCAGGCAGCTCGATCGACGTCAATGAGGAGCAGCCATGGAAGGCGCACCCACTGATGCTCGTGAGGCCTGCGGGCAGCTCGATCGACGTCATCGAGGAGCAGCCATAGAAGGCGCACCCACTGATGCTTGTGAGGCCGGCGGGCAGCTCGATCGACGTCATCGAGGAGCAGTGAGCGAAGGCGTCATCGCCGATGCTTGTGAGGCCGGAGGGCAGCTCGATCAACGTCAACGAAGAGCAGCCATCGAAGGTGAACCCACCGAGGCTCGTGAGGCCGGCGGGCAGTGCGATCGACGTCAACGAGGAGCAGTCACAGAAGGCGAAACTGCCGATGCTTGTGAGGCCGGCGGGCAGCTCAATCGACGTCAACGAGGAGCAGCCAAAGAAGGCACCCTCACCGAGGCTCGTGAGGCCGGCAGGCAGCGCGATCGACGTCATCGAGGAACAGCCCTCGAAGGCGCTCCTACCGATGCTCGTGAGGCCGGCGGGCAGCGCGATCGACGTCATCGACGTGTCGTCGCGGAACGCGTTCGCCGGCACGCGCGCCTCGCCGTCGCGCAGCACGCACGCGGCGAGCAGCACCTCCATCGACGCCTCGCCCTCGCCGCGGATGCACGCGCGCACCCCTGCCATCGGATACGGTTGCGTACCATCTTCATATTCTTCCGATCCATCTGAAGACGCCACGCGCCTCAGCGTGGCCACGTCCACCTCGAAGCCGCCCAGCCCCGTCACCTTTGCCAGGTTGGGCAGCCAGCGCGACGCGTCGGCCGCGTCGGCGAAGAGGCGACCGGCGGCGCGGCTGTCCGAGAGGTCGAGCTCGGTCACCTCGACGAGGTTGCTCGTGAGCGGCAGGCCGACGCGTGCGCACAGCCGCGCGCACAGGACGCGCCGCGCCCGCGCGCGCCACGCGAGGCTCACGCCCTTGAGCGCGCACAGCGTCGGCACATCGGCGTCCGCGAGGGCGTCCTCGAGGGCGTCCTCGTTGACGAGCTGCGCCGAGAACCAGCACACGGTGGCTGGCGGTGTGGGTGCGTTGGCCGCTCGCGGTGCAGTGGCGTCGTGCTGAGCGTCTTGCGTGTAAATCGGCTCCTCCGCCGCCGCCTGCCGCTCCGCCTCTGTGGGGAAGTCGCTCACGACACCCAGCAGCCGCCCGAGCTCCGGGCCACTCTTGCCGGCGAGGTGGCCGGTGCACAGGGAACGCGAGAGGAGGCGGAGAAGCTCGACGTCCACGTCGAGAAAGTGCGCGCCATGCAAAAGCTGCGCGAGCTGCGCGAGCGAGCACCCTTCTAGCGCCCCGCCATCCTCCGCACCGCCCTCGGCGACGCGCGAGAGCGTGCGGAGCGCAGCCGCAGGCACCAGAGTGGCGAACGCCCCCTCGGCGCCGCCCGTGTCGCTCACCCAGTTGGCGAGCGCCGCCGATCGCGCCGCGGCCGAACGGGACCACAACCTCCTCGCCCTCGGCGCTTCGCGCCCTCACATCGCCGTCGTCGCCGTCGCCGCCGATGTCATCACCGCCGCCGGCGTCGGCGACCCGACATCGCTTCATCCTCGAGTAAACTTGGTCGCGTGTTTGACTTGAATTGCTGTTCATCAGAGCTACACAAGCAGCCTGGTGAGCGCGACAACCCGGTCCCTGCTAAAGCTAGACCAGGCTTACATCGCGGTGGGTGGGCGGGACCACTCCGCTCTCATCAGAGAGCCAGACGAGAATGCGACCATCGTTCGAGAATCTCCTCAACGAGGTGTATGCACCCAGTCCGTGCCAGCCGTTGGAATTAAATCGGGATGCGCATCAAACCGTTTCGAGACTCCCTTGAGTCCGAAACGTGAGCAGCAAACCTCCCGGTATGCGTCCGCACGGCCCCCCATATGCCCAATACCCCTTCCCCCTGGTTGGGCCCCTGTGGTAGCTCTGCCAACAGTCTCATCACACGTTGAGTTCACGGCCGCTTAACTGTTGGGGTCAAGCGGCAATAAGTCAAGTCAAGTCAAGTCAAGTCAAGTCAAGTGATTCAAAATGGCGGTCGCCTTTCCGCCGCCTTTGGTGCCCATCGCTGGCGCGAGCGATCGGGAGGGCAGATCTCGACGCAACCGGCACCACTGGATAGCCCCGAGTCGGGGCATCATCCCCATCTTCTTGTTCTTGATCATCGCGGCGCACTGGGGCTTCAACATCGTGCCTTTTTCAGGAAGTCTACAGTACGGCAATGCAACACGGCTCCAGGCCGACGACGGGAGCGATCGGGGGCCTGCGCGAGGGCTTCTACGATGGGCCGAGGTGTCGGTAGGATCTGGCGACCGCCGGCGCCGCGCGTCGCGCGCGCGCCGGCCCTTCTCTGACGAGTTTTGGCTTTTTTGGGCCTGACAACGGCACGTCAATCGATTCTGGCCAGGCAACAAGGGCGGCTGGCGCGGCGGCGGCCAGAGTGGTCGAGGTCGTTTCTGCGGTGCGCCAAGGGTAGTCGACGGGGGTGTAACGGCGACGGGGGTGCTCTCGCGTCAGCGGGGCAACTTGATTACCATCGGTATTACGCGGTATTAGCGAGACTATGCACAACTATGCAGGGTGCCAATCGATAGATCTCGGAACGTAGACCCCCGAACCGCGGAAATTCGGCTTGCATCGATTAACCGTAACCCACAAACAGCATTTCCAACTTTGTTCACGAAACATCCCGCGCACACCTTCGCTTCCGGTGCGACCCAGCACCTTGGCTGGCGCCCCTCTTTCCGTCTCAATGGTGAGGACATACGTCCGCAAGGGTGGCCATGGCGGTGACCGCAGCAAGGCTGGCCTGCCTGCCTGCTACTGGGAGGAGAAGGGTGGTCGCGCCGCAGCA
>Ga0210243_101919_pt1 | contig 13308 bp, 7 predicted proteins | sample ChrtobMeP5a_32mM_FD_155461 | JGI IMG/M metagenome (GOLD analysis project Ga0210243, IMG submission 155461) | Chrysochromulina tobin associated microbial communities from unialgal haptophyte culture, Seattle, Washington, United States - P5a_32mM | ecosystem: Host-associated > Algae > Haptophytes >...
AGCCCGGATGCGAGCTCCGCGACGTGGCAAGCGAGCGCCGGTTCGGGCTCTGCGTGGGCTTCACAGCCAGCACTCAAGTGCACCATTGCAACCGCCGCTGAATTATCGGCCGCGCAGGCGGCCGCAGTACTTCGCGCTAAAGAGGAGCGTCGCGCTCGGGCAGCCGCCGCTCGAGAGGCATCAGTCAAGAACTTTCGCGGCCCCTGCGCCGACCGTTGCAAGCCTCTGGCGCCGTGCTTCTGCGTCTCAGCGGACGGCGAGGCGATCTTTGGCTGTGTGCCCACAGAGCGTAGCTACTTTCTGCCGGCGTGCCTCCACATGGCCTTGTGCCCGCAGCTGGGGTGCGATCCACTTGGTAGCGTCGAGAAACTGGGAGGGGAAGGTCCTCGCCAGGGTCTGTACGTCACCACTTTGATGACTACTCTCGGTCTTTGCTGCATTCAAGGAAATTCAGCGGCGACCAGCGAAGACTCCAACGAGGCTGTTTGCTGCGTGCAAGTTGAATCTTTCGCCTTTCAACAAGAAAACGACTTACGTTGGTACCAACTCAAAGATTCGAACCAGCATGCGATTGTACCCGGGGAGAGGGACTCGACCCCCCAACCTTTCGCACCGCTCGGCTCGGCCTCCGCCCCGCGCTCCCTCGTGTGATCCCACCGCTGAGCGCCCCCCTTGCCCCTCACGCCTGCTCCACCCTGCTCGCTGCACTCAGGGTCTGGTTCTGGGAGTGGAGAAGAGGCGACTCGACGCGAGAGGCTGCGGGTTCGAATCCTTCGGGGAGCTACCAATTTGTGTAAAAATTAAAAAAAAACATGTTTAAACATTAGGCCTCTTCTCATGCGCGCCTCCATGGCAGACTTGTACGCAGTCGCAATAGGCGTCACCGACGGCATGTCTGACGCGACGCACACCGGGGAAGCGTAGAGTGCGCCGCTTGACCCCAACATATAAGCGGCTGTGAACCACCGTGTGAAGAGACAGTTGGCGGAGCCATCATTAGCCCGGCCAGGGGGAAGGGATATGAGGGGAGATGTCTCCCGGCTGCGTTTGGTACCATGGGGATACATATCGGGAGATCTGCTGCTCAGGTTTCGAGGCCCAAGGGGGATTCTCGAAATTAGTCGATGCGCATCCTGATCAATCCCAACGGGAGATACACGTGGCAGATTGTGTACTACTCGGCACCTCTGCAGACTGCACCTCGCTCCTCGGGGGAGAGTTTCGAAGCGTTAGAAGCGCAATGGTGCGCATGGTGTCTTTTGAGAGCTCTCCGAACATGAGAGCTAAGTGGTCCCGCCCACCCACCGCGATGAAAGCCCTGGTCTAGCTTTAGCAGGGACCGGGTTGTCGAGCTCACCAGGCTGCCTTTGTGTAGCATTGATGAACCGCAATTCAAGTTTCAACACGCGACCAGGTTTACATGTACTGCCGCGTGTCGCCCAAAGTTACGCGACTGTGAACTCAACGTGAAGGTGTCGATCACATGTTACGGTATCAATCATGGAACCAGATCGGGGGATAGGGCTGGATCGTTGATCTTGGGATGTCGCGCTCACATAGCGCTCACCACAGGCTGCCTTTGTGTAGTTATTGATGAACCGCAAGATCACCAACCTACGCGACTACAATTAACCACAAGTTTGCTGACTCGTTGGTGTGAACCCCTTTTTTTCTTCACTGCATCGAAGTCGCTCTTCGCAAGCGGCCTTTGGTAAATTCATTTTCCCGTCGGCTCACGACGTGTCAAAAAGACCGTTGAAGTGCTTTTTTTGGCAACTTTGGCTTTTGGACTCGTGTCGACGTCTCTGCGCGATACTCCCGGTGGAGGCGAACTCCTCGCCCCTCGCAGCCTCAGCGCGGCAACGCGTTACGGGTCCAAACACGTGGCGTCTTGGACGCGACCAGCGCTACGGTACTCATGGAATTGGTACTTCGAGCGCTGGCGAGCCCTGTCTCGTGTAGGTTCTGGATGATCAAGGCGGACTTCCTGCGCACCTTCTCCGGCAAGAACCTGCCCTTTTTCCAGGAGCTGCGCGCGAAGCACCCGAGTGCTTTCGTGGAGGTCACCATGAACTATGAAGAGGTGGTCCGCGGGACACATGTCGAGAAGATTCTGTCCATCTCCCATCGCTGGATGGAGCCTACTCAGCCCGACCCTGACGGCGAACAGCTCAAGGCCATCAAGGCCTTTCTCGTTTCGTCGGCTGGCAAGCGGATCGAGCTCGTGTGGATCGACGCCGGCTCCATGCCACAGCACCAGCCTACCGTCGGCCTCATTCGCAGCGAACAGGACACGGCGGATTTCAAGACCATGCTGTCGCAGGTCTGTGCCGCGCTTTGCCTCGGACAGCGCACTTTCCCCGCCACGCAGCCGCCTATGTTAACACCCCGCCCTTGCTCTCCCCCGTTCACTTGCGCACAGGTGAACATGCTCTACCTCGGCACGACGGTCCTCATCCTCTACGACCTCTCGTACGTCTCTCGCTTCTGGACGCAGTTCGAGGCGTGGCTGAGCATGCAGTTTGCGACGCCCAACGGCCTCAAGTCGGCGGTGGACACGAAAAACGCGCGCTACCACATCGTGTGCATCCAGGGCGCCGCCGCCCAGGATGAGCTGTACAGAAAGGCGCTCGTCGACACTTGGGCCACCAAGACGCCTCAGCAGGCCTTCGACTTCCTCTCTCAGCCGGACGTGACGGTGACCAATGCGAGCGACAAGCGGAACCAGCTGCCCAAGATCAAGGCGCTCGACGCGACGGTGCAAGGCGCGTTTCAAGCGATCGAGGCGCAGCTGTTGCAGCGGGTTGCGGCGAGCGCCGGGGCCGTGGAGCGTGCAAAGGCCGAGCTCCAGAAGGGCGAGCGTGAGTGCCAGGAGGCCAAGGCGCGAGAGGACGCCAAAGTGGTGCCCTTAGCAGAGGCGATGGCAAGGGCCGAGGGCGAGGCGGCGGCCGCGCGCGCGGCCAAGGAGATGCATGCGCTGGCGATCAAGCGCGGCGTGATGCCGATGGTCATGGAGCGGCAGGCGGCGCAGAAGGCGTGGGAGGCGACGTGGCCGCCCGGACTCAAGATGGAGGGTGGCTCGCTGCGTGGTAAAGCGACCGAGTACGTGGGCCTCTACATGCTCGATGGTAGGCTTGTAAACGGCCGGCCCGCGTGGAAGCACACAAACGGAAGCTGCTGGATTGCGTTCAGTGGAACTAGCTGGATCGCGCAGCCTGAGGCCGACCTTGGTCAGAAGCTAGGCTTTCTGATGCTCACGGACGCAGCTGCTGCCAGCCCGGATGCGAGCTCCGCGACGTGGCAAGCGAGCGCCGGTTCGGGCTCTGCGTGGGCTTCACAGCCAGCACTCAAGTGCACCATTGCAACCGCCGCTGAATTATCGGCCGCGCAGGCGGCCGCAGCACTTCGCGCTAAAGAGGAGCGTCGCGCTCGGGCAGCCGCCGCTCGAGAGGTCTCAGTCAAGAACTTCCGCGGGCCCTGCGCCGACCGTTGCAAGCCTCTGGCGCCGTGCTGCTGCGTCTCGGCGGACGGCGAGGCGATCTTTGGCTGTGTGCCCACAGAGCGGAGCTACTTTCTGCCGGCGTGCCTCCACATGGCCTTGTGCCCGCAGCTGGGGTGCGATCCACTTGGTAGCGTCGAGAAACTGGGAGGGGAAGGTCCTCGCCAGGTTCTGTACGTCACCACTTTGATGACTACTCTCGGTCTTTGCTGCATTCAAGGAAATTCAGCGGCGACCAGCGATGACTCCAGCGAAGCTGTTTGCTGCGTGCAAGTTGAATCTTTCGCCTTTCAACAAGAAACCGACTTACGTTGGTACCACCTCAAAGATTCGAACCAGCATGCGATTGTACCCGGGGAGAGGGACTCGACCCCCCGAACCTTTCCTTTTGGACCCGGGGAGAGGGACTCGTACCCGCAGCCTTTCCTTTTGGACCAGGGGAGAGGGACTCGATTCCCCAACCTTTCCTTTTGGACCAGGGGAGAGGGACTCGACCCCCCCAGCCTTTCATGTTGTACCCGGGGAGAGGGACTCGACCCCCCAGCCTTTTGCAACGCTCGGCTCGGCCTCCGCCCCGCGCTCCCCTTGTGTGATCCCACCGCTCAGCTCGGCCTCCTCTGCCCCTCACGCCTGCTCCACCCTGCTCGCTGCGCTCAGGGTCTGGTTCTGGGAGTGGAGAAGAGGCGACTCGACGTGGCGCTGCATGGATCCGCCGAAGTAGCTGCGAGCCTCCCTCGGACCTGCGAGAAGCGTGCTTCCCCCTGTGAGCGGCGGCGTTGCCTCTTCGGGGGTGTCTTGTTCCCGCCGTGCATGCGCCACCGCCGCTCAGCATGCGCGACCTCACGCGGTGAGCTCCCCGCGCAGCGAATGTCGCGTTCTGCATCGTGCAGGGCAGCGTAATGCTTTTGGCCATGCACCGTGCGTCTGCTGCAACGGCCGCGAGAACAGGGGCAGAGGGCGCCCTGTCTCCGCCGCACATGCTGCCTCGCCTGGGGCCTCTCTTCGCTCTCGTTCGTCGGAGTGCGCAACAAACGGCCAACGGGTCGAGGAGGCATGGCTGTGAGTCCTAGAACACGCCACACGAGAGACTGCCGTGATTTTGCATCCATGTCTACCGGTACGATGGCATCCGCGGGGAGAGAGCGATCGTCGGCGATCGAAAGGGTATCGCTACAAACTTTCGAACTATCGGGGGTGGGGAGCAAGTGTAAGGGACAGCCGTCACGAGTTTCAGAGGCGAGATCTGAGAAACCGACCACTGCGCTTCGTACCCGTTTCACGCACCTGCACGCACCTCAAGAGTGTGAACTTTAACACGACAGACGCGACAGACCGGTGCTACGCGGCACTGTTACTGCCCGCGCTCCGCAGTCCCGTCGCGAGTCGGTGTAAAGAGTGTAATCATTGAATTCCGACCACCCGCATCCGGCGTGGGGCGGTGGAGTGTTTCTGTTTGCTGAGTCACATGTGTCACGGTCTCATGACATAAAAGTGTTAAGTCACACGAGTTACGACTGTCCAGAATCAAAGACCAGGCGCATGCGGAGAAGACCGACACAGCCATACACACAGACGACGAAGATACCGGATACCACGCCTTACCACGCCTGCGACGTGGCCACATGAATATCATGATCGAATCGCAACACCCGAGACTGAGTTTGTGGGGAGAGCCGAGAGACCTGTTCGCGCGCCTCCCGCCCGTCACACCGAGCACGTAGCAAGACCCTTTCGATCGCCGACGATCGCTCTCTCCCCGCGGAAGCCGTATACTGTAGACATGGATCCAACATCATTGCAGTCCCTCGTGGAATTCTAAGCCTCAAAGCCATGCCTAAATGCCCCGTTGTGTGTAGGTACCGATTAGGCGTCGCAGAAGTACTTGCCACACCTCCAAGCAACAAACCCTGAGCACAGCGAGCCGGGTGGAGCAGGCGTGAGGGGCAGGGGGGCGCTCAGCGGTGTGGGAGCACGCGAGGGGCGCGCGGGGCGGGGGCCGAGCCGAGCGGTGCGAAAGGCTGCGGGTTCAAATCCTTCAGGGCGCCACCAAAACAAAACTACGGCGGAAGCGGAAGCAAACAAAGAGAGTGGCAAGCAAATTGACGAGGCACAGCCACTTGCAAACCATGCTCCTTTTGCCCCCCCTTCGACCATCGCCAAAGTTCTCGACGCCCCCCTTCGGATCGCACCCCAGCTGCGGGAACAAGGCCATGTGGAGGCACGCCGGCAGAATGTAGTTCGGCTCCGTGGGCACGCAGCCAAAGATCGCCTCGCCGTCCGCCGAGACGCAGCAGCACGGCGCCAGTGGCTTGCAGCAGACGGCGCAGGGGCCGCGAAAGCGCTCGACCTGCATTGGCTCCCAGCATCCACGGATGCAGGAGAAGCAACATCCAGGGATGAAGCAGAGGCAAGATCCGGTGGATGAGAGGCAAGACCCAGCGGACGAGACGCAACATCCAGAGATGGAGGCAAGGCCAGATCCGGTGGAGGAGAGGCTAGACCCAGCGGACGAGACGCAACATCCAGAGATGGAGGCAAGGCCAGATCCAGTGGATGACAGGCAAGATCCAGCGGACGAGACGCAACATCCAGAGATGGAGGCGAGGCCAGATCCGGTGGAGGAGAGGCTAGACCCAGCGGACGAGACGCAACATCCAGAGATGGAGGCAAGGCCAGATCCAGTGGATGACAGGCAAGATCCAGCGGAGGAGACGCAACATCCAGAGATGGAGGCGAGGCCAGATCCGGTGGAGGAGAGGCTAGACCCAGCGGACGAGACGCAACATCCAGAGATGGAGGCGAGGCCAGATCCGGTGGAGGAGAGGCAAGACCCGACAGCCGAGCTGCACCGGCCCCGAGCTGCACCGGCCCCGACGGCGGCAGCCCCATGGCGAGGCGCCCCGGCACCGCGCTCCCCAGCATGTTCGTAGGCAACAAGCCCGCCGTGGCCAGGCCCACGTTGGCCGCGGCCGTCCTCGCCCTCTCCGACATTTGCAGAAACTGGAGAAAAATGAGGTGTGAATTGGCTGTTAAGTGCGGAACCTCCAACTCGTCGCCGGAGGCGAACACGCCACAGGCGTCAGGCGAGTGTATGTCGTACAAAGATTGTACTATTTTGTACTACGTACGTGAAACGAAACGGGCCGTCTGCCCCTGTTCTCGCGGCCGTTGAAGCAGACGCACGGTGCATCGCCAAAGGGCAGCACGCTGCCCTGCACGATGCAGAACGCGACGCTCGGTGCGCGCGGAGCCTCACCGCGTGAGGTCACACATGCTGAGCGGCGGTGTCGCATGCACGGCGGGAACAAGACACCCCCCGAAGAGGCAACCCCGCAGAGGCACGCTTCTTGCGGCTGGTCCGAGGGAGGCTCGCAGCGACTTCAGCAAGCCTTGCATGGATCATCCATGCAGCGCCACGTCGAGCTGCCACATCTCAACTCCCAGCAACAGACCCTGAGCGCAGCGAGCCGGGTGGAGCAGGCGTGAGGGGCAGGGGGGCGCTCAGCGGTGGGAGCACACGAGGGGCTCGCGGGGCGGGGGCCGAGCCGAGCGGTGCGAAAGGCTGCGGGTTCGAATCCTTCAGGGAGCTACCAAAAAAAAGAGAAGCGAGGTGGTGCAAAAATTTGACAGCAGCAAACAAAGGGAAGCAAAGTGTAAAAGCAGAATTCCCTGCAATCGAGTTGCAAGAAGCCCCCCTTTGGATCGCACCCCAGCTGCGGGCACAAGGCCATGTGGAGGCACGCCGGCAGAATGTAGCCCGGCTCCGTGGGCACGCAGCCAAAGATCGCCTCGCCGTCCGCCGAGACGCAGCAGCACGGCGCCAGCGGCTTGCAGCAGTCGGCGCAGGGGCCGCGAAAGTGCTTGACCGGGAGCTCCTTGAGCTCGACTTGGGACAACTCCGGTGCAGCACAAGGGATGCACTTGAGCTGCGGCTGCGCAGCCCCCGCAGAGCCCGGGCCGCCGGCCGCGAGCCACGTCGCAGCACTCGCATCCGGGGTGAGAGCGCCTGCGTCTGGGAGCTGCAGAAAGCCCCGCTTCTGACCAAGTGAGGCCTCGGGCTGCCCGCGCCAGATGGCTCCATCGAACGCGAGCCAGCACTTGAGATGCGTCGTGTGCCGCCACGCGGGTCGGCCGTTCACAAGCATGTGGTTGCCTGGCCAGCCAGCCTTGACCGCTTGGGGCGGCCACCCGACTCGGTCGTCTACGACGAGCCGGTACTCACCCATGTACTCGGCCGCTGCGCCGGGCAGCGAGCCGCCCTCGAGCTTGAGTCCGGGCGACAGCGGAGGCGGCGAAGGAGTCCAAGGGATGCACTTGAGGGGCGGCTCCTCAACCCAACCAGAGCCCGTCGCTCCCGCCCACGCCTTCCACGTCTTAGTGCTCACGTCGGGCGTCGCAGCAGCTGCGTCTAGTAGCAACAGTATACCATTCCCCTTACCAAGGTCAGCCTCAGACTGCCCAATCCAGCTATCTTTTCCATTGAACGCGATCCACCGCGATCCATCAGCCGCCCAGCTCGATCCCAGAGTCATTTGCTGATACGCGGGTCGGCCGTTGACAAGCTTGCCGTCGGCGAGACGGTACCCGCCCATGTACTCGGACGCGCCGCCTCCCAGCGAGCCGCCCTCGAGCTTGAGCCCGGGCGGCGGCGGCGGGATGCAAGGGATGCACTTGAGCTGCGGCTGCGCAGCCAAACCAGAGCCCGTCTCCGCGAGCCACGTCGCAGCACTCGCATCCGGGGTGAGAGCGCCTGCGTCTGGGAGCTGCAGAAAGCCTCGCTTCTGACCAAGGTCGGCCTCGGGCTGCCCGCGCCAGATGGCTCCATCGAACGCGAGCCAACACGTGAAATGCGTAGTGTGCCGCCACGCGGGTCGGCCGTTGACGAGCTTGCCGCTGTAGAGACTGTACCCGCCCATGTACTCGGACGCGCCGCCTCCCAGCGAGCCGCCCTCGAGCTTGAGCCCGGGCGGCGGCGGCGGGATGCAAGGGATGCACTTGAGCTGAGGCTGCGCAGCCAAACCAGAGCCCGTCTCCGCGAGCCACGTCGCAGCACTCGCATCCGGGGTGAGAGCGGCTGTGTCTGGGAGCTGCAGAACGCCCCGCTTCTTGCCAAGGTCGGCCTCGGGCTGCCCACGCCAGATGGCTCCATCGAACGCGAGCCAGCGCGTGAGATGGGCCATGTGCTGATACGCGGGTCGGCCGTTGACAGGCCTGCTGCGGTCGAGACGGTACCCGCCCATGTACTCGGCCGCGGCGCCGGCCAGCGAGCCGCCCTCGAGCTTGAGCCCGGGCGACAGCGGCGGCGGCGTCCAAGGGATGCACTGGAGCTGCGGCTGCGGTGCCCAACCACAGAGCCACGGCGCAGCACTCGCATCCGGGGTGGCAGCAGCTTCATCCGGGAGTTGTAGAACGCCCCGCTTCTGACCAAGGTCGGCCACGGTTTGCCCACGCCAGATGGCTCCATCGAAGGCGAGCCAGCGCGATCCATCGGTCACGTGCTGATACGCGGGCCGGCCGTTGACAAGCTTGCCGTCGGCGAGACGGAACCCGCCCATGTACTCGGCGGCGCCGCCAGGCAGCGAGCCTCCCTCAAGCTTGAGCCCGTGCAGCAGCGCCGGCGGCGTCCAAGCGGTGCACTTGAGCTGCGGCGCCTCAACCCAAGGATTGTCTGCACCGCCCGCGGTCGCCATCCATGTCTTAGCACTCACGTCGGGCGAAGCTGCAGCTGGGTCTCGTAGGTCCAGGTTGCCCTTCTCCTCACCAAGTGCTGACTCAGGCTGCCCAATCCAGCCATTTCCAGCGAACGTAATCCAGAGAGTAGCATCGCTCGTGTGCTGATACGCGGGCCGGCCGTTGACAAGCTTGCCGACGACGAGACGGTACCCGCCCATGTATTTGGCCGCTTCGCCGGGCAGCGCCATGTATTTGGCCGCGACGCCACGCAGCGAGCCGCCCTCGAGCTTGAGCCCGGGCGGCAGCGGCGGCGGCGTCCAAGCGGTGCACTTGAGCTGCGGCGCCTCAACCCAACCAGCGCCTGCACCACCGCTCGCTTTCCATGTCTTAGCGCTCACGTCGGGCGAAGCTGCAGCTCGGTCTCGTAGGCCTAGGAAGCCCTTCTTCTCACCAAGTAGCGACTCAGGCTGCCCCATCCAGCTATCAACTCCATCGAACGCTATCCAGAGAGTTGCATCAGTCGTGTGCTGATACGCGGGCCGGCCGTTGACAAGCTTGCCGTCGGCGAGACGGTACGTGCCCGGGTAGTCGGCAGCGTAGCCAGGCAGCGAGCCGCCCTCGAGCTTGAGCCCGGGCGGCGGCGGCGGAATCGCCTCGTACAGGCCATTCTCGGCGTCGTCCAGCTTATCGTACTCCGCCTGGCACAGGTCGGACGATGGTTCGCTGCCGCGCAGGTGGAAGCGCATGCCCACAATCGGGTTCATGCCCGAACGGCCGCACGTGATGCCCGGGTGGAATCCCTGGTAGAAGGGCTCGGGCGCGCTGCTCGCGCGCACGGGGATCTGCACATGCAGCTCGGAGGCAGCGGCGTTTCCTGTCGTCGCACCCTCGCGCTCCATGACCAAGGGGGTGATTCCAAACAAGCTCCCCACCCTCTCGCGTGCAGAGTCGATGAAGAGCGTTATCGGGTTGTCGTCCTCTCGCAGCTCTTCCTCGTGCGACTCTGGGATCACGCTGTGCATGCCGCTCATCATCTCCCGGACGCGCTCGTCGGTCTTGCCGACGATCGGCAGCATCGTCGTCTTGTCCTTCTTGTTCGTCACCGCCACGTCGGGCGACGCGAGGAACTTGGTGATCTCCTCCGCCGTCTTGGTCGACATCTCCAGCAGGGCCCGTTCGTCGTGCTGCGTCGCGTTGTGGATGCACACGACGGTGACACGCGACTCGCCCGCCCTTGCCGGGCGCACGCCCTGCGGCGTCACCTTCTGCATCGCGCACCAGCCCTCCATCGTCGTCCAGAACCGCGTGCGGTACATGGTGTCGAGCAGGATCAGCACCTTGGCCGTCAGGTAGAGGTCGGCGATCGATTTGAGCATGAGGTCGAACTCGGCCTTCTCCGCGGGCGTGCGGTCGTCCTGATCCGGCGATAAGCCGCTCGAGCGTTGTGGCATGCACGAGTAGTCGAACCAGACGAACTGGATCTCGGGGTGGTCGAGCAGGTGCGCCTTGATCGCCGCCAGCTGCGCGCCGGTCTCGTCTGGCGTCGCGGGGTCTTCCCACCTGTGGCTGACGAAGAGGACGCTCTCGATCAGCCCCTTGCCCTGGAAGGCGTCGTTCAGGTCGATGAGCACCTTCACGAGCAGCTTCGAGTCGCGCATCTCCTGCATACGCTGCAGCTGCGAGGCGGTCAGGTCCAGCACGGCGGCGCGGGTCAAAAAGTAGAAGCCGGGCTTGCGCGGGTCCCACGCCGTCTCAATGGCCGCCTTGTCCGCATGCGCCTCGAGGGCAGACTTCGTGTACAGCATTGCCAAGGGAGCTTTTTTTTGGCAATTTTGGGCCCTAGTTCTGTAGAGACAACTAGGATTCCAACCACGTCCAGAATCCCCGAGAACCGACTCTTTCACAGCCAATGTTTAGAATTCGACACCCAAGACACCGGACCGGCGTACATACGGATGCGTGGGTAGTGACACGGAGTGTCTCTGAGGAGAACAAGCTTTCACACTTTCCCTTGACTTTTCCTCAAGGAGGCCCGACCGGTCAGGACCTCACCAGAGGCCATGGCGCCGCCGCCACCCGTACATGTACGGCGGGTGACGGATTCCAATGGGCGCGCCTATCACCTCACCACGGACGGCACCGTGAGCGTCAGCGATGCCGGAGCGAAAAAGGCGCTGCCGCCGATAGAGCCGGCGCTGCCCAAACTGGACGCGCTGAGCTGCGGCGCAAGCCACTGCGTGGCGGTGGCTCGCGCGCTTGGAAGGGCGTATTCGTGGGCGACCGACGCCACGGGCAACCGCTTTGGGCAGCTCGGGATCGCTTCGGCCGAGCGTGCCGTGCCCTACGCGCTTCGGCACGTCGCCATGCCCGAGGGCCCCGGGCGCGTCGTCGTGGGCGTCGCAGCCGGAGATTGCCACTCGGCGTTCGTCACGGAGGCGGGCGAGCTGTACGTGTGCGGCAGCGACCGGTGGCTCCAGCTCGGCCAGCCCGTGCTCTGGTCGCAAGGCAAGGTCTGGCAGCGCGAGCCAACGATCGTGCCGAAGCTCGGAGAGGAGACGAGAGTGGTCAGCGCGGCGTGCGGCAGCGACCACACGCTCGCGCTGGACGTGGAGGGCCGTGTGTGGGCGTTTGGGCGCGGCGAGCACGGCCAGTGCTTCGGAGAGCACACGCGGCCGTTCACAGCAGCGCCTACGGTCTCGGCCGCTCTGACGAACCTGCATGCGGGCGAGAGCAAGGGCGAGAGCAAGCACCACCATGGGAACAGAGTCGCGGGCATCTTTGCCCGTGGCAACTGCTCTTGCATCACCGACGAGGTGGGCAGCCTAGTTCGCTGCATAGGCCAGTGCCGCGGGCTGGTCCAGCGGGAAGAGGGGGGCAGCACAGTTTTGTGATGCGGTGGCGCCTGTGTGAGCCCCGTGGAATGTCAACATCCCGAATCGTGTTATCGTGTGTGCCAAAAAGCTCGCCCACGGCGATCTTCGCCCGTCAGTTCACACCAGTTTGTTCACACCCCGTTCGGCGCACGGCCGGTCCCATGTTCATCGGCTTGGCCCTCGTTCCCAGCCTTCTCTTCTCGCCGGCCGCTCGGCCTCCGCCGAGTTTCGCCTTTTCCGCCACCGCCGTCGATGACCCACTTGTGGGCAGGCTGCTTCGCTCCGGCGTCCTCGAGCCCACGGCGAGCCTCGGAGAGCTCTCGGCGGCCGCGAGCGGCTTATCGGCATGGCGGCGCGCGCTCGTTTCCGGGCGCTGCCCAGACTTTGGCGGCATCGACTCTGACGCGCCATGGCCGCCCGAGCCCCTCCTCGGCCACTTGACGCGCACCATGAGCGATCTCGGCTTGCCACGCATGACGGCCCGGCATCCGTCTCTGGTTGCTGCCGCGCTCACAGCGGTGCTCGGCGCGGCCGTGAGCTTTGACCAAGCGCAGGGCAAGCTGCTCGCCGAGGAGCCCGAGCTTGAAACGGACGCTCGCGCCGGAGCCGACCAAGACTTTGGAAGCGCGCCAACGCTCTGCGAGGAGGATCAGGAGGCAGCCGAGGACGTGCCGGCGGCACTGACTGAGGACGATCTCGCGCGGCAGATCGACGATCTCGCGCGCGAGCTCGCCGAGGCGCTGGGCGCCGAGTGGTCCGCGCCACTCGCGGGCGTGCGCGCCATTGAGGCCCTCGGCGGTGCAGCCGGTGCCGACGCTGGCGCCCTCACCGCCGCGCCTGGGCAGCAGTTCAGCTTGGCGGATGGGCTGTGGAAGCACGTCGGGTGGAAGACGATCGAGGTGAGGGCCACTGAGGCGGCGCCCTGATTGCGCATGATTGCGGGATGGGCTGTGGAAGCACGTCGGGTGGAAGACGATCGAGGTGAGGGCCACTGAGGAGGCGCCCTGATTGCGCATGATTGCGGGATGGGCTGTGGAAGCACGTCGGGTGGACCAATCGCAGCTGTGAACCCCTGAGGCTCTCCAATCGCAGCTGTGAACCCCTGAGGCTCTCCAATCGCAGCTGTGAACCCCTGGGGCTCTCCAATCGCAGCTGTGAACCCCTGAGGCTCTCCAATCGCAGCTGTGAACCCCTGGGGCTCTCCAATCGCAGCTGTGAACCCCTGAGGCTCTCCAATCGCAGCTGTGAACCCCTGGGGCTCTC
>Ga0210243_101927_pt1 | contig 13262 bp, 4 predicted proteins | sample ChrtobMeP5a_32mM_FD_155461 | JGI IMG/M metagenome (GOLD analysis project Ga0210243, IMG submission 155461) | Chrysochromulina tobin associated microbial communities from unialgal haptophyte culture, Seattle, Washington, United States - P5a_32mM | ecosystem: Host-associated > Algae > Haptophytes >...
GAGCCTCTGGAGGATTGCATCAGATCCCTGGAGCACGCTCGAGGCGGTATGTGGATACGGCGAGGTCGCATCACGAGCCGCCTGAGGCAACTCGCTGAAGACAAGACCGTGCTCAGGCAACAGCCAGCTCACCATGCGCAAGTAGCCCATGCACTTCTTCTTCGGTGGCAGCGCCGGCAGGTTCGACCTCCTGCTCACGGCCACCAGGCGGCCAAGATAATCAACTGCGGCGCCTCCGCTGCCTCCGCTGTGCAGCACGGCCGATACCTGCAACAGCCCGTGACTCTTGGCCACGAGAGCGAGCGCTTGGGGCGCGAAAAGCGTGACTTCCGAAGGCAGCTCGGAGTCCGCAGCGGCAGCGATGTGAGCTGCCATGTTATCTGCCGCGATGTCCGCAGCGAGCACGCCGTATTCGATCCCGGCGTCGTGTGCGGCAGGGGCGGCAGTCGGGGGACGAGCCACCCGTGAGAACCATCCGAAGACGGTGATCAGGTCTGCATTGACCTGGAGCGCGTCAGGGTCTCCGAGCTGGACCCCGGCAGGGAGCGGCGAGCTCGCCCCAGCGAGGCTGGCCATCGCTGGATGCTTCGCGACGACCGAGTAGTCCATCCCGAAGCCTTGGAAGACATCAGGCGTGAGCTCGAGGCGGCCGCAGATGCGAAGCACGGCCAGATCAAGCATGTGCGTCATGCTGTGGGGTGCATGGGGACTCTGGCACTTTTCCTGCAGCGTGGCGAGGGGGGTGACGAGCTCGGCCCACCACATCCATCGTGAGGGCTGATCGTCCGCCTCCCACATCCCAATCGCCAGGATCAGCGGCGCCGCGTCGGACGTCCAGTCGATGGCTGCGGGGAATCCGTGCTTGGTCCAGGTCGGTTCGAGGTAGTGTGGGTTACCCTGCTCGACTGGATCGACGAAGAGGTGGGCCACGGTGAGCACCTGGTTCCTCGGCGCACCCGCACCGGCGTCGATGATGGTGCCGGATCCGAGCTCGAGGAGCCGGCACTTGGCGCGGTCGAGGAGGCCAATGCGCACGCTCGCCCGCTTCACCCCCTCGATGAGATCGGGATGCACCCCTAGCTTCCTCTGCACTGCCTGGACGACCGCGGCCGCGTCGTGTGCGGCGCACGAGGCGCGACCGGCAGTGGCGCTGGCCGATGCGATGGCAGAGACGGTCATGGCATTCTGTTCCCGCTGGATCCAGAGCTGCTGCTCGACGAGATGGAGCCTCTGGAGGATTGCATCAGATCCCTGGAGCACGCTCGAGGCGGTATGTGGATACGGCGAGGTCGCATCACGAGCCGCCTGAGGCAACTCGCTGAAGACAAGACCGTGCTCAGGCAACAGCCAGTTCACCATGCGCATGTAGGACATGCAGTTCTTCTTAGGTGGCAGCTCTGTCAAGCCCGATCTCCAGCTCACGGCCACCAAGCGGCCAAGATGATCGACTGCGGCGCCGCCGCTGCCTCCACTGAGCAGAACGACCGGTGCGTGCAACAGACCATGGCTCTTGGCCGCCAAGGTCATCGCTTGGGGTGCGAAGAGCGTGACTTCCCCCGCGGGTGAGAACCAACCGAAGACGGTGATAAGATCTGCATTGACCTGGAGCGCGTCAGGGTCTCCGAGCTGGACCCCGGCAGGGAGCGGCGAGCTCGCCCCAGCGAGGCTGGCCATCGCTGGATGCTTCGCGACGACCGAGTAGTCCATCCCGAAGCCTTGGAAGACATCAGGCGTGAGCTCGAGGCGGCCGCAGATGCGAAGCACGGCCAGATCAAGCATGTGCGTCATGCTGTGGGGTGCATGGGGACTCTGGCACTTTTCCTGCAGCGTGGCGAGGGGGGTGACGAGCTCGGCCCACCACATCCATCGTGAGGGCTGATCGTCCGCCTCCCACATCCCAATCGCCAGGATCAGCGGCGCCGCGTCGGACGTCCAGTCGATGGCTGCGGGGAATCCGTGCTTGGTCCAGGTCGGTTCGAGGTAGTGTGGGTTACCCTGCTCGACTGGATCGACGAAGAGGTGGGCCACGGTGAGCACCTGGTTCCTCGGCGCACCCGCACCGGCGTCGATGATGGTGCCGGATCCGAGCTCGAGGAGCCGGCACTTGGCGCGGTCGAGGAGGCCAATGCGCACGCTCGCCCGCTTCACCTTCTCGACGAGATCGGGACGCACCCCTAGCTTCCTCTGCAGTGCCTGGGCGGCCGCGACCGCGTCGTGTGCGGCGCACGATGCGCGACCTGCAGTGGCGCTTGCGGATAAGCCGGCGGAGACGGCCGTGGCAATCTGCTCCTGCTGGATGCAGAGCTGGTGCTGGATCTCATTGAGCCTCTGGAGGATCGCATCAGATCCCTGGAGCACGCTCGAGGCGGTATGTGGATACGGCGAGGTGCGAGGCTGCATGCTCTCGGCTCTGCGGAAGATCTTGAAGGGTGCCGTAAACAGAATGGGGCGCTGTGGAGAGGATGGAATCGGCCGGATGATTACTGTTCCGAAGAGATAAGTGTCGGACAGCTGTTGCGGGATGAAGACTTCATGGTGAACAGCTTTGATCTTCCGATTCCAGTGCATACATTGTGTCGCGGGCTCAACGATGCAACCTGTGACGAGCACGGTCACCTCGAAGTCCGTCACGGCCCGCTCGAGCCTATCCAAGGTATGCGCGTAGCGCTTCTCCGTCGTATCAAGCGCGTCCTTGAACAAGGCCACGTTGGCAACCATCATCGCCCAGACTTGCACCGCGAAGCTCATCGCAACATCTTCCACGACCGCAGGTCCTGTGACGGCATATTGCACAGTGTCGTACTCGGGCTCTTTGGCTGGCACGCCTCCTGCTTCGCCGCCTCCTCCGCCCTTGCGAGCCAGCGAGGTCGCGCCTGTATCCGAGGCCTCCTCCGAGCCCGCCGTCGAGCTCCCACGACCCCTTCCACCCCTTGAGCTCCCAGCATCGCTTGCAGCACCACCGCCATCGCTGCCGCGTCGTCGGATAGCATCCGTCTCCTCCTGAAGGGACATCCCCACGGTCGACATCGGCTCTCTCTCCTCGGAGTCCGCGACGGCAGCGATGTGAGCTGCCATGTTATCGGCCGCGATGTCCGCAGCGAGCGCGCTGTACTCGATGCCGGCGTCGTCCGGCATCGCCACCTCCACCCAGGGCTCCATCTCGTGCCGAGCCACCAACTCGTCACAGTCAGCAGGGCAATCGTACTGGGACTCGCCCGCCTCGTTCCAGTTGCCGCTGGCGTTCTTGCCCTGTACCAGACCATGGTGTCCGATGGAAGCACCCACCGGATTGGATGATGGACCCTCGGCAACTGCTGGAGCACTTGCCGCTGCACCGCGCGACATTTCCAGCTTGGACAGCTTGAGCACCGCCTCGCGCACCAAAGTGGCATCCACGCTCTTGTTGGCGCTCGCGTTCTTGAGCGCGCTCTCCAGCTCGCTCGAAGAGCCGCAGCCCTCCTCCATCGCCTCCTCTGCCTTCACCACCTCCACCCAGTCCTCCTCCGAGTCCCCCTCCATAGCCTCAGATGTGGAGGAACTTCTGAGGGTGAACTCGAGCGGGCAAATCAAGTTCAAGTCAAGTCAAGTCAAGACTTTGCCAGTCAGACAGTCGCCCCCCACACCCGCGGCGACCGAGTCGAGCGGCGCTCGTGGGTCGAGTGTCCGGGACCAGGAGGCGTCAAGGCACCGCTCGCCCCGACGCAACCCCGGCGCCCGTTGGCCGCGGCCGCGTGGGCCAATAGGCCCCGCCATCGCCACCGCCACCACACACGCCGCCCCCGCCGCCGCCACCGCCGCCAACGCCCCCACCGCCAGCACCGCCCCCGCCGCCACCACCACCCCCGCACCCACCACCCGCGCCAACCTCCCTGACGCAGCCGCCGCCACCGACCCCACCGCCAACACCCCCGCCCAATACGCAATAGGCGTGGGCACGACGCGACGCAAGCTGCTGGGATTTTGATAACTCTCTCAGACCGCACATTGGCATTGCTTTTGGTTACCGAATATCCGTCATCCCAACTTGTGGCTTCTCTTTTTGTTCTTCAACTCGCTTTCTCCTCGCGGCAGGGGGGGTGGCCCCATGGGCGATGGGGGTGGCGGGGGGGCGGTGGGTGGGCGATCGCGGGGCGCGGGAGGCGCCGGGGAGTGTGCGTATGCGACCGGCGCGCCCGGAACCCCATCCACCGACAACCAATTGCGGACGGCGTCATCGTACCTCCTCCGTTCGCTCACATCTCGCTCTGTCACCTACTTCTCTGCTTCTCCGCTCTCGCACCTACGTCGCACGTTCAGGCTGTCTCTGGACTCTGGTCTGGGTGTACACCTCGCGTGCCACTGCTCGCGTGCCACTGCTTGCCCATGCCTCACGCGCACTGTCCGGCACGGTTCCCCTCTCCGCCCTCCCATGTGAATCCTCCCCTCAGTCTCCCTCAGGCACTACCACACTGGTCCATGTGAATCTGGATGTCCTCGCGAAGGCCCGAGATGTCCCATCCGCTCGCCGCGTCGTAGTAGTCCTCCTTGGCCACCTTGCCCTCGCCCGAAATGCGCTCGAGCTGTGAAAAGAGCCACTCGCCACTCGCTGTGTCGCCAAACGAGACCTTTGACAAGCGCGCCACCGCGGTGTCGGCGCTCGTCACGGCGCTCGCTGGCTCGAGCGTCGGTAGCGTCGTGTCGGGCGCGGTCCGCAGGGTGGCCTCGTCCTCCTCGCAGTCGAAGAGCGAGTCGAGGCTCACCGCCTGGGAAAAAGAGGGCTTGTGGCCGGGGGACTTTGTGACCGCGCGCATGGGCGAGGGCGAGGGCGCCAGCACCGGCTTGGACGGGGTTGAGCCAGATCGACGAAACTTGAAACCGCCGTCCGACTCGCGAGGCAGCTTGGTCGCAGGAGCAGAGGCCGGAACAGGGGCCGCATCGGCCAGCCCGACCGCCTTGGACGCGACCTTGGGAGCCTTGGGCGCGACCTTGGGGCTCACCACGGCGCTCCCCACGGCGCTCGAGTGACACACACGGGGCGGTGGCGGCGGCGCGCACGGCAGGGACGGTGCAGGCGCGCTCTCCTTGGCGCTCCCCACGGCGCTCGTCTTGGCGCTCACGGTAGCCATCTTCAACTTCGATGCCGTGAGCTGCCGAGGCGTCTGCCCCGGCTGACAGTCCATCGGACCGGGCGTTGAGGCATGCTCCTTGCGAAGCTGTGAAAAGATGCCGCGGCTCTGGCGACGGCGCTGTGCTGCCTGCAGCTTGACCGCTCCCCGCACCTTGGCCGCGAGCTCGGTTTCGTAGCAGCCTACCCCTGGCACCGCCGCGAGTGTGCCCTCATGCACGCCGCCACGGCCGATGAAGCGGTCGGTCGTCGAGCGGAAGATCGACGCGGCGCCGTCTGAGAAGCTTCCGCCAAAGGGCTGCATCTTATCGAACGCGGCCGCCGCCTCGTACGCTCCAACGCCCGGGGTCTGCGCTGCAGCCGCCTGATAGATCCCGTGGCCATCATCGAAGCGGTCGCCGGCGCCGTCCTTGAAGGCGGGTCCCTTGAAGGCGGCAGTCGTCGTATCGAGGCGCATGCCGTCTTCGGGCTCGGGCGATTGCAACGGTGGGAACTGTGGTTCACCGATGGCCTCCTTGTAGATGCCGCCGCAAGCGAAGCGAGGCGTGTTCGCGCGGAACGAGGCGCTCTCGCCCGAGGCGGAGAGGGTGCCTCGGCTCAGCGGGGTCGGATCATAAGCACCCGGGGCCGGCGCGTTCGTGAAGGCGGCTGCAGCGTAGATGGTGCCTGGGCCGCAGAGGCGTTCGCCCGCGGGATACTTCGGCGCTTTCAGCACCGGGCCGGGCAGCTCGTCACTGGTAGCCGGCAGCTTTGGGTTGTAGTCACCAACACCGGGGCCACCGACGAGGGAGTCTGCAAAGATGCCGTCTGGAATGGCAAAGCGGTCGATGGTCGACTTGAAGGTGGGCGTCAGGGACTTTGAAACCGGGATCTTGCTCGGCGTCTTGCCCGGCGTCTTCACGGTGCCCCAATTCACCTTTGCAGTCGTAAGCTCAGAGGGGATGTTGTTGCCGCGCGGGCTCGGAGAGAGGGGCGTCGTTGGGGCCGTATAGATTCCGCCCGTGCCAAACCCGAAGCGGTCCTTGCTCGAGAGGCGGTCCCAAGCCACGCCGCTCTGGACCTTGGTCGGTGTCGCCATAGTGATCGGGCGCTTGGGCTTAGCTCTTTTGGAAGGGGACGTGCTTGACTTCTCGTCGTTTTGTGCGGAGACGGATTGGCGGGTGTGGCGTGAAGCTGCAACGCCTGAAGGGCGAAGTGGATGACCCAATCCCCCTCGTAATATTAGGCGATGACACAGTGTGAACGCACCGTGCACAGAGCGGCGCTAGTACCGAGCGCCTCCCCACAGAACCCATTGACGAACCCAATGGCACCTTGCGACACCTCCTTCCCTCAGGAGATTTATCAAGCGTCACGTGACCGATGCGGATCGGCTACGATCACGCGACGATCGCTCACGTGACGCTTGATGACAAGAAGAATACAGCAAGCGACAGGGGCAGACTGTTGCGGGCGATGGCCCGACTATATGCCTCGAAAGCGGCTTTCGAGTTCCGCACCGACGGCCGGCCCAGGCCGACGCACCCCGTAACACCGTCACCAGTGACGATGGGGTCGAGCGCTCCGCTCGAATTTCACCATGGAAATCGGAGCTACGCTCTCGACATGTCGAGCGCAAGCCGCACAAGGCCATGAGCGCGTTTGGCCGTGCCTTTGCTCGGCTCGATCTCTTCGTGCAGCGTCACCGACAGCGACAATGTCTCGCCTCTTCTCCAGGGGCAGAGCCACGACGCGCCACCTCGCGCAGCAGCGATCGCAGCAGCTAGCAGCGCGCAGAACAGCAGCAGCAGCGCAGCGACGGCAGCAGCAGCAGCGACGAGCGACAGTCCCACGGCCCGCCGACGGGCCGCGGAGCCCGCTTCACGTACGAACATGAACGTACACATGGCGCAAGGCGACGGACGGGAGCCTCCCATCCCCCCCGACCGGCGCGAGTGCGCGCTCTCGCGGCGCGCGCTCGAAGGGCAGCGACATGCGCGCGCGGAACAGCAGCAGCGACAGCAGCGCCGAGCGTCAGTCCCACGGCCCGCAAAGGGTTGCGGTGACTCATGTACGGACATGAGTGTAAACATGACGCAGCTCATATCTCGTCGAGCCCGGCGCGCACGCCGGCGACGAGACAAACAGAGACGCGAGCGCGCCCTCTCGCTGGGCGCGCCCGTCGAGCAGCGACAGCAGCGAGCAGAGCAGCAGCAGCAGCAGCAGCGGCGGGCGGCAGTCCCGCGACCCGTCAAGGGACGCGGTGTTTCATGTGCGCTCACGTGAATATAATCGAAAGGACCGCAATCACCCACTCATCCTCAGGGTCGTGTGAGTATCCTTCAGTCCCGCGACCAGTCAAGGGTCGCGGTTGTTCATGCACGAACGTGAACGTAAAAGGTGAAAGGAGCAACCTTCAGTCCCGCACGCCCGTCAAGGGTCGCGTAATTCATGAACAAACATGGATGTAAAAAAAGAAGGACCGCCTCAACCCGTCCTGTACCACTCATGGTTCTGGTCGGGCACACATATGAGCCTAATCTATAACCACATATGGTTACTGGCGGACCTTCCCGACAGGAAAGGAGACGCAGGCAATCACTCGTCCCGTACCGATTTACGGTCCGGTCGGGTACATATAAACCTCATCTATAACCACATATGGTTCTGGGTGTTAGGACCATTGGGAGTCAGAGCAAGCGCAGATGGAGGACCGTTGGAGACAGGACTTAGCGCAAATAGCGTTATGCTCCCGGTCCCGGACACGGGACCTCACTACCCAATGGTCCGCACTCCCGAGAGGAAGTGCTAACCCGACGGGCATCCAAATGACCGATCCCCCCCTGTCTAGTACGTACCGTACCACGACCGCTGTGTCCCCGCGTGTGTGACACAGCAGCAGAGCGGCGCGAGAAGGCGCGACGAAACCCTATCAATGGGCTTATACAACTTTGCACGCACAGGAGTTGTGTGCGGAGACGGATTGGCGGGTGTGGCGTGAAGCTGCAACGCCTGAAGGGCGAAGTGGATGACCCAATCCCCCTCGTAATATTAGGCGATGACACAGTGTGAACGCACCGTGCACAGAGCGGCGCTAGTACCGAGCGCCTCCCCACAGAACCCATTGACGAACCCAATGGCACCTTGCGACACCTCCTTCCCTCAGGAGATTTATCAAGCGTCACGTGACCGATGCGGATCGGCTACGATCACGCGACGATCGCTCTCCCCCCTCCCACCCAGCGACAGGCCGAGGGCGCGCGCGCGCCGCATCGCCAGTACCGGGCGAAGGCAACGCGCCCGCGACGGCGCCCAGCGCAATAAATATCGACACAAGCATGCAATAGAGGCCAGTGTCGGGCCAAGACTGCGCGCTCGCGACGGCGCCCGCGACAGCGCCCGGGCAGCGCGCCCGCGACGGCGCCCGCGCGCGATCAGCGCGCCCGCGACGGCGCCCGCGCGCGATAAACACGGGCGCATGCATGCACCGCCCGGCCACACCGCAGGGCCGAGACGGCGGGCTCGCTCGCGCTCAGATCACCCCCGCCTCAGACTGCGGTTAGTGAGTGAAGCGGCACGCCGCGCCGCGCGTGCAGCGACCTGCGATGAAGTCGTTGCACTTGTCGCGAACCGCGACCGTACCCGGCGGAGGCGGCGGCCCGACAGGCGGCCCGACCCCCTTGCCGTTGGTCCAGCCATTGGACCAGCCGTTGGACCAGTCGTTGGACCAGCCGCCGCCGCGGCCAGACCAGCCATCGGACCAGCCGCCCTTGCCGCCGCGGCCGCCCTTGCCATTCTTGCCGAGGAGGCCGTTCTTCGCGAGCTTCGCGCGCATTGCCTCGTTCTCGCGCTGCACGTGCGCGAGCTGGCGCGACTCCGGCGTCCCCTCCTTGAAGGGGCGTTTGCCGTTCCCCTTCACCGGGGTGCCTTCCTCACCGAGCGCCTCGACGAGGGCCGCCGAGGCAACGACCGCGACAGCGCCCGCCGCGGCAGCGACGCGGCTCGCGATCACATATCTGATACCCTCGAGCCGATCGACGGTCTTCGGGTACCACATCTCGCAGGGGAGCGTCTCGCTCCACTGATTCATCTGGTCCTGGAGCAGCCTCAGCTGCTCCAGGAGCGGCCCAGGGTCGATGTCCTTCAGGCGGTGCAGCGCGAGGATGACCGCCTTGTACGCGACCGGGTCGCTCGAAAGCCGAGCCCCCGCGCCCGGGAAACCGGCCGGCTTGGATACCTGTGCAGCGCACAGATCGAGCGAGAGAAGCCACACCGAGAACGCCCCGATGAGGGACGCCGAGGTCGGTTTGGCCGCGACATAGATGAGATTCCCGTCCTCCGACTGGACGGCTTCGAACGGCGCCTCCTTGTGCGTAGGGGCGCGAGGCTTACGCACACCCGCGTCCGGCAAGACCGACAGGTGGTAGGCCATCACCGAAAGGATACGGAGGCTCGGGCGATCCCAGACGAAATCTGGCCGGCCCCGGCCGGTGGCATACCAGGCAGCGACGAGGGCCGCCGCCTCAGCCTCATTGAGCGTGCGAGCACGCGACGTCGGCCGGTCAGCAGCAACCGAGCCGCCCATCGCATCAGCAAGTCGCTCCACGGTGAGATTGCCGCCGGGCGCAAGACGGGCGAGCTCGTTACGAGCCGCGCGATTGAGGCGCATAAGCGCGTGGAGTATCGCCTCCGCGCACTCGTCGATGGTGCCAGTCACGCCGGCGAGCCCCCCGATCCCAGGGAGGGCTGCGACGGCAGCCTGGGCTGCCACCGCAGCGGTGATGACCACGCCGTGGGCGTCGCGGACTTCGGCGACGGCGACGACTGCGCCGACCGCGGCGATCCCGTCGCGGACGTTGATCAGCAGCTTCGCGTACGCCAGCGGCGACTTGGCGAACTCGCCAAAGTTCAAGTCGACGAGATGCTCAGCAGTGAGGCCATCGCACTTCTTAACATCGCCGGCATGCTCGATCGCCACGATCAGCGGCGCGATGTCGTACGGGACGGACGCGTTAGTGAAGAGGGCGCGCACGTCCGGCTTCATGTCGGCGCCGTCGAAGATGAGTGCGTGCGCCATTGCTGTGCTGAGTGATTGAGTGCTGATGCTGATGTTGAGTGCTGACTCAGCAGCTGAGACAGGCGACGTGCCGTTGGCCCTGATGACTCCTGAGACACCGAGTAATTGACCCCGAAGCCGACGTCGCCATGCCAAAGCGAAGCCTTGAGGCCGCGCCGAGCCAGCACGCGGCCGTCACCGACAGCGGACAGCGCGACCAGACGGGCGCAACGCCCCCACCCGTGCACGGGCGCTCCGCTTTTGTTGCATGCACAACAAATTTGGATGCAACGAATGGCCAACGTGTCAACGACCGTCCCGACACGCTGCCCGAACGTCGGCCCGGATGGGCGATGGCATTTGCCCTCGGGCCGCTCGAGCTAAGCGACACTCCCGTCGAGTATCTCGAGGCGCTCCGCCGCCTCCGCGCGATGCGCCAGGTACATGAAAAATACGTGCGCCCGACAGTCAGGAGCGCCGGGGGCACGGCGAATGCCACCGCATATGGCATCTTCTCAAAGGTGCCACCAGAAGAGCGCCTCGTCGCCGAGGAGCGCGACTGCTGGGCTCACGCGAGGGCAGCCCGCGAGCTGCTCTTCCCCGAGCGGCTGCCAGGAACCGAGCTGGGGCCGGCTATTCTGAGGGCAATCGACAGGATAGTCGACCTGGGCCCTGAACTCGAGCGTACTCGACGAGCACTCACCGCCGAGTGGCGGGCAATATCCGAGAGCCTGCGGCCGCTCTCAAAGGCGCTCGTGGGCGCCGGGCCCACCTACGCGAAAGGGATCATGAGGGATGCAAATCTCCTTATGGTCGCGGCATGCATCGAGGTGCTCGAATGGCCGGACGTTTGGCTAGCCCACGACCTCCACTTCGGCATGCATGCAGCCGGAAATCGCTCCGAAAGCGAACCCGGGATGCGCGACACAGGGGTATTCCGGGCGCACTGGCGCCCGGCAGCCTACTCCCTCGCCGACCTCTACGCCGGCAGCGCGCGACCGCTGCTACCCAGACTGATCGAGTACGGCGGCCACCATATGTGGCTGCGGGAGCCGGGGCCGGCCCTTATGTCGTCAGCAGCATGGTTCACCCATCTGCTACACCTGTGCAAGACCAGAGCCGGAAAGGCTCTGGACAAGGCCGGGGTCAGCGCCGCCGAGATGGCCGCCGCGGCGACGCAAGCGAACGACCGCAACCACCCGAGCGACGCACTATGGCGCGGCATCTGCGAACGGTGCCCGGCCGAACAGCTGGACGGCCTGAACAAGATGTGGCTCGCCGAGTCCATGTCGTACAGGGAGGTGCGAGCAGGCACAATGCTCGCACCCATGACGCCCCGCCAGTTCACGGCGTGGGCCGACGCGCAATGCGGCGGGGTGCGCCGCACGAGGCCCGCACCCCGATACGTCATCGAGCAAGGCCTCAAGGAGGACGGCTCCAAGCGACTGCGATGTATCGACGACGACCGCGTCAGCGGCGTCAACGACGCGACCGGCGAGGTAGAGTCACCCGACCTCATCTCGCCCGCATGGGTCGTGATGATCGTGGTGGCCATCGCAGCCCGATGCGCGGCCGCGGGCGTCGTGATGACGAGGTGCATCGTGGCGCTCGATGATATGAAGCATGCCTTCCGCACCATGCCACAATGCGTGCAGGAGGTGAGCCACGTGGCGTACTACTCCTTCGCAAGGGGTACCGCCGTGTTTCAGCAGATCCCAGGCCACTGCTTTGGCAAGCGCGCCTCCCCGCTAAACTTCAGCCGCCTGCCGCGGCTGATCTGCCACGCAGCCGCAAGTTTCTTGCTTGTGCTCGCAGCGCATTATGTCGATGATTTCCCGAGCGTGGATGTCAAGGCCGGCGGCCCAATGTCCTCGCAGGAGGCCTTGCAAGCCGTCTTCCAAGCCTTCGGATGGAACATCGAGCTCGGCAAGCGCAAGATCGGCAAACTCGCCAACATCGTCCTGGGCGTACTAGTGTGCCTCGCACGCATCTTGACGGACGGCGTCGCGGTGATCTCGCCTGTCAGAGCCAAGATTGACTCGGTCTTATCTGACCTGCAGAAATGCAAGGCCAGAGGCAAGCTCTCCTCTGGCGAGGCCTCGTCCTTCTGGGGGAGACTCGGCTGGCTCAGCTCATCAACATACGGGCGCATCGGCCGCGCGGCCACGCAGTGCCTCATGCAGAGATCGCATGAGGACGCCAACGACTGGAATTCTCAGTTGGACGCGATGCTCGAGTTCCTCTCGGCAGTCCTCGCCGAAGGCGTCCTGCCTCCACTCGAATTCAGCCTCTCACCGGGACGGAAGACCCCAGTGATTGTGTACACTGACGCTTCTTTCCACTGGCTCCAGGAACCCGGCAAGGAACGGGTCCCTGTGGCGATACTCGGCTTCTATGTCATCGACCGGGTGACCGGCGCCGAGTTCATATCCGGAATGATGGTACCACCCTTCTTCTTCAAATTCCTCTCGACAGACCTCGAGACGTATATCTCGCAGATGGAGCTCGTGGCCGCCATCGCCGTCTACTACACCCTCCCCGCCCTACTCGCCGACCGGGCGGTAATACACTTCATCGACAACTTTGCAGCGCTCTCAGCGCTGGTCCATGGGTACGCCTCGAAACCCGACCTAGCCCGCCTAGTTAACCTGTTTCATGCACAGATGGCGGCCCTGCATTGCTGGTTCTACGGCGACTGGGTGCCGTCGAAGGCGAATCCGGCGGACGTCCCAACAAGGGCGGAGCGGGCACACGAGATGCCACCTTCGGCCTCGTGGATAGATATGGTACTCCCCGCCCTTGAGGCGGTGGAGCGCAACGTAGGCGCGTGGATCCAACAGGTCCGTGCCCACGTCAGGCAGTCCAGGGCCGCGCAGCAGCGCGACTGAGAGGCAACGGAGAGCGCGCGCGCGCGACGCGCCGTACGCGCATGCAGCATAGGCGGGTGGCGTCGTGGCCTGGCGGACTCGACGGTCTGAGTCCGCCGCCCCACGCGCCTATACCCTGTCAGGGCGTCCCTGGACCGGAGACAGGACTTAGCGCAAATAGCGTTATGCTCCCGGTCCCGGACACGGGACCTCACTACCCAATGGTCCGCACTCCCGAGAGGAAGTGCTAACCCGA
>Ga0210243_101952_pt1 | contig 13083 bp, 9 predicted proteins | sample ChrtobMeP5a_32mM_FD_155461 | JGI IMG/M metagenome (GOLD analysis project Ga0210243, IMG submission 155461) | Chrysochromulina tobin associated microbial communities from unialgal haptophyte culture, Seattle, Washington, United States - P5a_32mM | ecosystem: Host-associated > Algae > Haptophytes >...
GCACAAAGAGCTGCTCAGTGGCATGGCACGATGCCCGAAGGAGCGAAGTGAGCAGCGCGATCAGCGCGCCTTCCAGCTCTTCATCATGGGCGTCGAGCTCCAGAAGCGCAGGGACGAGTGCCGCAAGTAGCGGCTCCGTCAGCGCTCTCTCATCGTCGAGGAGGCGGGTCGAGTGGCGATATTCCTCGATCATGCGCGTGAGCAGAGCGGCGGCATCGAGGCGCAGTGACAACGGCGTGATCTGCGGGGAAGCGGACAGAAGAGCGAGCGCTCGGTTGGCATCCATGATGGAGATGGCTGACATACTTAGTCTATGGGCTTTGCTTCTGAATTTTTGCATGCTGCATGCATTCATATTTCTCACAAAGCTATCTCACTTCCTTGCGCACCTGCATCCCGCGTCCCCCGTGGCATCCCCATCAGCCACCGAGAGATAGGTGTGCGTCTTACATGTCAGTCAACACACGTTGATTTTCGTGCCCTTCATTCTGCACGGCATGATCATATGACGTCCGTGACCTGCCGGAACGCGGAACTTGATCGACACGAAACATGTAAATTGAACTGGAGTTGCGTACGCTCGAGCCTTTCGTCGCACTCTAGCACTACAGTAGTCAATACGCTACGGCGCATACACCCTGGCAGCATCGCGCGTTTTCGGTCTTCGATGACTCGTGTCACTGTCAGGGCTCAACCACGTAAAATTCCTCGCCGCCTACCTGCACTCGCAGCACCTCGAGCGAGAGCAAGGGCTTGCCGGCTGCCCGCCCCTCCTCGTCCTGCCTCGCGCCTCCGACGGTCACCCTCCCGCTGCCCTTGCTCCCCGTCACGACAGCGAGCATCTGCACGCCCGCGGAGACCGCCATCGACTCCTTCGCATCGACCTCACCGATGGCCACGTCCTCGCCGAGCAACGCCACGACGCGGGCGTCCTGCCGCAGCAGCTGCTCGGCGCGGGCCACGAGCTCGAGCTGGCCTGGGAAGCCCGCCTCCAGAACGAGCTCGAGAGCACTCTCCAGCGGCTTCGCAAGGGCGTTTGCGAGGCCGCTGACCAGACCGCCAAACGACCAGACCGGCAACGGCTGCTCCTTGCTCGGTGCCTTGAGCCCTGTCGGAGCAGCTACAGCAGCCTGAGCGCCGTGTGTGGGCGCACTGCCACTGGGAAGGCTCGGATCAGCGGCTGCGCGCCTCGAGGTGCCAGCCGTCAGGCCCTTGCGCATCAGCACGTTGCCCATCCTCTCGCCGAGCCGCTGGTAACCGAGGCTCTCGTACAGGGCGAGCGCAGGCGCATTATCGACGGCCACGGCGAGCCACGCCTCGTCAACGTCCTCCCACTCGCACGCACGCTGCTCCAGGTAGCTCATGAGGTCGCGCGCGATGCCTTGGCGACGAGCGGACCGAGCGACGGCCACGTTCTGGACGAATGCCGCAGCCGGCCGGGGCTGACTCGTTGCCATGCCTGAGAGCTTCACGCGGATGAGCTGTGCCACGCCCGAGACGGTTCCGTCGGCTGCTGTTGCCACAGCAATCATGGGAGAGTCGATGGGCTTGAAGAACACGTTGCTCTCCAGTGCAGGGGCCTGCAGCGAGGTCAAGTAGTAGAGCGCGAGGCCGTTGAATGCCTCGGCGAGCACCTGCGCGGCAGCGAATTTCTCGCCGCCTTTGGCCTCCCGTATTGTCGCTGCACTCAGCAACGGAGCGGCGTGGCGAGGCTGCAAAAACGGGATGCGCGCGCCGCCCGCCCGCAGCGCAAGCGAGTACAGGGCAATGACATTCACGAGCAGCGCCATTTTCGCGAAAAGGAACACGAAAAGGTCAGCTACCAGAACGATGTTTCGGGCTTTGGGGGAGGCTTCCAGCGACCCTGGGTGACCGAGCACACTGTCGAACACCATTTTTAGGTGCCTGTGGGAGACACTGCGACACCTGAGCCATCACGTCATCGATCCCATACAACTGTACTGTATCCGATATCCGTTCACGTTAGATTGCCATATTGCCGTAACGATCACGCTCGTGGTGGCTCACTAACTCTGTCAAGTTAAGTGAAGGCGCCGTGCTCCCAGCACGGACTTGGGTTAGACCGAATACGGTAACAGAACTTGTACCGGTACGGTACGCGGTCGTCTCCAAGGCGCTTGATTCATTTCCGACTTCAAGCGCCGACGACTACGCCCGCTTCTTTCTTCAAGACGCACGCGAAAAGGTCAGCTCCCAGAACGATGCCATCGAGCACACAGTCGAACACCATTTTTAGGCGCCTGTGGGATACACTGCGATATCGCGCGCGCGCGCGCATCCTGAGCCATCACGTGATCCCATACAACTGTACTGTATCCGCCGCGGCCTGGTCTTTGTGCTGCGCCTCGACCATGGGTACCCTCCCCACATTACGCGATCGAGTCCCTCTCGGAGACATTGTGCTGCGCCTCGACCAAGACACCCTGGCGATCGGCTCATCGACTCAGGATGCCCACGCTGAGACCTTGGCCACCCGGCGCTCGAGTGCGAGCAACGCAAGATCTGCGAGCATCGCAAGATCGTCGGCGACGTCCTTCCACGCGTGCCCGTGTTGCTCGAGCTCCTCGGCCCAAAACTGATCCTCGACCGCCTTAGGCCCGTCGGACGCCTTTGTGGGCGCCTCGTTCGCGACGGTGGCGGCTCGAAGATGAGCGCCGCAATTAGCCGGCGCCCCTAATGGACATCCGCAGGAGAGCGAGCGCGTGTCAGTTGAGGTGGCGCGGTAGAGGGTGGGCGGCGCATGCAAGCCCTTCTCGAAGACCGGCTGCACGGAGAGAAGGTGCTGGAAGGGCTGGCCGCGCTTGTCATAGTTGATCAGCGGGATGTCTGCCACGTCCGTCTGCGCGCGCACCGCCTCCATCAGCCGCCCGATGGCCTTGCGGTCGGTTCCAGGACCTTGGATCAGCTTCAAGGTCATACCTGATGAGGGAAGCAATCAGAGGCCATCAGAGAGGCCATCAGAGAGGACCTTGGATCAGCTTCATGGTCATACCGATGATCTCTGCCGCGGAGTAGCCGCATACGTCGAGCCAGCCCTCGGAGGCCCACACGATGGGGTACGGCGCCTGCGCGCGCGTGAGCACTACCATAGAGGGCTGCTTGGACGAGATCCCGCGAGGCACACTCTCCTTCGGCTGGAAGCTGCTGCTGCTGCTGCTGGTGGCAACCTCATTGGTCGCGTCGAAGGCCGCGCAGCAGGTGTCGATGGCCCGCCGGCCGTCGAGCTCGTCAACCTGGTTCGACCCTGTGTCGAGCGTGCATCGCCCGTGCTCCTGCGTGAACCTGGTCACATCTCGGGAGGTCGCGCGGAAGAGCGACACCTCTCCCTGCGGGTCTGCGAGCGGCACTATGTCGACCGTGTGTCGGAATGGCATTCCATGACGGTCGTAATTGATGAGGGTTGCACTGATGGCGGAGGCATGTGACCGGATGGCGTCCATGAGCCGCATGAGTTCAACTTTATCAGTTCCGGGTCCCTGAATGCATCGCAGGTCGCGTCCGATGGCATCCTCTGGCCCATTGAAGGCGCAGAGGGTGCACCAGGCCATGTTGCACCAGACTATTTTGCCATCAGGGCGAGCGATGAGTGCAGGCCGGACTGGCATCGGCTCGGCGCCTGCAATGGCCTCAAAGTGGTGAAAACAGGGCATGGGCCGAGAGTTGAAGCCGATAGCGTCAGAGATTGCCGATCGTCAATCAGTGATCGCGTTCCTCCGTCCTTCGCAGCGCTTCCTCATCAACGCCTAAAAAAGGCAAGTAGTAATTAACGTGTGAATCAACAACTAAAGGCGCTCATCAAGAAGCTTAACGACAACTACGCGCGCCGTCTTCAAGGCGGACGCAGGCGCAACGGTCTCGTCAACAATTTCACACAAACAGAAACGACCATCCATCTCGCACTCGGTGACCGCTCCTGGCCCTGGGCCCGGAGGCCGTCAGACCATTTGACTTTTCGGCACGCGCGGCACCCCTGGCTCTCTCCTGTTTCAGACACGTTACCACCACATGGCATCGCGTACTTTGTTGGTTCTGGACGTGTTGCGTAGTATCGTCCTGTTCTTTGTGGCCGGCGTCTGCGAGATAGGCGGCGGCTGGCTCGTGTGGCAGAGTCTTCGCGAAGGCAAGCCGTGGTGGTATTGCCTATTGGGCGCCGGGGTTCTCGCTGGCTACGGGTTTGTGATGACCCTGCAGCCGGAGGTGGTGGGCGACGACTTTGGTCGGCTGGACGCTGCATACGGCGGTGTCTTTATTGGCATGAGCTTCGCGTGGGGGCGCATCTTTGACGACATGCAGCTCCGTACCGGCGACCTGATCGGTGGGCTGCTTTGTCTCGCGGGCGTCGTGGTCATACTCGCGTGGCCGCAAGGGCGCGCTGGCGCATCGGGCGGCGACACGCGATGCAGCTCCAGCACAAACTCTAGCGTGACAGGTCATGGTACAGGTGGTACTGAATGGGTGGGTTGCGCCAACACGAGTGCATCCGTCGCAGGAGCGCTTGTGCAGTCGACCGTGTAGCACAAGATTGTATGAGCACTCCGAGTCACACTCCATCCCGCATCCCGATCCGATCCCGATATTTACCCGATAATACCTCCAACATTGTACCGTACATGTTACAACTTACATCAGAACATCACACGTTATTGGTTATTCGCGCACTCGTCCTGTCCGTCTGTCGCTACTCCCCCACGCCGAACACCGTACACGCTCTGTATGCTTGGGTACCCCCCTCGCCACGTGCCCCTACGGCCCTACGCTGCCAACCTGCCATTGGCGTGTACCGTGTGGTTTACTTGCTATTGCCTCTTCTTGCGTACATACTCCTCCCCCACGCCCGGGAGAGAGACGGCCGCCATCTCACGAGACTCACTCACTCACTCACTCACTCACTCACTCACTCACTCACACTCTCTCACGAGTCTGCGCGTACAATGTACGGGTGGGTGTTTCGTCTTCACGGGCTCTGCGGACTTCCGTCGCGTCGAGCCCACCATCTCCCCTCGCACTGCCGAACCTCGGGTCGACGCAACCAATCGGTCTGTGATGATGCCTCCGTCGATCACTGCCTGAGCGCCCGCCACGCACCCCGCCAGCCGCCGCCAGGCGCGCGCCTGCTGCGTCCAGCATGTCTTCGCACTATGGTGCTCACAGAAGCGCCTGCCTCGCTCCGTGTGTGCCGCCCATCGTCCACGCAGCCTCCAGGTCCGCTCTTCAGGCTGTCGCGCCATGCCGAAGGCGGACAAGAAGGAGGAGGATGACGACGTGTCGTCGGTTGAGATCGACGATGCCGAGGAGGCTGAGCCGGACGAGGCGACGTCAAACGATCTGACCAACCCGGACATTGTGACCAAATACCGCACGGCGGGAGACATTGCAAACAAGGCGCTGGCCGCAGTCCTCGCGGTGTGCGTGCCGGGCAAGCTATGCGTGGAGCTGTGCAACACAGGTGATGACTACATCAACGAAGCGGTGAGCAAGATCTACAACCAGAAAAAGGACGGCAAGAAGCTCGTCGAGAAGGGGATCGCTTTCCCGACGTGCATCTCGGTCAACAACTGCGTGGGCCACTACTCGCCGCTCGTCTCGGAGGACAAGGTGACGCTCGTGGAGGGCGACTTGGTCAAGATTGACCTGGGCGTGCACGTGGACGGCTACGTCGCCGTCGTCGCGCACACCGCGATTGTGGGCGGCGTCAAGGCGGAGGGTCGCAAGGCGGATGTGATCATGGCGGCGTGGACGGCGTCCGAGGTGGCGCAGCGGATGCTCAAGGAGGGTGCGAAGAACAACGAGATCACGAAGGCGATCGCGACGATCGCGGAGAGCTTCAAGTGCACGCCCGTCGAGGGCGTCCTCTCCCATCAGATGAAGCGCTTCGTCATCGACGCGAACAAGACAATCATCAACAAGATGACGGCAGAGCAGCAGGTGCCCGAGAACACGATCGATAAGAACGACGTCTTCGCGATCGACGTCGTGATGAGCACGGGCGAGGGCAAGCCCAAGCAGGTGCGTACGGCCCACGCGACGCGAAGCCCACCCCCAGAGAGCCTCGAGGCGGCGGCATCAGCTCCAGCGGTCGCAATACTGGCGGCCGCAGCCCGCACCAAGCGGCGAGGAGCGGCCCAGAGGAGCCGTTTGCTGCTCCTGCTGCCGCTGCCGCGGTCGCCGCGGGCTGCCTGCACGCGTTGGCCCGCGCGCCATCTCGCGCCATCTCGCGCCATCTCGCCACACCTCTCCTCTTCTCTCCTCTCGACTCCCGCGCGTGTGCCTCGGTCGCGCGCGCGTTCGCGTGCTGCTGCGGCTGCTGATTGCCGCGGCTCTGCTTTCTCTCTCCGCGCAGCTGGACGACCGCACTACGGTCCACAAGCGCAACGTAGAGGAGAAGTACTCCCTTAAGATGAAGGCGTCGCGCGCCTTCTTCTCGGAGGTAAGAGCGCGAGCGTTGGCCCCACCATGCCGCCCACACGCAGATGGCTTCACAGGGCCCCTCTCACCGCCCCTGAGTGCTCTTTTCATCAGGTCAACGAGCGTTTCCCTACCATGCCCTTCACGCTGCGGGCGGGCAACGAGCGAGAGTGGCGCATGGGCATCATCGAGTGTGTCAAGCATAACCTCTTCATTGAATACCCGGTGCTGTATGAGCAGAAGGACGAGTTCGTCGCGCAGTACAAATTCACCGCGATGATGATGCCGTCGGACAAGACGGTGCGCATCACCGGCGGCCCGCCGCCCGAGGTGAGCAGCGAGCACAAGGTCGAGGACCCGGCGCTCGTCGAGCTGCTCGCGATCTCGACCGAGGACAAGAAGAAGAAGAAGAACAAGAAGAAGGGTGACAAGAAGGAGGGGGATGACAAGGAGGCCGAGGCCGTTGAGGTCTCATGAGGCCCACGTCGAGGCTCCTCCGCCGTTCCTATTACGCCGTGCTGAGCACAGCTCGGCTTTCTCGACTGCTCGACACAGCACTTCCCTACAGCACTTCCCTGAGTCCTTGAACCGCGCGGGTGCACGCCACGTCGCATATGTAATCATCGTACGTCTCACCGCATGTGTGCTCGTGCCATGTTCACACGACATCGTGTACCGGCCCCCGCTGCTGCCGGCGCACGGGCTCGCCGGGATCGTGACCCGGGTCGAGGGAGACACGGGCATACCGGCACGGGCACGGTCGAGGTCCTGGGTAGTAGGGTGAAATGGCTGGCATCTGCGACAGAGATCAGATTACGGAAAACCCCCCTCACGTGCCTCACACGTACATTTCCGCGCATAGTATCTCGTCGGGTACACTATAGACGAGAGCGGGTACCATCCATTGGTGATGGTCTAACACGGCTCCTCGCCACTCTCTTACCGATGCACGCTGCTATCAATCGAAGCTTTGCATGGACGACGGAAAGTACGTGCCCGGCCCGATCTTCTCCTTGGCTTTGGGTGGGCACATACCCGTCACCGACGAGTCGGAGAGCGCGGCGCGCACATTCTCGGATGTGCGCGCGGGGTCCGACGGCTTGTCGAGTGGCGGCGCCATGAGCGAGGCCGCCTTGCGCACGTTGGTGCGCGTCGCGGCGGCAATGTCGGGGTTGTAGGAATTCTTCTGCAGCGTCCACTCGTTGAACTGAGCCTTCCACAACTCCACCTCCTCATCTGTGCGTTGCCGCACCTTCTTTACAGGCGGAACTGGCGGCTGCTTTGCAAGGAAGATGGACTCATGCGGCTTCGTGTATCCAGCGTACGGCTTGCCAGAAAGCCCGAGGATCTCATGGCCACCGTCCATAGCCATGAAGTCGGGCTGCGCCGACATCATGACCGTCGTGCCCGATGGGACCAGGTGCATGTCCTGCGGGATCGGCCCGGTCATCGAGATGGCTTTGCCGGTCCACGTGGAGGGGTAGGGCACCGCGGAGCGGGTGGCGATGCCCAGCAGGTCAACGGCAACGCTCATTTCCCTTTGGGTCTCGGCGAGAACCGCGGCCATGAACTTGCGCTTCTCCTGCACCGAAAGGTGGGCTGGAGCGACGGCCATGGCGGCTTGCGTCTTTGGAACAACAGCTCGTCAAGCGTCGTGCCGAGCTAAATTGGTGTGTGAACGGATTGAGAGCCAACCTCGGGGTGCTGGGGTATGGTCCGTTCCAGCTCCCCAAACGGACTTGGAATAGTCTCGTGTGTATGGAAATTCGCATCGCAGAACGCACTGCGAAGAAAGAACGACCCACGGACCCGTCGAACAGCGCGCGCGCATCGGACGACCAGCGGATTTGCTCTCATCTCCTTCCCCAAGAGCCGGCCCTTCGAAACAATGCGAGGCAAGCGCCTGTTCCTGTTTGCGGTGCTCGGCGCCGTGGGCAATTTGAGGTTCGCGAGCACGCCGCGCTGCCGCTCGCTGCTCCCTGCCTTCTACAGCATGACCCTCGTGGGCGCCGGCGGCCTCTCGACGCGCGTGAGAAACGCGAAGATGCGCATGCGCGAGGGCTCGGGCCGCAAATTCGGCAACGTGATCCTCGCCAACGTCTCGACGCATCCTTGCATCTGCATCGAAAATTGCACTCAAAGCAGCACCGACACCCCGTCTGCGCTCCCGGCGTCGACGGTGTCGCTCAACATGTACCTGTTCTTCACGTCGAAGAACATCATCGAGAGCCCCACCGCCGGCTTCAGCATTGAGTCGCCAAGCACTGGCACGGCGCCTAGCATCTGCTCGAATGCATGTTTCCACACCGGCTGCGAGTGTCATCTTCCTCGCGCCCACTTCATGATTGATGCCTTCTCTATCGCGCCCACGTTTGCGACGCGCGCCTCGTCGGACCAGGTGGAGTGCGAGCGCAATGTGTTCGCGGAGCCCTTGGTGAATAACTCCGCTTCGCCGCCGAGCCCGGAGCTGGGTGCGATGAAGGCCTATGTGTCGCCGGAGCTGAAGCTCATGGCGACGGAGCCCGACTCGCCCTACATGCCCTACAACCCTGCCGTGACGAGGCGTCACCAGGGCAGCTTCTCGCTCGCCCACACGGAGAAGCGCTCGTACATGCCCATCGAGCTTGACAATAGCATGAAGGTGCTCCTTGGCTCCAACCCAAGCGCCACCATCATGGTGGCCTCAGTCGACGTGTCGACAGGCAGCTACTCGGACCCGAAGGGGTACCCGGCGATCGCGCACTTGGACGAGGACATGCTCTTCATCTCGAATGCCACGCTCCCCGAGGAGGACGACGACAAGACCTTCCTCACCTCGGCGTGCGGCGGCTCGAACGCCTTCATTGACAAGATCCGCAACGACTTCTTCTTCAGGGTGGTCAGCAGCAATGTTGTGCCGGTGCTCGAGCGGCTTGTGGCCTTCTTCATCGCGCCCATGTTTGCGCCGCGCGCCTCCTCTTTGGACCAGGTCGACCGCGAGCGCAACGTGTTGGCAGAGCCAGTGGCGAACACCCCCGCCTCGCAGAGCCCTGATGCGTCGATGGCGGTGGGTACGAAACTAACCTGCAATCTCAACGACTTTCCTTCTGCTGGCCGTGAGATGCTCCATGCGGCAAGGCCGTTGGCAAGCCGCCTCGTGGCGCACATCATCAAGCCGCTATGTGGCACCGACGGCTCGCACCCGAACACAGCATCGGGCCCGTTCCTGTCCACCGCGGTCGGCGGCACTGGCCTCTACCGCAACCTGTCTGGTGAGTCCACCCTCGATTCGTGCGCCATCTGCCGCTACGCTGCGTGCACTCGCGCTGAGCGTAACTCGATGACGGCCGACTACGGGCTGCGCAAGGGCGAGGTCTTTATAGCACTCGAGGAGCTCTTCATGACGAGCACAATCTGGGACGCCGACGTCAAGTACTCGTTCCCGTACGACCAGACGAACGTGAGCGAGGATACTGCGGGGGACCCCATCAAGGCAGCGGCGGACTTGAACGGTGTGCCTTGGAAGTTGGTGGAGTGCTTCGACCTCGCATTCGTCTTGCTCAGGCTTGCGTCGTTCGTCTGGGCGATTTGCGCGTCGCGGAGACGATCCGGTCCAAACGGGCGCTTTGCGAATCAGACGCATTGTAGCCAGCGCTTCGCATTGGCCTTGCTCGTTTTCGTCGTCGTCCCGCGGTCGAGTGCCATAGTGACAACGGCACCACCCGATGGCGATGGGACTGGTGCGCATCAGGCAGAGTCGGCGCGAATGCCGCCACCGCGGCCGCCTCCGCCCACTCAATGCGCTGATGATATGAACAGTGGTGCCTTTGATATAAGCGGCGCACCCATGCCGTGCTCCTACTTCGCAGCACAGCCCTCTGTTTGCGCTTCCATCTCCATTGCGCGCACCACTTGCCCGGTCGCGTGTGGCACGTGTCCACCTGTCCCCTCGGGCATAACGGTCTTGGCCGACGCCGAAACGAGCGACCACCCTGTTGCCGGGATGCACGCAGTCCAGCACGCGCCCAGTCACCATCGTGCGCAGCAGGCCCAGGCCGGCGTCGTCCCCAGCCTGACCAGCCCTTCCTCTGCAGGCAGCAGCCTCGTGACAGCCCCTTCGTTCCCGCAAACTCCTTTGCCGCCCTCATCCGCGTCGCCGACCCCACGGTCACGGCCTCAGCCCTTGCCACCCTGGCCGCCCTCGCCTTCCCAACTGATGCCCCCACCCACGCCGTCCCTGTACCCTCTGGACTCTGGCCCGACGCCACCTCAATCCTCGTCGCCGTACCCGCCCATTCCACCACCGTGGATTCCACCTCCTCCACCCGTTCGGATGTCTCCGCAGACACCCCTAATGCCCAACCACCGCCGTGAGCTGCAGACTGCGGTGAGCACCAGCGCGGGCCTGCTCAGTGCACTCGCCAATACAGCCGTCGGCCGCATTGTCCTTGACCCCGGCACCTACTTCCTCAGCGCCGAGCTCAGCGTCACCAGGAGCGTTGTCATCGAGGCGGCGGTGGCAGGCTCGGTCGTGCTGGATGCACAAGCCAGCTCCTCGAGTCGGCGCCGTGTGCTGAACATCAACCCGGGCTCATTGGGCGTCGTGCAACTCATCGGGCTCAACATCACCAGGGGGTACGTACAGTCTGTACGTGGCTGCCGCAGAGACCTGTAAATTCCCCATCGCCCTAATGGGATGCCTTGCTGACACGCCCTATTCGACTCCCGTCGTTGATGATGGGTGCTGCCTCCATCTACCAGTTGGACGTACGTGCCATATGCGCCTGAAACTCTCATAGTTCCCATCGCTCTCATGGGAGACTCAAGTTTTGCTCGTTGTTTGCAGGGCGGCGGTGTCAATGTCCAGGGTGGCACAGTGGCCATCTCGTCGTGCGCCATCAGTGGGAACACAGCTCGCAATGTGCGCGCTCATATTCAAGAGTTCCCATCGCCCCCATGTGAGACTCACGTTTTCGCTTGTTGTTTGCAGGGCGGTGGTGTCTATATCCAGGGTGGCACGGTGACCATCTCGTCAAGCACCATCAGTGGGAACACAGCTCCCACTGATAGCTGTGTGCGCGCTCATCCTCAAAAGTTCGCATTGCCCCTATGGGAGACTCACGTGTTGCTCGTTGTTTGCAGGGTGGTGGTGTCTTTGTCTCTTCTGGCACAGTGACCATCTCATCATGCACTATCAGTGGGAATTCATCTCCCAATGTGCGCACCAACGCTCAAAAGTTCCCATTGCCCCGAAGGGAGACTCACGTTTTGCTTGTTGTTTGCAGGGCGGTGGTGTCCATGTCGGGAGTGGCACAGTGTCCATCGTGAACTCCCAGATCTACTCCAACACAGCTGGCAACTATGTGCGCGCTCGTCTTCAAAAGTTCCCATCCCCCCGATGGGAGACTCACATTTTGCTCGTTGTTTGCAGGGCGGCGGTGTCCATGTCGGGCATGGCTCAGTGACCATTGATTCGTGCGCCATCAGTGGGAACGTGCGCGCTCATGTTCAAAAGTTCGCATCGACCCGATGGGTAAATTGCTGACGTGCTTGCGACGACTCACGCTTACACAACTGCGGCCGACGCTCTGGTCAACTTCAGAACGTACGTGCCGCAGAGACATTGAATTTCCCCATCGCCCCGATGGGAATTCCTGCTGACCCGCCCAATCGACTCTCATCTTTCAATTGGGATCGATCTTTGGTTCTACCAGGGAGGAGTACGCGCCAGCCACGCCTGCAAAACCCCATCGCCCCGATGGGAAAATGGCTGACATGCTTGCCTTGACTCACGCTTGCACAACTGCAAACGCTCCGGTCAACTTCAGAACGTACGTGCTGCAGAGACCTTGAAAATCTTCCCATCGCCCCGATGGGAGACTCACGTTTGTTTTGCTCCTTTTTGCAGGGCGGCGGTGTCGCTGTCTTTTGGGGCACAGTGGCCATCTCATCGTGCACCATAAGTGGAAACTCAGCTGGCCAAGTGCGCGCTCATGCTCAAAATTTCCCATTGCCCCCTTGGGGAAATGGCTGACATTTCTGACCTCTACCTCGATCCTCGTTTGCACAATTGCGGCCGATGCTCTGGTCAACAACAGAATTGTTACGTACGTGCCTCAGAGTAATTTCCCTCCTTACATATGGGAGACTCACGTTTGCTCGTTGTTTACAGGGCGGCGGTTTCTTCCTCGGAAATCACGGAAGTGGCACGGTGACCTTCTCATCGTGCACCATCAGTGGGAACACAGCTAGCGAAGTGCGCGCGCGCTCACGCTCAAAACCCATCACCCGAGTCTCACCTTTTGCTCGTTGTTTGCCCACAGGGCGGCGGTGTCGCCCTCAATGCCGGCACAGTGGCCATCTCATCGAGCAATATCAGTGGGAACACAGCTTCAAACGTGCGCACTCATATTCAAAAGTGCCCGTTACCCTAAATGGGATGCCTTGCTTTTGTGTCCTCCTTTGTGACCTCGCATCCCCTATTCTCCACCCAGGGGCCCAATGTCTGTGTCTTAGGAGGCACCGTCTGCTCCAGGCTGATGACCCTCACCGACGTCTATGGCACAGTCTCAACTTGCCCAGCACCCCCGCCCTCGCCGCCGCCACCGCCGCCATCGCCGCCCTCACCGCCGCCACCCTCGCCGCAACTTCCGCCTCCGCCCTCCCCCTCGCCACCCG
>Ga0210243_101953_pt1 | contig 13082 bp, 14 predicted proteins | sample ChrtobMeP5a_32mM_FD_155461 | JGI IMG/M metagenome (GOLD analysis project Ga0210243, IMG submission 155461) | Chrysochromulina tobin associated microbial communities from unialgal haptophyte culture, Seattle, Washington, United States - P5a_32mM | ecosystem: Host-associated > Algae > Haptophytes >...
CGTCGAATGGCACAACTCCTTAGTCTCGTCCACCGGCTCCTCGCCTGCCGACGTCAACATCTCGCCGCATCAGCGCCTCACCGGCCGGCCACCCCGCGTCATGGACCTCGCCGCCTTTGGCTCCCGCGCCGTCATCCTCAAGCCGCCGCCTCACCAACATAAACCCAGCCTCAGCCCTCGCGGCTGGGTGGGCTCCTTCCTCGGGCGCTCTCGCTACTCTAAGGGCGCTTATGACGTGCTCGTTGGCCAGCGGGTCGTCACCTCGTCCAGCGTCCTTGTCGACGAAGAGCACTTCGACTGGGCACCGCCTCCCAAGCGGCACCAGCCCCTCACCGCCCTTGCTCAGATGCTCACGCCGCTGCGCCGCCGCCTCGCCTGACCCTCCCGCCTGGCCCCTCGCTCTCTGACTGTCACCCGTCCGTTGGCCCCCCGATCATCATCCAGCCTCTCCCGCCCTTCCCGCCCTCCTCTCGGCCGCCCTTCGCTCACGGGGGGGCACCGACCTCAGTCGACGGGGGGGCATCGCCGATGCCCCAAGAGCCCCCCATCTCCGACGGGGGGGGCTGTCACCCTCATCTCCGCCCTCTCTCTTCACTGGCCTCCGCGACCCTCGCGCCTCCCCCATCACCTTCCCGTCGCTCGACACGTCCGCACTCTCGCCCGACGCCCCTCAGCGCGCCGTACGCGCTCGAGTGCCCGTCGATTACTTCAAGAAACAGCCCCGAAAGCGCGAGTGGGGCCCCAAGTGGGTCGACGCTGTCGGCGCGGACCCCAACGTCTCCAGGACGCTTGCACCCGTGCCCGAGGAGATGCCCTCGCCCCCCCCGGCCCCCTTGCCTCACTTGCCCCCACCGTCGCCTTCAACTCCGCTTTCGCATCCGAACACTCCCTCGCCCACCGAATACTCACCTGGCGGCACGCACCAATTCGGCCCATCATACACTCCCTTCGTTGCAGCCGATCTCTCTGAGCCTCTTCCACCCCTGCCCCCTGGCGCCGCCCTTCGCCTCGAGATGACCGGCACCCGCGACGCGCTCCATGCGCACCTGTATTCACACCTCGACGTCATGGAGGCCGCAGTCGCTCAGACGCTCTTAGCCGCTGCTGCCGACGCGCCCTCGCCGACAACAGCGCCTCTCGACCTGGTGCCCATCTCACCGTGGTCCTCTCTCGACGGTAGCTGCGTCCCTCGCAAATCGGTGCGGCTTCCCGGTGGCGGCCGCGCGCTTCCCGTGTTTGTTGCGCTCAAGCGAGGCGATGACATTTCCTCGCCCGACGTTCTCGCCAACCTCGCTCTTCTCGGCCAAGCCCTTCGCGCAGATTCTCCTGGCGCGCCCTCGACTCATCGCGAGGCCGTCGAGGCCGGTCAAATCTGGCTCGACGCCGAGGCAAAGGAGCTCAGCAACCATGCGCGGAACGCCTCGTGGACTTCGATTCCGCGCAGCGAGGTTCCGAACGATCGTCGCATCCACAAACTGATTTGGGTGTACAAGCTCAAGCGCGATGGCTCCGCCAAGGCGCGCTTATGCGTGCAAGGCAACACACTGCAGCCAGGCGTTGACTTCGACCAGACCTGGTCTTCGGCCCTCCGCTACTCTTCAGCGCGCGCGCTCTTCGCCTACGCCGCGCGCAAAGGTTGCCGAGTGCGCAGTGTGGATCTGGTTGCCGCTTATCTTCAGGGCCGCTTCGTCGACGGTGAGGTCGTCTACTGCTACCTCCCGACCGGCTACCCCGAACTCGACTCGAATGGCCAGCCCTTGATCGCCCGCGTCGACAAACCTATATATGGAATGCAGCAGGCAGGCCGCCGCCTTCAGCGCATGCTCTTTGCGTGGCTGGTCGAGCAAGGCTTCGCCGCCCTCGACGACTCCGACCCCTGCGTGTTCACCCGCACGCACCCCGACGGCGAAATCATCACCATCGGCGTGTACGTCGACAACCTCCAGATCGTGCACTCAGCCGTCCTCAACGCCGACGGCCGCGGTCCCTCTGGTTGCGCCTACAACACGTTCATGGACTCGCTCACTCGCGACTGGGATATCACCGACGAGGGCCCCATGGAAGACCTCCTCGGCATCGAGGTGGACTACCTCCCCGATGGCGCTATCAAGCTGCACCAGACGTCCTACGTGAACAAGCTCATCGAGCGTTTTCTCCCCCACGGACCGCTTGAGAAGGTGCAGCGCGGCTCGCTGCCCTACTCGTCCGACTTCCTCAAGCATATCGCCGACGCGCTCGCTCTTCCCCCGGCGAGCTATCCGGAGCTCATCCGCCCTCTACAAGAGCGCCTCGGCTGCCTCATGTACGCAGCGACGTCCACTCGCTGCGATATCGCCTTCCCCGTGCACTATCTGTGCAAGTGCCTTCAACGGCCTACGCCCGAGCTCATCCGCGAGACCGATCTCATCCTCTCTTACCTCGCGCGTTTGCCCTCAGCCGGTCTCACATACACCCGCGACCAAATGCGCCTCGCTGGTTTCTCCGACGCGTCGTGGGAAACCGCAGCTTCCACATCTGGCTGGGTAGTGATGTGGCAATCTGCCGCGCTATCCTGGGGCTCACGCAAGCAGAAGTCTATTGCGCTTTCTTCTTGTGAGGCCGAGATCATCGCCCTCTCTGAAGCCGCCAAGGACATGGTCTACTTGCGCAAGCTCGTTCGCGGCCTCGGTGAACCCGAGCCTGGACCTTCAGTGCTCGCTACCGACTCCCAGAGCGCGCGTGACGTTTCATACAACCCAGAACACCACGATCGCATGAAGCATGTACAGCGGCGACACTTCTTCATTCGCGACATGGTCGAGTCCTTCGAGCTCGAGGTCCCCTTCGTGCGCACCGCCGACAACATTGCCGACTTCTTCACGAAGCCCATGAAATCAGCTAGCCAATTCCATGCCTTCCGCAAAACGATCATGAACGAGCCTAGTTGAAACTCTCTACCCGCTTCAGCAAGCATTCTGCCTATCCGTGCTCACCCACGTCAGTCAGAGGGGGGGCGTCTGAGCGCGGTCCTCGAGCGTTCAGGTTCCCAGCGCGGCCCTAGTTCTTCCGGAAGCGCCGTGTTGGTGCTGGGTTGTTCGTTTTATAGTACGAAGGCTTCCTTCACCTACACCGACCTGTTCCGGTGTCTCGCGAGCGTGCGCTTCACACGCTCATCGACGGAATGGAACTCTGTTCACACTCGCTTCTCAGCCCGGCTTGGCCAGCACGGCATGCACGTACACCCGATCCATATTTAGGTCGCGCTTCTCGTTGCGGAGGCGCACGCACAGGTACCGACTCTCCTCTACAACAAGACCAGCGCTCGCGCCGAGCGCGCCGAGGTGCTCGAGCGAGTAGTAGCGCCGATGCATGCCGCCCGGGCGCAAGTACTCGGGCACAGGCCGCGCTCGAAGCAGCCGCGCCGTCCTTGCGTCCTTGCGATGGCGCATGTCGTACAGGCCGTAGTCGCGCACAAGCACCGCGCCGCCAGGCCGAAGCAGCTTGGAGGCGTGCACGAGCAGGGCCGCGTCGTCGTCGCCGGGCACCGCCGACAGCGTGAAGAGGATCATCACCACATCAAATGGACCGTGGCGCGCGCTGCACGGTACCGTCGGCAATCGCTGTACCTCGGTCGTCAAGCGCGCGCCAAAGCCGGCGACGCCGATGGCCTCGCACGTCTGCTCGACCGCGGCTGGGCTCGGGTCCGTCGCGTGCACCTGCGCACCCATATTGCCGCGTAGCACCGAAAGAGCGCTCGAGCCGTTGCCGCACCCCACCTCGAGCACGCGCAGTCGGGCGGCGCATAAGCGCGGGAACTCTTCGAGCAGCGATCGGCGCTCCTTGAAGAAGGGCGTGGGCGCCTCCGCGTGCTTGAGAAAGTGCTGCTGCCATCGTGCAATCTGGTCATCGGTGCGTGGCGGCGGCACCGACGCGCACGCGACCTCCTTGAGCGCTTCAGGCGGCGGACGCACGAGCGGCTCCACGCGCGCAGCCAGCTCAGCCCAGTCAAAGTCGTTGGAGTCGTGAAAGCGCGCCGTCGTGCGAACTTGATGGCTCAGCGGCCTGCGGAGGCGCCGATGCAGCAGCAGGATGAGCGCCGCACCCGCGGTGAGCCCGATCGCGGCCACGAGCGCCCTCGCGTCGTGCATTCACGTGGGCCTTGATGGGCGCCGTACTGGGTATTTACTTTTCACAGCCAATGTTTATAATTCGACACCCAAGACACCGGACCGGCGTACATACGGATGCAGTGAATGCAATCCGCAAGACGAGACGAGTCTTGCATACCGATCCGGAACTCCGCACTATCTATCTCTGATCGAGTTCCCCGCCCGTGCGATCATCACGCTCGCAGGTGGTGTGGAAGTCAATATAAATGTCAAGTCAAGTTGACGCTTGTCACTTGACTTGATACGTCTTGACTAGTTGACTTCAATGCTTGACTCTGCTTGACTTTAACATAAAACGAGGGCCGCCCAAGCCCCGAAGCTGGCCCTCGGATCTTTCACTTATTTCAGCACGTGACTTTCCACTGATTTCAGTATCCCCGCTCAACCCACTCATCACATGACAGTGGATGTGCGGTCCCCACCTTTGGGTTGAACTTTGAACGTCCGCCGCACGCGCACTCGCAGGCCTAACAACTGCGTGGATCTTCGGCAACGGCGCACCCTTGGCACGCGCGCACCCCGCAGGCCTTCCTCACAGCTCGACGCGAAAGCCATCATCCTCGTTCACAGCTCGACGCGAAAGCCATCATCCTCGTTCACAGCTCGACGCGAAAGCCATCATCCTCATCAGGGTGAAGCCCCGCGCTGCCCACACCATCCGGCACGCCGCCAATGTGGTTACGCCCAGCGCGCGCATCTTGTACAAATTGGACGAGATCGTGCATGTCACGCGAGCCATCGTACTCGACGCCCTGCCGGATGAGGAGGGGGGGGTCATGAGGCCATCATGAGGCCATCAACGAAGAGGGCGCCGAGTTGGGCGCCGAAGTGGGCGCCGAGTTGGGCGCCGAGTTGGATAGGGCAAAGGACGCAATCAGACGCAATAAGGACTGGGCAAAGGACGGAGCGGAGCGCAATCAGACGCAATTAGGACTGGGCAAAGGACGGAGCGGAGCACTCACCTCCTTGTTAGGGTATCCAAGGACGCAATCAGACGCAATTAGGACGGAGCGGAGCACGCACCTCCTTGTTCGCCTTCGAGTACAGGACGATGGTCGGGTACCCTTCAGGCTCGAGCCCAGGCACATCGTTGGCGACCGCATCGATCTGCGCCACGACCATGCTCTCGTCGTCCGCGAATCTGATGAGGGACGCAATTGGCGAGCCGATCAGTGGCCATCCGAGGCCATCAGACGCAATCAAGCGCCATCCGAGGCCTTCAAGCGCCATCCGAGGCCATCAAGCGCCATCCGATGACACAATCCGAGGCGCTTACTTGGCGGCGACCTTCGCGTAGACGGGCTTGAGCTTGGCGCAGTGGCCGCACGTGGGCGAGTAGAACTGGACGAGCACATCCTTAGCAGGGTCGAAGGCGACGCGCGCGAAGCTCGAACCTACCAACTCCACCAGCGGGCCGCTCGGCGCCGGCTCGGGCTGGGAGCGAAGGTGCGCCGTCGCCTCGCCGCGGAGCACCTTGAAAGGCCAAATTTGGGAGGCGCTCAGCATGCAATTAGGGAGGCAATCAGAGGCCATCGCCGCGGAGCACCTTGTCAGCGAAGGCACCCATCACACTCGCGCTCAGCATGCAATTAGGGAGGCAATCAGAGGCCATCGCCGCGGAGCACCTTGTCAGCGAAGGCGCCCATCGCGCTCGCGCTCAGCGCGCCCGCGTGCGCAAACTTGGTGCCGTTGGCGAGCGCGAAGCCCATCAGCGTCGGCGTGGGCAGCGAGCCCGACGGGCCGACGTCGAAGTACGAGGCGACCTCGGCGTGCGCATTCACGTTCACAGTCGCGACGAGCGCGCGTCCTCGGAGGGAGGCGCCCAGCTCGGCCAGGCTCGAGGCGAGGGCGTCGTCGACGGGGCCCGCGTGGAAGAGGAGCAGATGCGCCGGCACCTCCGTCCCAAAGATGGCTTCCTCCATCGCCCCCGTAGCGTACGCCACCACACTCGGCAGCGCGTGGCTCCGTCCAAAATGCAGCATCGCCTTGTGGCTCAGCGGCGGGCCGAGCGTGTAGTGCTTCGCATCGTGCTGCGTGAGCGCGACGAGCACGGGCGGCGTGAGCGCGCCCAGCCCGAGCGCGCCGTCCGCCGGGTCGCTCGTCGCCACCGCGCACGGCAAAGTGGATGCCGCGGCGACGCCGCGCAACGCCTCTGCCTCGGCGCTCGAGAGCCCGTTGGGCGCGAAGAGGACGAGCGCGATGGGCTTGCCCTTGGCAAAGGCGAGCACGTCGGATGACGAGTGCAGCTCCGCGAGCGACGGCGCCGCCTTGCTCGCCACCCAGCGCGAGATCGTGCTCGCATCCCGCCGGCCGTCGAACTCGATCGGCGGCCCGTCGCCGCGGTGGATGAAGAGGAGCGTCGGGTAGCCCTTGATGTCGAGGCGCGTCGCGAGCTCCTCCGCCTCGGTGCCGTCGACCTTGGCGAACGGCGTGCTGCTCGAGGCGGCGGCCGAATCAAACTCGGGCAACAGCGCGCGCGAGTGTCCGCACCACGGAGCGTACACGAGCAGAGCAAAGCCCGCGTTCTGCTCGCGGAAGGCATCGAAGGCGTCGGTCGAGGCGAGCTTGGGGACGGAGGCCGCGTGCGTGTGCGTGCTCAGCAGCGCCCACAAGGCGACCACGAGTGCGGCGCGAGCCATTGTGGTGCGGCGCGCACGCGCGTGTGAATGACGAGTGGTGTGAATGCGCACCGTGAGCACAGGTTTCTTTTCGAATCCTCTTCACAAGACACCCCCCCCCCTCTCCTCTGTAAATACACCCGCGCAGCGGACGCGATGAATCGACAAAAACTCCGGGGGGCACGAGGCCCATCCGCCTCGCCGCCGCCGTCGCGCGTCGTCGCGCGCGCGCGCGCGCACACCGCGGCGACGGCCTCAGGGAATCCGCGCGAGGCACGCGCGGCCGCCTCGCAGAGAAGGCATGTCATCCAAGGCGCCATGCACCACCGCTCTGAATCAGCAGAACACATCAGCAAGATCCAAGCTCTTGAGCAACGTTGTTGCAGAGCACAGCTTTTGCCGACTCGAGGTGGTTCCCGAGCACGATTCTGGCGCACACCAGCTCCGTGGTCTCCGTGTGGTTGCAATGCGGGACATTCCCGCATCCAAGGCTCCCTTCCGCGGCCAGCGTATGAGTGCAGTGGGATTGCCATCTCTTCTGGTCGAGAGCTTGCCGTATCTGGTCGCTCAAACGGTCCGTGATGCCTCTGTACAGGATATGTGGGGCACATACACTGTTCCACAATTCGGTCTTGATGACGTCAACCTGTCCTTTTTTGTTCGGCACGGCGACTCGAACGCCAATCTGGAGGTCGTGGACACTACGCCCGGGAGTGCAACATTTCAAGATTACGTTACGACGCGCCACATCAGCGCGGGCGAGGAGCTGATGGCACCTGGCTGCAAGCAGGCCGGTGGCGATTTCACGGATGGCACCTGGCACACGGATGAGAACCTGCTGGAGAGTGAGGCGCACGTTGTGATGAGAGGCAAGTGGACCTCTCCCAAAGGATCCTCACGCGGAAACGAATGGCCACCTTCCTCTGGCTGGTGCCTTGAGGGGGCGTGGCGCTACACAAATCACGGCAAGGGACATCCCAGCCGCAAGCAGGGAGCAACCGCAGAAGAGTCATTTTGGTACAAGGTGACAGCTGAAGCTACTATCCCAATCGGCACAGAGCGTGATGTCTCCCGCCACTTCATTGGGGGACTTCAGGGACACTTTACGGACGGCGGAGAGGAAGTACCCGAACAAGATATTCAGCTGTCATCGAAGCGGATCAACGCTTCATCACTGATTCATTTGACAGGGTATGGTGAGAACAAATTCGGTCGCTTCTACTATCGAGGTTTCGCCAAGCCATCATCCGGAGGAGACGACGGCTTTGATGTGACTTTGTTCAAACAGTTTGCAGAAGCCAATGCAATTCAGCGGGAGCGGGAGGTGTTGGAAAGGCTGAAGCGAACGAAGGCACGCTTGGAAAGGGCTGCTGAGAACCATGGTGTGGGACTATTCTGCGTTCAGCCCATCATGGCGGGCGAAAACATCTTCGAACACGAACGGCCTCTCCAGAGTGTTGACATCTCCGCAGCTGAAGTGGGAAATCTGCCGATTCCCATTCAGGAGATGATAAAGGACTACTTTGTGCCCACAGAAGAGACCGGTGCTTACCCCATCTTGGACACCGGTCTGAATGACCTGAACATCACATTCTACATGAATCACTCCGACCAGCCCAACATGATGTTGCATGATGATGGAGAAGGAGATGGATACAAAAAATTCATTGCCCTTCGGGACATCTCCGTCGGTGATGAGCTTACGTACACATACCCGGCTGCACACTGGTTCGTCCAGAAGCAACGAGCGGAAGCAGCATCGAGAGAACGCCGAGAGGCAGAGGACGCGCGGGCAGCAACACAAAAAGCAGAGAACGAACAGGTACGTCAAGAGAAACGAGATCGAAAGAGACGCGAAGAAGAGGAGATGCGCGTGCGACAAGCAGCCGTGGAACAAGAGGAGAAGCGTATGCGACGACATGCCGTGGAAGCAGCCGAAGAAGAGGAGAAGCGTATGCGACAAGCAGCCGTGGAACGGTCGCGAATAGAAGCTGAAGATGAGCGAAGAAGAGCAAGGCTGAGGCGAGAGCAGGCCAGGTTGCAAGCTTGGGCGGCAGACATGCGTTTAGCACCAACTTCCAAACCACGGCCAGTGCCACCGCCGTTCGTTTTGGATTGGACCGCCTCAACTAGGCAGGACTTCCTGAATAGGGTCAACTCTCTCTTTACATCACAAAAGGATCGGAGGACGACCTTTGATTGCTGCGTTGCCACCGGCTTTTTGGGGCAGGAGGACCTACTCCGGCAGATATTTGTTTCCATTGACATCGTGCATGTACCTGCGACTAACTTGCTACTTAACTTGCTGGGCAGCTCCATGTTCGTGGATTGTCGGGACGCCGCGTAACACACAAGACCGGAAAACAGTAGCAGAAGCGCGCACTCAGCGCAGGCACGAACGAAATATGCGAGCATCTGAATAAGCATGTCTGACTTGGAGGCGGCGGCCTGATCGAATTGGAGGCGGCGGCCAAGGCGGTGGCGTCGGGGAGTAGCAAGCAGAGCGCCCGGCCGCGGACGCCTGCTTAAGCGCGCGCTGGCGCTTGAACACCGCCAAAGACGGCGTCTCGGCGAAGTCGTCGTTGTCCATTTCTACAACGTACAAATGCGACAGGTTAGGCGGTCAGTGTCGTGTTACAGGCGGGTTCGAGTAGAGAATGTGCGTGTAAGTTTTCGGGCGTAAACGTTCGTTTATCATAACCGACTCTCAAACCTCATCACCTCATCATTTTACACGGACACGTCATGTAGACACGTGTCTATACGTTGGACACAGGTTCACACAGGGCGGATGCGATACACACATAAAACCAACCTACCGTAGGTAACCGTATGCTACCAGAACGGAAGCTCTCATGGAACTCACACTAATGGTCCTTGTCCTTCTCAGATCTCACCCCCTTCTTGCCGCCACGCTTCTCCTGGCGTCCGCAGGAGGAAGACGAGCGCCACACGGCCAGCAGCAGCATCCCAATGTGCCCCTTAGAGAGCGGAGTGGTCTTTTTGAGCGCCTTCTGGAGCTGTCGGCCCTTGTCACTCGCCCGCCACTTGGCAGCCCTGTCGCTGCCGCGGAGTCCGCGGCTTCGCGGCGACAGGGTGAGCATCCGCTCGGCACGTAATCAGAGGTACTCAGAGGTACTCAGAGGTACTCAGAGGTACTCAGGGTGAGCATCCGCTCGGCACATACAGGTCGGGGCGCAGGGCGGGCGAGATCCCATCCAGGTAGACGGTTTGCATTCGAATGGTTCTGCGTGGCCGAATCGGCGAGGCGGCGGCGGGCGGCGTGGACCTGCACGCGCTCGAGGCGGGGCTGCGCGCGCACGCGCACCGGCCACTGCGCGTCGGCGCCTTCTCAGCCGCCTCCAACGTTACCGGCATCCTCTCTGACGTGGATGCGATCACTGCATCGCTGCACGCGCATGGCGTGCCCTCGCCGTCTGGGAGCACGCGTTGGCGGCGCCCGCTTTGCCGTCGGTTGGCCGAAGATGGCGATGCGCGGATGGCGACCCCACGCGGCACCGGCACGCGCCCAGGAGCGCGCCATCGGCACGTGCGATCGCTGGCGCGCCTACGCCTTCGGAAGCTGCAGATGGCGCAGATGGCGCCCGCGATGCTCGGAGTACCACCCCCTCCTCGCGCTCCTCGTCGTAGACTTGCATGCCAAGGAGGAGATTGCGAGCGCCATCCGCCATCTGCATGCAAGCCGGAGAGAGCCCAAGACGCGTCCACAGCGCATGCCAAGGAGGAGATTGCGAGCGCCATCAGGATGCTCGCACCCTTTTCGCATTCTTGCCGCGGTCGTTGCACCGCAGGGGTTTTTTTTCCATGATGCGCGCCTCGGCGACAAAGTCGCTCGACTGGCGGCCCGTCTTGGCTGTCGGCGTGTGCGAATTGCCGTACGTGGGCAGGATCGCCTCGCGCAAATAGTCCTCGATGGAGGCGAGCGCGCGGCCCGAGGACAGTCTGCATTGACGAGCGGCCACAGCCCAAAGGCCGTCTGCGACTGCAGATCGCGCCCGAGCTCGTGGCGCTTTTGTAGCCAAAGCGTGACGCGTGCGATGGTGCGTCACGGACGTCTCGTCCTCGGTGGCCGTCGGGGCGCCTTCCGCAGCGTCGGTGGACGGCACGAAGGAAATGCGGACGTCTGTGTGTACGAGAAAAAAAGGGTTCACTCCCGCTGTGCAGCGCCTGATTGCATGCAAGGGTGGGAGGGGGGAGGGGGGGGATGGTCGTGTGGTACTTCGCATGCAGGCGAGGCGGCCAAGGCGACCGAGCACCGAGGCCGCTGAAGAGGCGGTCCGCCTCCGTATGGAAATGACATTAACGATACACATAATTGCATGTAAGTTCAGTACACGCACAGTTCCTCCCAGCTGTACGTTCCTCCCAGCTGTCCGTCACCGAGCCCCCCGTGCTTGGCCGCGACGTCGCGCCGAGATAGCGTAGCTGATCGCCCGCGCGAGCTCGATGTCCTCGCGCGAGCTGCCCAGGCTCTCGCTGTGCCCAGGCTCTCTTTTAGTAAGCACATCCTCAAACTCAAACTCAAACTCATAGTCTGAGTCATCCGTCTGATGTTCCGCGTCTGAATCATCGTCTGATGGCGGTGGTGGTGGCATGGTGGGCATAGGCTGTGGAGATGGTGGCGGTGGTGCCGTGGGACGACCGCAGTCATGATGCATCGTCATTCGGGCCCCCGCAGAGTACACCAGTACCCGTCGGACGGTGGCCCCGTCCTCCAGCAAGCTGTTGCTGAGGATCCCCTGCCGCAGCCTGGTTTGCTCATGTACCTTCACATCCATTGAAGCTACGAGTTCTCCCATGAGTTCTTCCGTCCCCTTCTGAAGCTAGTCTCATCTTTACTTCCAGTCTCGCAGCGCTTACCACCCGTCATGTCGTCTACCATGGCTTCGAAGTTCGAAACCACGGTAAAAGGTGGTGCGGTGGGCACGGCCTCGTGGAGAAGCCACGCCACGAAGCCAAGTTCTCCTGAGATGGTGTAGACCTTGATGACAGTGACCATTGGGCCACCGTCGAGAATGATCTCTTCTCTCACTTCTCGTGAGACTGAGACGGTAGGAAGAAGAGTAGGAGAGGTGGCAACGGGGATGGGAGGAGCCTGGTGGTACAGCTTTTGAAAGAAGCCAACCAGGACGTCAAACGGGTTTGGTGGTGGCGGAGTTGGATTTGGAGAGGCAGGCAGAGAGCGTGGCGGCGACGATGACCGTGAGGATGGTGGCGAGGGTGGCGGAGAAGAGGGCGGCGAGATAGGCGAGATGGGCGAGATGGGCGACATAGTCGGCAAAGTTGGCAAAGTCGGCAAAGTCGGCAAAGTCGGCATAGTCGGCATAGTCGGCAAAGACGGCATAGTCGGCAAAGAGCAGGCACACGATCTGGGGTGACAGGTTGGTTAGCACCGCTTTTAGAAAAGGCGGTGATGGCGAAGGTGGTGGTGGCAAGGGCAATGGCGGTGAGGGTGGGGTTGAGAATGGCGAGGGCATGGATGGTGAGGGTGGTTGTTGCAGTGGAGATGAGGGTGAGGGCAGCGAGGGCGGCGGCGGAGGTGATGGTTACAAGGAGAGGGAGGAGAGGGATTGGGTTTTTTTTCTATACAAGAAAAGGCTCTTTTCTATACAAGATATCATTATATATCATTACATATCACGTTTCTATCATTGTGTATCATTGTGTATCATTGTCGATATCACAATATATCATGTCCCTCGGCGACACATGATATCAATGATAGCGATGAACATACATAATACACGACATGATATACCATGATATATGATGCTCGTTTTGAACACATGATACCAACATGATATCACAAAAAATAAAATTATGATACACCGCCAAAAAATATCATGTCCCGTATCATGCCGCGTCGGTATCATGTTTGGTATCAATGATATATGGACATGATACCGGAGTGGCATGACCTGGGATGTGAGATGACAAACAATCTTTACCTTTACTTTTATTTCATGATATCATTACATATCTATCAGTATCATGTGATATCATGTGATATCATGTGATATCATGTGATATCATGTGATATTCAGTATCATGTGATATCAGCAGTATCATGTTGTGCGCCACGACACTGTCGTCATTCGACGCCGCCATCGTCACGCGACGGCGGCGTCGAATGACTTCTTTTGCGTTCCCTTCGGGGGGCGCGCCAACGGGCGCGTCTCTACACCTCCGACGCCCTCTGCGACGACGGCGGCCCGGCACCGAGTACGCAGACTGCACCTACGGCTCCGACTGCGCGGACTGCGGCCGAGCGCGTCTCGGGCATCATCTTCGTCGT
>Ga0210243_101963_pt1 | contig 12978 bp, 10 predicted proteins | sample ChrtobMeP5a_32mM_FD_155461 | JGI IMG/M metagenome (GOLD analysis project Ga0210243, IMG submission 155461) | Chrysochromulina tobin associated microbial communities from unialgal haptophyte culture, Seattle, Washington, United States - P5a_32mM | ecosystem: Host-associated > Algae > Haptophytes >...
CTCAAACAGACGCTATCCATGAGGATCGCGCGCGCGCTTTCCAAAAAAAGAAAACATCATGCCAGGGCAGACCGATGAAGGCTCACGCACTCCCATGCCTGAAGCCTCTCATGATCTGCACCCTGCCACGCAGCCCTTACAAACGACAACACGACGCGATGCGCTGCTGCTGCCACGCTCATGGACCACGCTACTGCTTGCCGCTGCTGCCACACCACTGGTGCCACTCTGCCACTACCGCACTACTTTGCACCACCACTGCGTGCTGCGTGTACGCTGATGACGCCACACTGCTGCTGCCTCGCTGCTGCTACCTTGCTATCCTCGCCTCCAATACTCCAACAAAGCAAAACAAAGCAAACAATCAAGCCGTACCCTCTACCTCCAAACTCCGCCCTGCCAATCAGGCTCGCAACCTTCAACTTTCTGTCACCGCCACCACCGCACCCGTCGCCTCCATCACCACCCCTGTGTCGAACTCGCCGCAAACGCCATCGCCTCCGCCGCTTTCACCTCGCCAACCGGCATGCCTCATACCTGACCGCATGCCATCATCTACGTCACCACCCTTCCCCACAGGGGGAGAGTGGGACCACCCTCCTCTACGGGGGCGGCCACGACGTCCAACACCCGCCATAGCAGCAAAAGAAACGAAACCTCCCAACCCACCCCCGTCGGGAAAGCGGGGTTCGAAGTGTGGGTTCTCTCTAAGGGGGGTCTAGTTAGTGTGCACCACAGCAGACAGTTCTGTACCGTAGTACACGTCCATCTCTTGGGGAGACCATGACGTTCGTCGCGTCCCTGCGTAAACGTAGCGTCGGGTGCGTATACGCAGGTAGGTGCGTATACGCACCCGACGCCGCGTTTACGCACACGTGCTTGTACGCGGGTGTGGGTGCATATACGCAGGTACGTGCGTATACGCACCCCAGGGTGCGTATACGCGGGTAGGTGCGTTTACGCGAGCGGTAGTACGTATACACAGCGGGTGCGTATACGTACCCCCTCGCGTATACACAGGTTTCTGCGTATACGCACCCCCGACCGCGTAAACGCAGGAAACGACAAACCGTAATGAGATACGATACGTCGAACCCTCGGGTGCGTGCGTGTATAGGTATGGTCCGGTCACCAAAAGCAAACTTTCCTATCCCTTATGAGCACTCTTATCTACGTCGCCCTGATCGGCTTACAGACCGTCAACCGTCTACGCTACCTTATTCGCAGATCGCACCTCAGCTCAGCTTCAGTAGTCTGTGTACATCTCTCATCTGCAGTGCGCCGTGCGGTGAGGGTCGACAGTTTCTGCCTGTGTGTGGTTGTCGCTCCCATTTCAAACGTCCATCTCACAAGCCATCCTGCGACCACAGCGGATCGTGGACGGGCACCTGCGAGTCATCCACGGCGAGCATCTGCGAATCAGCCGCTCCATGCCCGACGCCGTGAAAGTTCATCGACCAGAACGAGTCGGGAGTGCCGATGGCCGGGTGGTGGCCGTCGGCTTGACGCTCGAGCTGCCGCTGCCGCGCCGTGCAGTCCGGGCGGCATCCCTGCTCGGTTGATCGGCCAAAGAAGCGTGTGCACTCGAGGCACTCGCCGCGGCTGGCGGCGGCAGCGAGAGGCACATGCGCGGCGTGCGCTCGTCGATTGACGTCGCGAATCGACACCTCCTCCGTGGACACCACGACCCTAGCCGCGGGTGCGTGTGGCCTCGCCGCCGGTACGGGAGCCTCGAGGTGTGAACGAGAACGTGACGAAACAGGAGGCCTCGCCGCCGGCACGGGCGCGGCGGGTGCAGGCGCCCTCGCCGCCGGAGCGGGTGCCCACGACGGCGCGATGGGCACGGCCGTGGGCGCCCTCGGGATTGAGGGCAGCGCAAACGGCATCGGCGGCTGCGCCAACGGCGGAGGGGGCGGCGCCATCGACGGAGGGGGCGGCGCCATCGACGGGGGGCCTATGTGCGGCGCGACTGATGGCAGCTGACGTGCCATAGGCGGCGGGTTTGACGCTGTTGGCGTTGGGTGCGGCTGCACTGCGCCCAGCGGCGTGGGAGTCTCGAGGTGTGAACGTGACGAAACAGGATACGATTCACACCTCGGCGTGGTCGTCTCGCGCACCGCTCGCGACGAGGCCGCGGCCGAGGCCTGGTTCAGAGGGAGCTGCTGCCAGGGCTGCCGAGGGCGCTGTGCCGGGCGCTGGGCTGGGAGCGGAATCGACGTGCGATGCGTCGCCGTCTGCCATCCAGGCTGCGGGAGGGGCGGCGGAGGTGGTGGCGGCGGTGGTGGCGGCGGCGGCGGCAGGAGCGGCGGCGCCATGGCCGTTGCAGCTCCTGGTGTGAATTCACACCTCGGCGCCATGGCCGTTGCAGCTCCTGGTGGGGCAGCTGACGGCGGGGGCGCGGGTAGCGGCGGCGGCGCGGGCGGCGGCGGCGGTATGGCAGGCGCGGACGGCGCAGTCAGCGCGTGCTGCTGGTCGCTGTGGGGTGCAGGCTCGAGCGCCGTGCTGGGCGCCACCTCCCCCAACATCAGCTCTGCGCCATCATAGGCCACACTCACCTGGCTCTGTGCGGAGGGAGTCCGCAGTCTCTGTTGCCCATGCTGCGGATCCAACGCTAGAGCCGCCGCCACCATCAGGACGTCGGCTACTGGCTCGGCATGGTTGCCAGCGTCCACGAAACTGTCCGCCGCCGCGATGCCACTGGCCTCAGCACCGCCACCGCCATCCACGCCATCGTGCTTGCCGCCGCCGCCAGCACCGCCGCAACCACCGCCCCCGTCAGCACCGCCGCCACCACCGCCCCCGTCAGCACCGCCGCCACCACCGCCGCCGTCAGCGTCGCCCATCGGCGCATCCGGCGGCCCCATGCCAGCCGGCGATCGTCCCGCGTCGTCACCCGAAGCATCCGCCCCAATCGAGTGCCCGAGGCTCGGGGACTGTGCCATGGAGCCCATCCAAAACCGGCGCGCGGCCGCTGGAATGGCCCTCTGCTGGGCGCCGTGCTGGGCGCCGTGCTGGGCGCCGTGCTGGGCGCCGTGCTGGGCGAGCTTGGCCGCCTTGGCGGACGCACGCCGCTCCTCGGCCTCGGCCTCGATTTGCATCTCCTCCTCCTCGAGCAACGACCACGCCGACCGGCGCCCCGTCGCCGCCGCTGCTGCGGCCGCCGCCGCGGCCGCCGCCGCCACAGCCATGTCCTCGTGCCCTGTTGATGCCGGCTCAGACAGCTTCCCCACAGCTATGCCCTCGTGCCCTGCAAAGGCCGGCTCGGACAGCTTCCCTTTCCGCGGGCGCACAAGTCGCGCACTGCCGCCCTCGCTGCAGGCAGCGCCGCCGCCCTCGTCGTCGGTGGACGACGAGTCGTCGCCATGGGCCGCGCTGCCATGGACCGCGCCGCCGTGCGCCGCGCCGCCGTCAGTCGCATCGGCGGAGGCCGCGCGCCCGTCCACGCGAGCGCCGTCCCGAGCGCGCTTCCCACCAGACGACGGGCTCGAAGGGCTTGAGATGGCGCCCAAGACGGCGCCCGTAGCGGAGACGGCGCCCAAGACGGCGCCCGTAGCGGAGGCGGCGGTGGCTGCGGAGGCGGCGGCGGGAGCGGCGGGAGCAGAAGCGGCGGCGGGAGCGGAGGCGGCGGCGGCAGGCCGCAAGGCCTTGTCGTTGAGTTTGGGCGTTGCCTCGGCATCGTCCGTGTTGCCTCGCAGCGCGCTGCATGCGCGGATGGCAGCGTGCTGGGCGCGGGGCATCGCCGCTTCCTCCACGTCCATTGCACTCACCCCCGCCTCCGCGCCCTCCACCCCCACCCCCACCCTCACCCCCACCCCCGCGCCCTCCAATCTGATGGCCTCGGGGTCCACGCCCCCTAGCGCCGCAACGGGCGGGGCAGCGGCGGCAAGGGCTTCGTCGTCGAGCGCATCAGCGGGCGTCGGCAGTGGAGCGCCGTCCCGAGCATCCTGCTCCACGCCTCTCGAAGTCGGAGCGAATAAGTAGTCGTCGACGGGGAGCGTGTCCTGAGCGGCGGCTGCCGCCTTGGCGGCCGCGGCCGCCGCCTTCTGCGCCGCTTGCACCTGCAACGCCGCAGCCTCCGCAGCCTCCGACGCAGCCTCCATCTCCCGGAGCACCCTCTCTGTCACCAGCCGGATTCGTTCGCCTAGCACCGCCTCCATGGCCGCGTCAGCCACCTCTTCCAACAGCGTCTCCACACGCTCTCGCTGCACCTGTGCGGCCAGGGAGGCAATTAGGGAGGCAATTAGAGAGGCAGCTGCCAGCTAATTAGGGAGGCCATTAGGGAGGCAATTAGGGAGCACCTGTGCGGCCAGCTGCTCCACCTCCATGCCCAGGAGCGCCCCCAAGGCTGCATCGGCCGCTGCGTGCGCTAAGTCCGCCCATACGCTCCTCTGTACCTCGTGTGCCAGCCTGCGTGCTTCCGCATCGAGCACGCTGGCCACGACGACGTCCATGGCGCCCTCGCACTCCTGAGCGAGCTGCGCCTGCCGCCGCGCCTCCGCCGCCTCGGCCTGCCTCTGCGCCTCCGCCGCCTCGGCCTGCCTTTGCGCCTCCGCCGCCTCGGCAACGCGTCGCGCCTCGTCCTGCTCCTCCTCGGCCAAGCGCCGCGCCGACTCCGCGACAGCAAGCCGTCTCGCAGCGTCCGCCGCCTCAGCGCGCCGTCTCTCCTCCGCCCCCGCCTCCGCCACGCGCCTCGCCGCCGCCTCGTCGGCCACCCGTTTAACCTCTGCCGCCGCCGCAACCGCCGCCGCCGCACCCGCCACACCCGCCGCGCCCGCCGCCGCACCCGCGTCGCTTTTGCAGGGCGATGCGGCTGCCAAGTCGACTTGGCAAGGCGATGAGGGTGCAGGTCCGGCAGGCACCGTAGCCGATCCAGCTGCCGCCGCGGCAGTGGTGGCTGCGAGCACTGCGGGGTGTGTGCCGCACAGAGCAAGGAGTGCCTCGTGAGCGTGCGTGGCTTGCAGCAGCAGCATCGTGTACTTGGCGTCGTACTCCTTGAGGCGGTCCTCGAGGACACGATTCTTCTCACGCAACACCTTAATGTTCAACTGGAACGCCGCCTTGCGCTGCTCGAAGACGCTCGCCTGCTCAGCAAGCTCCGCCATCTTGCGCTGCTCGAAGACGCGCGCTTGCTCAGCAAGCTCCGCAGCCAGCGTCGCGCGCAGCTCATCTACGTAGGACTGCAGCCCCATGAGTGATGCCACCGTTGGTGTCGTCGCAGCCACCGGGCTGTGCGATGGCCCGCCGCAACGCTGCGCCATCCAAGCCGCGCGCCCGGGAAGAGAGAGCACCTCGAAAAGGCGCGGCAAGTCAAGACTCAAGACAAGCCAAGTCAAGTCAAGTTTCGATGTGAACCGTTAAAAAGATACCGGGGCGCCGGGACACACACGGGACACACACGGGACACGCGGGCGCACAAGGGCACACGGATCACACAGACGAACCTCTGACACTCTGGAATTTGGTCACATACTAGCTAGCAGCTGTAAAGATACCGGGGCGCCGGGACACACACGGGACACACACGGGACACGCGGGCGCACAAGGGCACACGGATCACACAGACGAACCTCTATACACGCAAAGATTTTACTCTATTCCATCGACATCAAACCTTCCGCTCCAACCCGACCCTTTAACGAGCTCTCGTCCGAGAACCGTTAGGTGGCGCCGTTGTGTGTGAATGTGAAATGGGAGGCCGCCGGATCACGAGGTCGTGCATCCAGCCGCGGCCGTGCTTGGACGTGCTCCACGCGACCAGGTCGCGCTCCGTCACGAGCGCAGCGGCCGGTAACCCGCGGGCGTGGGCGTCCGTCTCGATCGTGTACCCGCGCCGGATGAAGAAGCGCAGATAGTCGAGCGGGTCGGAGACGTTGGACCTCAGCGCGATGAGCGATGGCACGTACTCGGTCAGCACGAGCCGCGGCTGCCGCATCGGTGGGCGTTGGTCAAAGAGGGCCGCCCATCCCTTCGCCACCTCGAGCTCGTTGCCCTCCACGTCGATCTTGATCACGTCGACTGGCTGGCTCGGCAGCAGCTCGTCCAGTCGCACCATGCGCATGCTTCCCACGACCACGTAGTCGTGGAATCCGAAGTGCTTGCCCCAGCTTTTCATCTCGCGCGCGGCGTTGCCCTCGCAGCTCACCGTCGGGCTCGCAATGTTGCTTCTGCGCGCCACGAGTGCGCACGTCTGTGTGCGCACTCCGAGCCCGGCGCGGTGCAGCGTGACGCCTTTGACCAGCTGGTTCATGCAGAGCGAGCGCTCGATGAGAGCGGCGTTGGGCTCGCTGGCCTCGACGGCAATGACGTCGGCATGCCCAGTGCGTGCAGCGAGCATGGTGAACCACCCCACATTGGCGCCAATGTCGAGGAATGACGCGCGCCGGCCGAGTTCCGTGTGGAGTCCCGCGAGCTCGCTCACCAGCAGAGCGCTCTTGCTGGCGTCCCACATCTTGTTCTTGATGATGTGGTTCGACACTCCGTCGTTCTCCGCCCAGACATTGAGGGCGTATGCGGGCAGCCCCGCTGCCGGACTGATGCCGCTGACCACGAGCGTGCCGTTGGGCGGGGCTCCGCACGCCTGCATACGCCTGCTGGGTAGTGTGTGGGGTGTCAAGCCAGGCAAGCGGGCGTAGGATTCCTAAGACACCGAAGTCGACGCTCTCCTGCCAATCGTGGACCACAATGGGAGAAAACAAAATTTCCTTTTTTAGAATCCGCCCCTCTGGAATTCGGTCACTTACGAGCAGTTGTCAAGTCAAGTCAAATTTCGACGTACACCGTACATCGCTTGTTGTTAATGAAAGACTTCAAACTTGACTTTTTGCACGCTCTTGATTACCGCTTAATTTATTCTGGGATGTGGGAAAATACAAATGTCTTCGATTACCTGTACCTTCGCGAAAAGAAGCGTAGAGCGCGGGAGCGCGCACCAAGAAGATTGCTCATGTAAGATCGCTCACCTCAACCTATCCCGTACCCGCCCGAGCGGCGTGATTTCCCAGGCCTAACCTGGGGGGAGCCCTGCTCTTTGCGCCGGCCCTTGGCGTCCTCGGACGTGCCGAGGCTCTCGGCGAGGAGCTTTGCGAGCTCCTTGGCCTCGGAGCGCCCGCGGACCCATGAGACAGCGTACATGGGCAGTCGGTAGATCGGCTGCGTGACGTAGGCCTCGGCCAGCTCCTCGAGGCTGAACATGCGCGCGCCGCTCGGCTCCGAGGCCGACGCTGCGGGCGCCTCGGCTGCTCGCTGCTGCTCGTCGTCGTCGGCGGCATCCTCAGCGTCCCTCAGGTCCACCGGCGGTCGGCCCTCAAACTCGACCGTGCCATTGGGCGCCGCACCCAAGCAAAAGGCCGCCGCGGCCTCGAAGCGGAGCGGCGTCCGCAGCGGCGCGAGGTCGACAACGACCTGATCATCGGTTCCGTCGCGTCCCTTGTGCAAGTAGATGGCCGGCACGCCTCGGGCGTCGCACCAGCTGCGAAATGTGTTGACCAGTGGCGAGTCACGGCGCTCGCTTCGCCAGCCCGAGCCACCGATCTCGACGAAGCCCTTGCGACGCGCGAAGTCGTAGAGCGACCGCTCGTCGTCGTTCAGCCGGTGTGGCACACCGCGAGAGCCAGTGCCCTTCTGCTTCGCGTTGCGCCCCCATGAGATGCGATCGACGTCATCGATGGTGGGCCGCCAGCAGTCTGTCTCAGCCACGGGTCGTGGCAGCGCGTCCAGATCCAGCATGCGATGGGCAGAGACGCTGGCTCTCCTCCGCCACGCGCAGCTTGGGCCGAGGGGCGGGCACCGCCGCAGGCTCGTCCCGAGCACGCCGAGCCAAAAGGCGGAAAAGAAGGACATCGAAGGTGAAGGCGCTGAGGGCGAGGAGCGTCAGCAGGCTTCAGAGACGCACTCAAGATCTATTCCGAGCAATGCCTCGATGCCCAGCCACAGGGCCTGATCTTGTGATTCGGACATGGGAAATGGAAATTTCGTGAACGACGCCCGATACCGGTAATTCTCTTTTGCTGGGAGAGAGCCAGTAGGGACTCGGCTAGCTTGGCGGCTTGCGTCGAGCGGGGCTCTTCTTGTGGGTGGCAAGACAGATGACCTTGATGGTACCGTCGACTACAATTGTATCTAAATGCAATCGGGTGCTCGTGATACAGCCCGGCACGATGGTGCGCACGGCGTGCGCACGCTCACGGTTCAGCGTGCCGCTTTGAAAGCGGCCCACGACATGCCGTGCGTCCGGTCTCCGTGTGCAGCCGTCGCGGACGACGTGAAAGGATGATGCACGTTGGAGCCGGCCGACACAGCATCCGATGGAGGAACGCCGGGCTCAAGCGGCGGCTCTGACACACGACAGGGCGAACTGCAAGGTGAGCCCGAGAGCAAGCAAAAGCAAAAGACATCTCGGCTGTGGGATTTCAGTGCTTACCGCGGCTGAAGGGCCGTGGCACCGTGCCCTGGCGCCACGGTCCGGTGGTAACAAAAGTGTTAGCCGGCTGATAAGGAGCGCCCTTGAACGGACGAGTGTCCTCGGCGTCCCGGCGCATGGCGAGGTATCTCTCATTCGCGGCAGAGGCATGGATGCCCGAGTCGAACTTTTTCGTGCTCCACTTGGTCCCAGGTGTGGGTGTCGGATTCTGGCCTATGGGCGTCGGGGCTGCGAGAGTGGGCGTCGGGTAGCTGCGATTGAACATCACGCTCGAGTAGTGAGGCGATGTCCCGCGAGTGTACATCGCGTGGGCCATGTCGTGGGCCATCGCAAGAGCAGTCCAAGAAGTCCGGCTCCGAGTCTTTCGTAACGGAAACGCTTTTAATGGTTCGTCCCTCGAGTTCGTCCGGTTAAGGACATGCTCGCGAGAGAACTCAGGGCAATTTGAAAACCAATATAATTGCACGGCGACGTGGCGTGAACATCCATGAGCGACGACTCTGCGCCGTCGTGGGAGCGGCCGCGCGGCCGTCTCGGCGCCGAAGACCGCGATGAGGAAGACAATATGCGCGAGCTTATGCCCGTGCGCCTGCCAAATGGTCAGTGGCAACGCCGCAAGGCACCAAAGCGCCAGCAGCCTGCCGAGCCGGAGGCGGAGGCCGAGCCCGAGCCGAATGTCATCTCCGAGATCGAGGCGGCGGCCGCCGAGGTCGAGTCTGCCGCAGCAAAGCGCGCTCGGATCGCCAAGCTCTCCGCGTCCATCCTCGAGGCGCCGCAGAAGCACATCGGGCTGCTTGATGAGCTGCACGAGTTCGCCAGCAAGGACCCGCAGGCATCGGTGCAGCGGCTCGCCCTCCTGAGCTCGGCGGCCGTGCTGCGCGACATTGTGCCCGCGTACCGTGTGCGCCCGCCCACGGAGAAGGAGCTTCAGATGCAGGTTTCGAAGGAGGTCGGCATGCTCCGCGTCTACGAGAAGAAGTTGCTCGCCGCGTACGAGGCATGCACGGCGCTGCTGCGCAAGTGGCTCTCGTCGCGGCTCGAGGCACACCGCGCGGCGGCCGTGCGCGGCATATGCGCGCTGCTCGACAAGGCGTACGACTTCAACGGGCGCGACGAGCTGCTCGGCCTCCTCCTCCCGATCGCGCAGGGATCCGATGCGACGCTCCGCGCGGATGCATGCGCAGCGCTGGTGCGCATGTTTGGCGTGGACACGCACGCCGAGGCGACGCTCGCGGCTGTGAAGCACACGTCGCTCGCGCTCAAGAACCCGAGCGCCTCGCCGCATGCGGACGTGCTTGGCACGTGGCTCCATTTACAGCTGGGCGCGGTGGCCGCCGGCGCCGAGCCGTCGACCAAACGTGCGAAGAAGCGAAAACGGGACATGGATCCAGTGGCACGCGAGCTCGCCGCGGCGGCGGGCGAGCGCGGCGACGTGGCACGCGTGCAGACCCAGATCCTCGAGCACATCTTCGTCGCGTACGCGCGCGTGCTCAAGCGAGGCGCTGCCTCGCCGCTGCTCCCAGCTGTCCTCAAGGGCGTCGCCAAGTTCGCCCATCTAGTCAACGTCGAGCTCCTCCTCGATCTCCTCGGCTCACTACGTGGGCTGCTGAACGCCGAGGGAGTGCTGAGCGCCGAGAAGGCTCTCCAGTGTGTGCATGCGATGCTTCAGCTCCTCTCGGGCCACGGGCAGGCGCTGGCCGTCGACACCAAGGACGTGCATCTCAAGCTGTACCGACTGCTCACTGAGCGGTCGCTTCTGATGCAGCCCTCGCTGCTCGCCACCGCCCTCGACTGCGTCGAGCACCTGTGTCGGCGCAATCGGAGTGCCCTGCTCGCGCCGCGCGCCGCTTCGATGGTGCGCCGTCTGCTTGGGCTCGCCTGTGCAGCACCGCCCGCACAATCGATCGCGCTGCTCTGCGCCATCTCCCGCCTCCACGTGGCTGTGCCAAAGCTTCAGACCATGCTCGAGCCGCCGGAGGGGGGGATGCCGATGCATGTGGCGATGCTCAACGGGCGCGCCCATGACGGCGCCGAGCTGGCACTCGGGGGTCTGCTCGTCGAGGACGACGACATGGACGCACCGACGGCCATCCACTCGACCTCATGGCAGCTCGCCGCACTCAGGCGTCACTACCACCCGACAGTAGTCGAGCTGGCCTCCAAGCTGGCCACTGGCGAGCCGCTGCCTCCGCGCTTCCTCAATGCGACGCCTCTCGCGCTCATGCACCGATATAGCGACGCGGCCGGCGCCTTCCAGCCAACTCCCGCATTGCCGAAACCACACCGGCTCGCCGCCGCGCTCGCGACGGCCCTCGCCAACGGCACTGCCCCGCCGATGCTCGGTGCGGTGGGTGCGAGTCGGATGGAGAACGTACGGGAGGCGGAAGCGGCCGCGGCCGCGGCCGCAGGGCAGCCAACTGGGGTGCGCTTCACCATGTGAGGCCCTGACTTCTCGCCGATGCTGCGCTCGAGGGAGAGTACTACCCCGTGCAGCCAGGGCCGCGGCGCTCGTCTCGCAGGCAAGGCAGATGTTCCCCTGTCCCCTCTGTGCTCTGCAGCGGGCTCCCCTGATCCGCGCATGGACCTCGTACACGTGAGCAGTCGAGACGCGGGGGGTGACGGCCGGCGCAGAGCGGAGGGCAGCCATCTGCAGATTGTTTCTTCACAAGGACCAATGATTGTTGGCACTTTGACTTTCTCACCGCATTAGACAATAGCAGCACGCCCGTTCGGATGCAGGCTGCTTGTGTCTGTATACTACAATAAATGTCTTATTACACTTCGTAGTACTCATTAGTCACAATACGTCTTCCGCTCTTCCATGCGCCCCGTCCATGATAAACATAAAGCGTCCACGCCGTCGTTGGTAACACCTCACTAACAGCAGCAGCAGCCTCACTATCATGGTTTCAGACGTCGTATTGTCTCAGATCTCATCGGTACGATTTGCACGTCGCCATCTGGGTCATCTGCTTCCATCCGCTTGAAGATGGCCTCGGGGTCGGTGACGCAACTCTTCGTCGAAATGTTGTACAAATGATTCGACGGGGCTGCCATGACCTTCGTGCCTAAATCTCCCATCGGCTCGTCGGACAGGCCGACGAGCTGCAGAGCGTCGCGGAGGCACTTGGCGGCACCCTCGGTACCTGTCCAGCAGTCCTCAATCTCCATCCACCTGTCGGTGTAGTCGTGCGACACGCTTGCGAATTCAGGCACGTCGCGCGCGAAGCCGCAGTCAAACTCGGTGTCTGGTGCACTGAAGCGTCTGAAGATGGAGAACTGCCTACTCTTCTCGTCTCGGAGGAGTGTGAACGTCGCAATCTTGGGGTTCAGCCTCATCGACTCAAGCTCTATTTTCCACGCCAGCATGGCCTTCTCGTTCCGCGCGGCCGTGCACTTGGGTACAGGGTCGTCCGCAAAGTTCTGCGCGCCCGTCAACCCATTGAGCCACTGGGGGAACATCTTGAGCGTGATCGTGCAGTTAGCGGGGGGGCAGATGTCTTCCGGTACGCTCGCGCACACGTGGTCGCGGATCCGGATGAAGTACTCGCCGAGGTCGTACTCCAGGCCGTCGTACAGAGAGGGAGGCTCACTGAGGTCGGCGAAGATCTGGCCCCAGGTGAGCGGCCCAGAGGGTGAGGCGCCCGGCCCCCGTATGCTGAGTGGCTTGTGCCGGAGCATGTGGATCTCCTGCGCGAGCTTCAGGTTGTCACTCTTCGTGAGCGTGCCCGACTCGGCGTCGAAGATCGCCTCAGGGAACGGGCACCCCTCGACCTCGGTCTTCGACCATAGCCCGCTCGGGTTGGAAAAGGGCTCTCCAAGGTCGAACATGCACGGATGCGTATTGAGCGCCTTGCCGAAGTTCGTCGTGCCGCTTCCGTGGTCCGTGACGGTGACGAGCACCTGCGCGCGCCCCGTCGGGATCTCGTTCTCGATCTGGGCGCTTGTAGGTGCAGCTGCGGCTGGAGGCGATGGAGGAGGAGAAGGAGGAAGAGGAGGAGGAAGAGGAGGAGGAGGAGGAGGAGGAGGAGGAGGCCGTTTCGCTGGCACCGCTCTTGGTGGGTCTGCTTGCACCGGTCCGGGCGTTGGTGGCGGCGTGGGAGGCGGCGATGGTGGTGGAGGAGGCGAGGGAGGCGGCGTGGGGGGCGGCGACGGCGTGAAAAGCCGCGGCGGGAGAGGCGGCGTGGGGGGCGGCAATGGTGGTGGAGAAGGCTGCGGCGGAGGGAGCGAAAGCAGCGAGAGGATCGGCGGCGGCGACGGCACGAATAGGATCGGCGGTGGCGACGGCGCGAATCGCATGTACCATGGCGGCGGCGAAGGGGGTGGCGGCGGGGGGGGCAGAGCGGCTGACGATGGTGGCGCGCATTCTGCGCAATGTTTGCACTGTGCAAAGGCGCACTTGACATACCGATCTGAGCTCAGCGCGCACCAAGACTGGCAGCCGGGGGGTTGAGCGGCCGGAGGCGGAGAGGGCGGAGGCGATGAGGGCGGGGAGGGTGGAGGCGGAGAGGGCGGAGGCGGAGAGGGTGGAGGTGGAGACGGCGGAGGGGAAGGCTGAG
>Ga0210243_101970_pt1 | contig 12928 bp, 12 predicted proteins | sample ChrtobMeP5a_32mM_FD_155461 | JGI IMG/M metagenome (GOLD analysis project Ga0210243, IMG submission 155461) | Chrysochromulina tobin associated microbial communities from unialgal haptophyte culture, Seattle, Washington, United States - P5a_32mM | ecosystem: Host-associated > Algae > Haptophytes >...
CTCCGCTCGAGCCACATGCCGGCTGTGGTAAGGCGTCCACCTTCGTGACGCTCGTTACGGGGGCGCGTTACGCGACCGCAGCTTCGTGCCTGCCACAGATGCTCCGCAACGTCGGTTCGCTATGCCCGCTTCTGCTCATCTACAATGATGCCGACACAGCACTACCCATGTCGCAGCTCGAGCAAGCATACGGGGCGAACCAGATGCTGCCCTTGTCGCTTCTCAAGGCTCGCTACAAGTGGCCGCCCCCGCGACCACGAGCGCAGGTGCCCGCAGCAGGCCGGCGCCTCTTTAGCAGCTCAGAGGCAAAGAATACCCACCTCAAGCTGTGGCTGTGGGCGCTGCCGACGACGCACCGCGTCGTCTACTTGGACATCGACATCCTCATCCTACGCAATATTGACGCGCTGCTCGATGTGGTGCCGCCCACACTCCCCGACGGCAGCCCAGGCCTCGGTGCCGTGACGTGCAAGACGAGGTACGGCGAGCGTTTCTTCAACTCTGGCATCTTGGTATTGACGCCGTCGCTGCGCACGCTCGAGCAGCTGCTAGAGCTCGGGCGCTTCGCGTCAGCCCCGTGGAATGGGCAAATGCCACGTCTGGCCGATACATGGCCCGACATCTGCGCGCCGCGCGATGATCCGTTCGCGGCCAAGCGGCTCTTTCGGACCAAGTACGCGTCGCATTCGCTCGCTGCATGCCAGCAACACTACGGGCCTGGGCACACGCCGCGCAAGATGATCAAGGCGTGCGAGAGTAAATACACCGACCAGAGCATACTTAACTCTGTCTTCCACTCGCACGCGAGCCTGCCGCGCGGCTTCAACATGCAAAATGGCGACTTGGACGCGAACAACAGCGCGATCGTGCACTTCGTGGGCGAGCCCAAGCCTTGGAGCCTCATGCACAATCTCCGCGCGGTTAAAGAGCCAGCGCGCCGGAATGCGACCGCGAGGTGGCAGAGGCAGTGCGCCACAGTGATGGCGGCTTCGTTGAGGAACAGAAGTCGTTGACGCGTGAAAGTCGTTTCCTTAGCGTTGAGTTGCACCTTGACCTGAAGCTTGACTTGACTTGACTTGACCGATAAGATTACATCTCAATTGGATACAACCCGGTTTTGTAGGATTTGTTTTGTTGGATTCCTAACGCCCAGACGTGTGTGACATCGAGAACCTCGTCTACAAGCTAGTAGTCGTCTTTTTAGGTATAGGAGGTTCGTCGAGTGCCGTTGAGTCGCCTCGTTCGCATGTGGCTCATATGTTCACGTGAATCTTCCGAACGTCACTCGAAACAAGTGTGTTGCCCTTTGCATGCAATGGGAGACAAGTTTCGTCGATATTACGGACCGAAATGGCGTATGACGCCGAGGACGGCGACGCGCGGCGTGGCACCGTGAGCCAAGTGGCTCAGCTGAATTGGACGCCCGCGGCGTCTCGCCGTTGCAATGCCACGATCGTGATGATGGACGACCGTCGTCACGTTCCACTCGCAAACAATAGCAAGGACATCGGCTACTTTCACAAGGCGATGATGCTCAATCTCCTTTACGCGCAGCGCCACGGCATGTCCTTCTTGATTGTGCGGCCCACGGCGGCCATGGAGGACTCGTGGCTCGACGGCGGCCCACGGCAGCGGCTCTGCCCCGCCTGGTGCCGCGTGAAGATCCTCGCTTCGCTCGTTGCATCGCGCCTGGCCGCCAACGGGTGCCACTGGGTGCTGTACATCGACAGCGACGCGTACATCCGCGAGCAGCACGTGGATTTTTTGGAGCGCCTCGACACGCCAGCGAATCGCGACGTGCACTTCGCCTTTGCCCGCGAAGAGCTGCCCGCCGGTGGCTTTCGATCGCCCGCGAAGCGCTCCCACGGGGTACGCGTGCCGTCCCTCAACGCCGGCGTGCTCTTCGTGAGGGCGAGCGCGTGGTCTGCGCGCCTGCTCGCGGTCTGGATGCGCGCGGCGCAGCTGCCCGTGTGCGCGCCCTTTCGTAGCAGTGGCCGTGCGAGCAGCAGTGCTTCCACGAGCTCCTGCGCAATCGCACGTTACTCCCAGAGGGCTGGCGCACGCGCATCGCAAGCGCCCCGATGCAGCTTTTCAACTCGCCCCATGGCCAGTTCATCCGGCACGTATGGGGCGGGCCGGGCGTCGAGCTGCGCCGCCGCGCCTTTGACGACGAGCTTCGAGTCCAGGGCGTGTGGAGCTGGAAGCAGATGCATGCTCTCGTCGAGAGCGCACAGCGACAGTGGATCGACAGGCCGTGTTGACGCGTCAGTACTAACACATGGCCGTTACCGACGGCACGGAGCTCGTGCTCGTCCGCAGCGGGCTGTGCCGCGGGAAGAGCTCAAGAGCTAAGGCGCAGCGAACGACGGACGCACGGACGTTGCCGCTTGATCTAACCTTGCAGTGCGTGGCTTGAGGCTCACACCTTCGACCTCCAGGTGAGTGCTGGTCGGCTCGTCGTGGCGATGCCTTCAGCCGTACAGCCGAGCGCCAACATCATGCAGCACTGGTGGCGACCCTCGCCCTGACCAGCCGCATGCATGTTTACCGCAAATAGAATGTCTTTATTTACAAAATGTTGCGCTCTCAAGTCGCTCCGCTCGAGCCACATGCCGGCTGTGGTAAGGCGTCCACCTTCGTGACGCTCGTTACGGGGGCGCGTTACGCGACCGCAGCTTCGTGCCTGCCACAGATGCTCCGCAACGTCGGTTCGCTATGCCCGCTTCTGCTCATCTACAATGATGCCGACACAGCACTACCCATGTCGCAGCTCGAGCAAGCATACGGGGCGAACCAGATGCTGCCCTTGTCGCTTCTCAAGGCTCGCTACAAGTGGCCGCCCCCGCGACCACGAGCGCAGGTGCCCGCAGCAGGCCGGCGCCTCTTTAGCAGCTCAGAGGCAAAGAATACCCACCTCAAGCTGTGGCTGTGGGCGCTGCCGACGACGCACCGCGTCGTCTACCTCGACCTCGACATCCTCATCCTACGCAACATTGACGCGCTGCTCGATGTGGTGCCGCCCACACTCCCCGACGGCAGCCCAGGCCTCGGCGCCGTGACGTGCAAGACCAGGTTCGGCGAACGTTTCTTCAACTCTGGCATTTTGGTATTGACGCCGTCTCTGCGCACGCTCGAGCAGCTGCTAGAGCTCAAGCGCTTCGCGTCAGCCCCGTGGAATGGGCAAATTCCACGTCTGGCCGATACATGGCCGGACATTTGCGCGCCGCGCGATGATCCGTTCGCGGCCAAGCGGCTCTTTCCGAACAAGTACGCGTCGCACTCGCTCGCTGCATGCCAGCAACACTACGGGCCTGGGCACACGCTGCGCAAGATGTCCACGGCGTGCGAGAGTAAATACACCGACCAGAGCATACTTAACTCTGTCTTCCACTCGCACGCGAGCCTGCCGCGCGGTTTCAATATGCAAATTGCAGGCGACTTCATGGACGCGAACAGCAGCGCGATCTTCCACTTTGTGGGCGAGCCCAAGCCTTGGAGCCATAGTGCCATGACGGGCCGAGGCAAAGAGCCAGCGCGCCGGAATGCGACCGCGAGGTGGCAGAGGCAGTGCGCCTCAGTGATGGCTAAGTGATGGCATGCGCTCCGGCTTCGTTGAGGAAGAGCAGTCGTTGACACTTGAAAGTCGTTTCATTAGCGTTCTTTTACCTAGCCCTGACTTGACAGATCTTGACTTGACTTGACATAAAAACTCTGTTCAATACAACGCGCAGATAGCGAGTGTGTCGCGCCGCGTATTCAAGCGGTCCGGGTGACAGACTGGACTGGGAGCGCGCTCAGACGATGGAGGACTACAAGCGTTTCTGCTCGGTCGCTACGGCGCAGCCGTTCACCGAGGAGGACCTCGAGCGCAGCGCTCAGGCGCTCATCGCCAAGCTCGAATCGTTTGGGCAGGGCGTCGACGGGAGCGACATCAATGCGGCGATGCCCGCAGCCCTGGCGGCGCGCTCAATCAGATCTCCGAAGAAAATCGCTTCATCATATTTCGAGGCGGAGGACGAATCGCCGCAGCTTCTCGAAGCTGGCGTCAGCCAGGCGAGCAACGGCAGCAACCAGTCCGGGGCGGGCCAGTCGGCGTCGGCGCGGCTCTACGAGCAAGCGCGCGCGAAGCAGTCGGCCAAAGCGGTGGACGACGACGTCAAGGAGAATGGTGTGTACGCGCCCACTATCAATGCTCGCTCCAAAATCCTCACGGGCAAGCGCGAGGGCGCCGTCAGCGATCGGCTGCACGAGGAGGCGATCGAGCGCGAGGCGCGCAGGCAGCGCGCGATCGAGGCGGCACAGGCGCAGAAGGAGGCCGAGGCGCTCGAGGCCGGCGAGGGCGGCGTGCCCAAGATCAACGAGGTGTCCGCGCAGCTCACCGCCGGCCGTGCGGGCGCGGTCGCTGACCGTCTCTTCGATTCCCACAAGGAGCTCAAGCAGAAGCAGGTGGATCGTGCGAAGCTGGCCAAACGCGAAGCGGAGGCGAGCATCGCAGCCACGGACCGCTCTGAGGGACTATGAGTGACTCTGATGGCCTCTCTGAGTGCGTCTGATCGCGTCTGATCGCGTCCGGTGGCAGGTGGCGGCACATCCGATGGTCTCTGAAGGCTCGACACGCATCGCGGCGCTGCTCCCAGGTCGAGAGGCATCCCCCTAACTGCCACTGATTGCCGCTGATTGCCGCTGATTGCCTCGCATCGCGGCGCTGCTCACAGGTCGAGAGGCACCCGTGCAAGACCGGCTGTACGCGTGCGCCGCCGAGCGCCAGCAGAAGATGCTGCTGGCGTCGACCATCCCAGACGAGGATCGTACGCCGGCCATCTCGGACACGTCGCGACGACTGGCGGAGCGCGCCAACGCGGGGCTCTCGCTGCAGGTGCGTCTCATGATGGACATCGGCCTCTAACTGCCTCTGATCGCCTCAAATCAGCCTCTACAGCCTCTGATCACAGCCTCCGATCGCCTCGAATCGCCTCACATGGCATTCCCCACATGGCATTCCCCACATGGCATTCCCCACATACCATTCCCTCTGACCCCAGGAACGGCTGGCCAACAAGGCGGGTCGCAACGCGGGCACCCGTCCTACCCCGACGCCTACCGACCTTCAAGAAGCGACCCACGCGCCCACGATCAACCCGCACTCGGAACGGTTGGCCGTGCAGGCGCAGGCTCGGCAGTGGGCCGAAGGGCACGTGCACATCGCCGTCGAGGACCGTCTGATCGCGCAGGCCGCAAAGCCAAAGGAGGAGGCGCCGCTGCCCGAGATGAAGCCCGTCATCAACCCGATGTCAGAGAAGATCCTCGCCCGGCGAGGTCCGATCGCGCCTCTCGAGGAGCGGCTGCAAGTGCCGGTGAAGCACATTCGCGGGGGCGTGGGCTCGGAGCTCGATGACGTCACCCTCGCACCGAAGCTCTCCGAAGGCACGAGTAAGCTGATTGCGTCTGATTGCGTCTGATTGCGTAGCTAATTAGATGACGTCACCCTCGCACCGAAGCTCTCCGAAGGCACGAGTAAGCTGCTCTGGATTGCGTGATCGCGCCTGAGTGCCCCCCTCATCACAGGTACAAGCTCGTCCAGAAGCAAGAGCGTAATTGCGTCTGATCGCGCCTTGAGTGCCCCCCCTCATCATAGGTAAGCTCGTCCAGAAGCAAGAGCGCAAGGGTTCGATCGCCGAGCGTCTTCTCTCCTGGGGCGAGCAGCACAAGCGTGGGGAAGGCGATGCGTCTCTTGCGGACCGCAAGTACAAGTTCGGCGGGGACGAGCCACCTGCAACAGCGCCGGTGCCGCCTCGACCAAAGCGTGAGACGCGAGAGGCGCGAGGAGGTGTGAGCGTGAACAAGACGGCCGGGATGGTGGCGGCAGAGAAGGTGGCGGCCGAACGTGCGAAGGTCGAGCAGGCCGCCGTCGCCGCTGCTGAGAAGGCTCAGGCGGAGAAGGAGGCGGCGGAGAGGGCGGAGGCGGAGAGGGCGGAGGCGGAGAGGGCGGCGGAGGCCAGGCGGGAAGCGGAGGCGGCGGCAGCGGGCGCCTGTGGGAGCCGACTCGCGAGTGGTACGGGGCCGTTGGCCGTTGGAAGCGCTGCACGCCCGCCACGCAACCCCGCCGCGCCGCGCCGCGCCACGCCGCCCACCGCGCCGCCGCAGACGCGCGCGCCGACCGCACCGCCGACCGCCGCGGCGGCCTCCACGCCCAGGACGGCGCCCGAGGCGGCGCCTGGCGAGGGCGGTAAAAGCGCCGTCGTGGGCGCGCCCCCGTGGAAGCCTCCGTTGGTGCGCCGAGACTCGGCGGCACGGCAGCCCAAGACGGCGCCCCATGAAGAGCGAGACGTCGGCGCATTGGACGAGAGCTCAGAGCTGGACGAGGGCGCCAGAGGGTGCGGCACTGGCGGAGGCGCGGCGCTGGCGGCAGTGGCGGGGGCGGCCAGTACGTCCGCAGCTCCCTCTCGCCGCGCCCCTGGGGGCACCACCAGTCGACTGTGTCCCCCGGGATCTCCCGCCATGCACAAACGCTCCGCCCCATCAGCCAGCGTGTTCGCAGCCGCTCCGCCAGGCCAGGTGCCCAGCACGACGCTAGGCCACGTGGACGCCGCCGCCGAGACGGCCGCCGCCGAGGAGCCGGCAGCACGCGCTGCGACGGGCGCTCGGGACGCCGCGACGCCGCGGATGGCGGCCGAGCAGCGTGATGAGTTCCGTCATCAGCGCGAGGAGTTTCGTCATCCGAGCAGCGGCGGCGGTGTGAGCGCCGGCTCGAGGCTGCGCTTCACGCGACCGAATCCCTCATCCAAGCCCCGGCCCAGCGCGCTCGGGACGACGCCGGGGCAGCCCGGCGCTCGGACTGCCGCCCACGACAGCGCGCTCGGACAGCCGGCGGCGGTCTCGCACCATCCCCACAGCGGCGGCAACCCTGCACGGCCGCGCCCCTCCGCCGCTCTGGGCTCCGCTGGAGGCGGCAGAGTCCAGCACGGTGCCCACGGCAGCGCGCGCACGCGCACGTCGGTCAGTTTCGCTTCAACCGAAGCGACGGGCGCTCGGGACGACGCTTCGGCGACGGATCCGGACGCGTCGTCCCGAGCGTCGGCAGGTGGCGGTTACGCCGAGGCGGAGATCGAGGCGGAGATCGGAGGCAACGTGGACGAGTATGATCCTAATATGGACGAGTATGATCCAAATATGGACGAGTATGATCGGCTCGTCGCCGAGCAGTCACGGCGGCGCGCGCATCGGAACCTCGAAGCGGAGGAGACGGAGGAGGAGGGGTATCGCACTGGCGTCGACGGGGGTGACGACGGCGACGAAGGCGATGGCGTGAGGGAGGAGGACGAGGCGGACGAAACGCCGGACGAGGCGACGGCCGCATGGCGCGAAGCCGAGCGCTCCTTATTTGGAGATCTCGGAGCTTCGGATGGCTCGCCTCTGCCAGGGCCGTCTGGGGGGAGGGCCCCCCTCGACCCCCTCGAGCTGCTTGCGGACTCGCCCGCTTCGGTGCTCAAGAGCGAGCGCCATCTTGAGCGCCACGTGCTCCGGCAGCAGCAGCAGCAGCAGCAGCCGCATGCGCCGCCAGCCGAGGGCGGCGGCACGGGGGCGCCCAGCACGGCGCCGTCGGAGGACGCGGCGGGGCAGTTGCAGAATGAGCTGAGCGCCGAGCTGAGCGCGTGGGCGGAAGCCTTCGAGCGTCGCATGACGGGCCCCGCCCACGACGGCGCCTTGCCGGACGAGGGACCCGTGGACCTGCCCTTTCCCACAGCGGACCAACCGTCGCCGCCGCTCGGCACGGGCAGGGAGGAGGATGAGGACGAGGAGGAGGACGAGGAGGACGAAGGCGAGGATCTGCAGCCGCTGCCGACCGCGCCCCCCGCACCCCCAGCGCCCTCCGCAGCCCTGCCGGCGGCGTCGGCATCTGGTGCCGCACTCGATCGCTCATCACGACTCGAACCGCCATCGCATGGCCGGTCATCGGCGCCGTCCCGAGCGCCCGAGGAGGCGCGCCAACCGCCGACCTCGACCGGTAAGCGGCCCAAGGGGGGCGCCGTCGCGGGCGCCAAGGGAAGTAACAACCCGAGCGCCAGGGGAAGTAACAACCCGGGTCAGGTGCTCATTAACTACGCACCGCCGCCATCGGCGGCGTCTGCGCCGCCACCACAGCCGCCGCCGGCGGCGGGTCGCGGTGGCGGCTCGTTCGCGCTGCTGCAGGCGGCGGAGGAGGCGGCGGCGGAGATGCGGGCGGCGGAGGAGGCGGCGGCGGCGGTGGCTAAGGCGCACACCCAGGCGTTGGCAGAGGCCGACGCTGAGGGAGGTCGGGCCCTCAAGACACGTCGGCTGTCCCGGGACGCCTCCACGTCAGCGGAGAAGGCCCTCGAGGCGGAGGCGGTGAGCGCCGTACGGAGCGCCAAGGAGCACGCGGAGGCGGAAGCGGCGCGCGCGAGCGCCTCCCTGCTCGAGCTGCGCGCTCAGTACGATGCGATGCAGCGCCGGTATGAGGAGTCCGAGGCGGCGCTCGAGCGTTGATTGCCTTGCATGCATGTGCTCACCGCAGCGCCTCGTCCCCACAGGTATGAGGAGTCCGAGGCGGCGCTCGAGCGCACGCGCCGCGCGGCCACGGAGGTGAGTCTCGAACTCGAGGCCGCTGGATGGCCTTTGATTGCCCCCCCTAATTAGATGGATTGCCTCCCTCATCAGGTGAGTCTCGAGCTCGAGGCCGCTGGATGGCCTTTGATTGCCCTCCCTAATTAGATGGATTGCCTCCCTCATCAGGTGAGTCTCGAGCTCGAGGCGATGCGATCTGGCGTCGAGCAGCACGGCGCCGCCGCCCGATCTCGCGAGGGCGAGAGCGCGAATCTGAAGCTCGAGATCGCGAATCTGAAGCTCGAGATCGCGAGCCTTCGGGATGAAGGCGCGCAGCTCCGGCGCCAGATGCAGCGCGCCCGAGACGACGCCGAGCTCGAGCAGAAGGACGCGTCGCGCCGTGCTGAGCGCATCGAGATGCGCGCCGTAGAGGCCGAGCGCGACGCGACCAAGCAGGCGGCGCGCGCGGCGGACGCGGAGCGGCGCGCGGAGGCGGCGGACGCGGCGGCCGAGGCGGCTGAGGGGGCGAGGCGCAAGGCGCTCGAGGAGCTCATGGATGCGAACGCGAAGCTCGAGCGCCGTCGTGGTGGCGAGGCCGACCAGACCGCGTCACACGCGAGCGCGCAAAGGGTAAGCGGAGCTCATTGCCGCTGAGTACCGCTGATTGCCGCTGATTGCCGCAAAGGGTAAGCGGATCTCGACGAGCGATTTTGTCTATGGATCGGACCTCACTGATGGCCTCACGCCTCTGCCCCACTGATCACGCTCTCTGATCACGCTCCCTGATCACGCTCCCTGATCACGCTCACTGATCACGCTCACTGATCACGCTCCCTGATCACGCTCCCTGATCACGCTCACTGATCACGCTCACTGATCACGCTCCCTGATCACGCTCCCTGATCACGCTCCCTGATGACGCCCCTCATCAGATCCGCGAGCTCGAGGGGAGATTGGGCGAGAGCGACGAGCGGCTGCGTCAACTGAGCGCTCGGCACGACGCGAGCCTCGAGCGCGCGAAGCTCGATCGGATTGAAGCCCTGCGGCAGCATGCATCGGAGCTGGAGCGGGTGCGGGACGCCCGGGACAACGCGATGCGCCAGGCAGAGAGCTTGCAGAGCGCGCTCGAGACGGCGCGCGCCGATGCGATGCGCGCCATGGCGGGCGCTCAGTACGGCGCGCGCTCCGACGCCGAGGTGCGTGAGCTCGAGCGCGAGGTGCGCGAGCTCAGGCAGGAGCTCGCCTGGCAAAAGGCGAGCGCCGACAAGGCGATGGCTGCGGGAGGCGCCGGCGCCGTCACGGGCGTCGGGGGCTCTGGCGGCCCGGGCATGGACGTGGCCACGGCCGACCTCGCACGTGTGACCGCGGAGCTCGAGAACACCAAGGAGGAGCTTCGGAAGGCTCAGGAGGAGCAGCTCGGGGCGGCGCTGCGTGCGCGTCGCAAGGAGAAGGAGCTGCGCGAGCAGCTCAAGAAGCAAGGGGCGTGAGGCAGGAGAGGGGTTCCATGGACGTGGTGTGAATTAACATTGGGACGAGCGCCATGGATCAACCGTTCAACAGCTGTTCATGATGTAGTCCAAGTCCTGGGACACAGACGGACCACCGGAGTCGAGCTGCCTCACGCAGACCGCACGAGCCACGACCGGACGGGACCGGCGTTCGGTTCAAATCGCACAAAGTTGTATTATGTTTCACACTCAGTGCCACCGTGTCCTATAGTAGTTAGTACGGTACCGCACGCGGACGAAACGGAATAACTGCGTCAGCGCGTGACCGTGAGAGTTCGCGTGCGACAGTACACGACAATCGACCAGTCGACATCAAGAAATCGAATCGCACAAGGAGCACCGGCCTGGCGACATCAACATCAGATCAAGGTTCAAGACTCTGCAAACACGAACAACGCCAAGCATTTTACCATGTAGCTCGACCATGTAGCATGTTCCGTGTTCCGTGCGGTGTTCGACGCAATCCGGGGCTTCCATGTTCCCACATGTACCACACTCTTGGCGCCGACATCTCCTTCAAATCCCCCCACCGCAGGGGGGCCCGCCACTTGCGCCTCCCGACGGCGACCCGTTGCGTGCGAGACCACCACTTTGGGATAGTATTCGGCTCTGGGCGGGAAGAGCGCTCGACCGTTTCTGATTTCTGAGTACCCGTGGACTGGGGCCTGTGCTCCCTGCTCACACAGGCTCACGCGTCCAACTCGGCCTCAAACTCGGAAGAGAAGTTGGCGATACCTGCCTCCTGCAGCATCGAGCCGACGAGGTCCTCACCCAGATGCGGCATCGCGGCTGGGGCGGGGGCCCCTATGCCAGGCTCGCCCCGAGAATTCCCCTCCGGCAGGGTCGCCGAGCTATAGGTTGGAGCCGAGCCATAGGTTGGAGCTAATGGAGCGCTGTGGGTGGCCGAGGAAGGAGCACAGTAGGTCGCCGATGTATAGTTTGGTGCGATGGAGGTCGCCGAGGTATAGGTTGGTGTGCAGCAGGTCGCCGAGGTATCGGCTGAAGGGCAGTAGGTTGCCGAGATGAAGGCTGGCGCCGCAGCTGCGCCCGTCTGTCTGATAACATCAGCTCGACGCAGCTGAGTCGAGGGGCGCAAAGCGCGCATGCTGCTCTTCAGGCGCTGGAGCTCGTCCACGATAGAAGGGAACGCAGGCCGTTGAACAGGATCGGTCTGAAGGCACCGGGTGGCAAGCTCGAGGATGCCGGGTGGGCAGCCGGCCACGTTGCGCAGCTGGTCGAGCGGGGTGGCTTGACCTTTGACAATGATCGCCATGAGCGCGCGCAGAGCGTCTCCCGGATTCCCTCCGGGAGATCCTCCGGGAGATCCTCCGGGAGATCCTATGGGAGATCCTCCGGGAGGCCCTCCGGCGGGCAATAGCACATGGCTGAAAGGGACGGACCGCGTCCCCATGTGTGCAAGCATGCATCCAAAGCTCCACACGTCGGTGGGCTTGGCTTTTGCGCCCGAGGTGAGCGCAATGGCCTCGGGAGCCATGTAGGGCGGCGTGCCCGCGAACCCCTCCGCCTGCCCGGCGTACTTGGTGAGTGCAGTGCCAAAGTCGGCCACCTTGGCGACCCATTGCTCCGTGAGTAACACGTTGCCAGGCTTCAGGTCGCGATGGACCACGCCCTTGGCATGGAGGTACGCCATGCCCTTGGCCACATCGAGGGCGACGTGGACGAGGGATGCCTCCCACGTGGCGAGCTGCTCGCGATGCCGGTGGTGATGCAGCACATCCAGCAATGAGGCGGGCATGAGCTCCATCAGAATGCCCGTCTTCCCGTCGTCACCGTCGTGTGCGATGCCCATGGTGAGGAGCACATTGGGGTGGTGCAGGCGCATCGTGAGCTCGAACTCATTCAGGAGCTCCTGTAGCGCCGCCGGCGCGGTCGTCGCCCGAAGGCTCTTGATGGCGCATGGGGTCGAGTTGTACACGGCCACACGCACCTCGCCGAAGCTGCCCGCTCCGAGTCTCTCTTTCAGGATCAGGTCTTTCCAGCGCACGAGGTTGACCACGTGCATCGAGCTTCCTACCACGCTCGACATCTCAGTGCCGCTTCCCTCTGGTGGTGGGGGGGGCGGTGGGGGGGTGGGGGGCGGTGGGGGTGAGCGCGGTGGCTTTGTGCACGATGACTGTGAGCGCTTCAAGGAGATCAGGTTCACATTCTCGTCCCTCTCCGCACCTGCTTTCTGAGCTTCGGCCTTCATGGTCGCCTTCTCATCCACTTTCATGGCCTGTCCGCCCTTCGAAGACTTGTTTTTGTTGAGACGGCGACGACGGCACATGAAGACCAGGGCGAGGACCACAGCGACGATCACACCGACGACGCCGCCGATGACAATGCCGATGGAGCCGCTCGTCTCGGCTGCCACTGCCAATGCACCGATCAACAGTGGCGGTGGTGGCGGTGCGACGTTTGCAATTGTAGGCGGCGTCACGACCGCGAGCACGGCGATCGAGACCCCAGTGACGCTCGCGAGCATGGCGGTCGCGCTGCTCGCGCTGCTCGTCGCGCTGGCCATCGTCGACTGCACCGAGGCCGCCGCTGCTGCGGTCGTCTGGATGCTCACACCGACGACGACGCTGCCCGACGACAGAGTCAACTCCACCGCCGATGGGTCGACGCTCGCCCTCGCCGCGATGGCGCTCTTCATCTCGGTCCGCACGCTCGGGTCGAACGAGGAGACGTCGCCGGCGAGCTCGAGGGTGAATTTGACGACGCTCATCGCCGGCCGCGAGGGCGGCGGCGGCGAGGGCGGCGGCGGCGATGGCGAGGGTGGCGGCGGCGATGGCGGCAGCGGCGACGGCGAGGGTGGCGGCGGTGAGGGCGGCGATGGCAGAAGCGAAGGAGGCGGA
>Ga0210243_101973_pt1 | contig 12895 bp, 6 predicted proteins | sample ChrtobMeP5a_32mM_FD_155461 | JGI IMG/M metagenome (GOLD analysis project Ga0210243, IMG submission 155461) | Chrysochromulina tobin associated microbial communities from unialgal haptophyte culture, Seattle, Washington, United States - P5a_32mM | ecosystem: Host-associated > Algae > Haptophytes >...
ACCGGGTCAGCCTCGGCGCCGTCATCGACAGACATGGGCGCGACTGCCGCCGCAGCGGCGAGCTCGTTCATGCAGCCCAAACCGGTGTTTGGACGGCGTGAAGGGAAGCGCCGGCAGCAGTAGGACAGAAAACCATACTGGTGCGATTTCGATCAAAAAAAGGGTTTCAAAGTTTGGTCTGACACCCCTAGTTTCACCCCGGCATGCAACACGTCTCAAACGGTTCGACCGTGGGAGGATTTCAGGATCTCCTTCCAAAAAAAGAAGCGAGATCCGGAGCGCGAGCCCCGCTTCCGAATTATCCCTGTACGAGGGAGGATTTCAGAATGCCCTTCCAAAAAAGGAAGGAGGGTTCACTACGGCGTCCCTAGGGTGCGTGCGTGTACTAGGTATGGTCCGGTTACAAAAAAAAGCAAACTTTCCGTACTACTACTAGCATGATCGGCCTATGGGACATGACGCCGGCGAAAAGTCGAAGACGAGGGCGATCGGGTGCCTCTCTCGCAAATAGCGTGAGGGCGTCTCGGACTTCCGGCCCGTCGGCTGTGATCCTGAGCCTCTCTGCCCTGTCACTGCTGCCATCCCTCGAGAACATAGGCACTTTCTCGCGCCTCTCGATGCCCGGGGGCTTCCAACAGAGCGGCAGGCGACTGCTGTTCGTCAACATGATCGAGCTCTCACCCTCTGAGCTGCCGCCGCCATCGAGCACGGCCTCGACGGGACGCTTGAAGTCTTGCGAGCTGGGTTCACGCCATTAAGCCGCGCGTACATTCGCGTACATTCGTGCCGTGCATTCGCGCGTACATTCGCGATTTCTTCTCTCTCGTAGGAAGATTGGCACGCAGCGAGTGCACCTCTGCGAGCGAGAGCTCAAATGACTGGACCGGGACCTCAACATGAAGCCTCACGCCCACCTCGCAACTCGAAAGTTGTAGCACAGGAGCTTTGTCGCTACCTTCCGTTCCCAGACGTCTATACCTTCCAGTTCCACGAGGGGCGTCTGGCGGAGGCACGCCCTCCGAGAGCATGGGCGACGAGTCAAGCTGAAACGATCAGGGAGGGTCTCGGAAACACGGACATGTCAGGAATCTGGAGTCTTTCTAGGGTCGCAGTCTCCCACTTTGCCTGCTTGCAAGCACGAGACCGTCTCTGCAAGCCATGGCATTCCGTGATCGCTGGCGATGCGAGCAAACGTCGAGAGCCCGCGTTCAACCCCCTCTCGTGACCGACGCAACTCAAATGGCCCAGCGCACTTCTGACAAAAAGGCGAGAGATTGGAGCGCTTCACGGCTTTGCACTTGGCGCATTGCACATCCTGCAGCTGGAAGGCGAGGGCACGCCGTTGCGCAAGCTTCACCAAATCACTCTCGATCGCTTCAGGCTCGTAAGGGTTCTCACATTCTCCGCATGCCCAGTGCTCGTCGCGACAGAGATCGAGGTCCCGGCAGTGCCCGCAAAACTCGCACACGACCTCGGGCACAACGAACGAGATCGAGGGGTTGGCCCACACCCCCTCGTGGGCGAATTCGTCTACCTTCAGCATCCTCAGTGCGTTCTTGCGCGTGTTGTGCAGCTGCTCCTCGATGCAAGGCTCGAGCGAGCACAGGTGGCAAACTTGCTTGACGAATTCGAGCGCCGGGTCAGACAGGTTCAGGAACGAGCCTGGAATGTGAGGAAAAGAGCGCGCGATCACTTCATCAGAGGCGGTACCATCAAGAAGAGCCCGGCGCTCGGCAGAGCCCGTGGAGGGCAAGGTACGTCGAATCCGGTCCACTTCTTCGAGCACCTTCATCGAGAAGAAGTCATTAAAGAATGAGATGGCTTTGCGTTCTGTCTCCTCCTGCGTCGGGGTAGAGCGACCGCCCTGGGCCTCGGCATCCATGGCCGCCAGCATCCACGGTTCTGCGACATACAACTTTATCAGCTGCAAAAAACGCTCCTGGACCATGGGTGGAAGATGAAAAGCGATGTTCCACAGCGACACACTTTTGACGCTTCGCGCATCACCTATGGATCTCCAGGTGGACGCCGAAAGTTCGTTTTTCGAGGTCGAGCGAGCGGGCGCCATCTCTTGGTCCGCCTCGCCAACGATGTGAGATGCCGTATTATCTGCCGCGATATCAGCAGCGATCTCGCCGTTATCGATGCCGGCGTCGTGTGCGCCAGGGGCGTTGGGCGGCGGCATGAATGATTGCGTCTCTTGCGCGAGGCCACCAAAGTTGAGCGTGTCGAGGTAAAGGAGTGACGACCAGAAGCGCAGCGGTGTCAACCGTAGGAACGAGAAAATGGGCTTCGTGGAAAGCGAGCTCAGCAGAAAGCCAACGTAGGCCTGGCCATCAGCCAGGCTCATCTTGTCGGTGGCAATGGTGAGGCGAGTGAAGCTCGCGTGTACGATAACCGCACCTAGTGAGCGCACCTCGGCAAGTAGCTGCATCCAGACTTTTTTCATCAGAAGCTGCACCATTCGGTGGACCGCCGGGTCGTACAGCAGCGAGGCCGACGAGCACAGCCAGCGGTTGATGTTCATCAGCAAAAGGTCGGCTCTCGTATCTCCCTCATGCAGCACGCTTCGCATCCACTCTGACAACATGAGGCGGAGCACGCGAAGCGCGGATGCTGCGGCGATGCTACTGTCGTCGCCGCCGTGGCCGCCGCTGCCCAGCGCTGCTGCCGAAGCTGCGGAGTCGCTTGTCGCGGCGGAACGCACCATATCCTTGCCCAGGTCGATGCCTTCGAGAGTGTGCACATGGCGCATTTCAAGGATCGTGTCGACGGCAAGATTGTCAAGCTGAAGCTCGATGCAAAGGCGTCGGTACATGCCCGGGTTCATAATCTCGGGGGGAGGAATCTCCTCGGCTCCACCGCCGTCTGTCGACAGCGCCGGTTGGCCTCCGAGATCGGGCAATGGCGATGGCGAGAGCCAAGAGAGGTGGCCGCTGTGCAACAGGCGGCGATGCATGAGCACGTCGATCGCGAAGGCCGAAGCGTCGGCGGGCAGGCAACCGACAGGTATTCCAGCATACCGAGCCATGTCGACGCGACGCGCCCACCACGGTGCCATTTCCATGTATCTGTCGAGAGCAAGCTCGAGCGCGCGCGGCTGCCACGCCCCTCCAAGAGCGAGAGAGCCATCGTCTATTCTCGCCGCGTCGGCACGGTTGTGGGGCACGCTGATGGTCGGCAGCTGCTTCAGCTGTGGGATGAGCTCTTGGAGCGATGACACGTCGTGACGCGACTGCGCAAGCGCAACGATGGGCCTGCGTGACGCTGAGCGCATCGCTTGCAGTACAATGCCAACGCGCGCAAACGCTTCTGCCCAAGAGCTCGCGGCCTCGAGCGTCAGTGTCAAGTCAACCGCAGCTGGGTGGTTAAGCACGGTCGTGCGGGCATCAGCGGAGGTTGTTGAACCGCGCGGCCGTATCAGGATCAAAACGCCATTTCGGGCATGAGCAGCGCAGACGCTGACAACACCGCGCGAGGCCGAGCCTGCTGCGTAGAGCACAAGTAGCTTGGCAGACCCAGCTTTGTCGCTGTCTGTGTGACGGTCATGAGGCGGGCTGAGGTAGGCATCCTGGTCAGCCGATTGCCGCAACTCATGGAGTGCAAACCCTTCGTGCGGCGAGCGTCGCGGCACGCCGCGTGCGACGTGGCAACAGCAACCGATGTGCGTTATGAGCTGAAGAAGAGGCGTTGTGTGCGTGTGATACACGGCGCACACGTCCTTGTGGTGAAGCCACTTGGCCATGTCAGACGCGGAGTCAATAAATTCGGATTCGGGCATCGATACCTCGTACGTGAAGAGCGATGGCGCACCGCGGGGCAGCGTCCGCGACACCTTGACCCACCTGGGCGCATCTTGGGCGCCAAGCACATTCACGTAAAGCTGGCGTGGCACCACAACAGGAATTTGATGGAGCGTTGCGACGTCTAAGCCATCGGAGATCATCACCCATATGCTGAATTCACCAGGGTTGGGCGTCTCTTTAACAGTCAGCACTTGCCAGTGCGCGTTGTTCACGGTGAGCGCCTGATCGGCGTAGAAGCTGCCGAGACCACCGCGCGCGCGCTTCATTGCTTGTCCGCCGCCGCTGCGTGCGCCGGTAGATCTTTCTCTCTGCTCCTGATCGCGCCGCAACCGCTTTTTCTCCGTTCGCAGGGCGCGCCATACGCACTTGCGCTTGGCGAGCCAATCAGCCGAGCCGTGTAGAGTGATCAGATCTGTCACTTGGCTTACAATGCCAGCTTGCGCAGGGTGGGTCGCATCGAGGCGCTCTGTGCCCGGGCACTCTGAGTTACCTGGAGGGCCAGGCGCCAGGGAGCTTTGGGGAACTGAGGCGCTCAGACTTCGACGATGGACAACGTGCTGCCTTCCACATTCGCTACGATCTTCGAGGCCAGCCAAATCACCAAGGTCGAACTGCGTATCAGCCCGAGCGAGTGCTGCTTGGAACATGTCCTTGACGGACGCCTGCTGGTGCGTGTCGTTCTGCTTGCGCACCATCGCGTGCAACCAGTCAGGATGCTTGACCCGTGGCACCGGATTGGGCACTTGCTGCAACGCTGCTGGCACCGTGATGATCTTTTGGATAGCCGCATCGAGGCGGCTTCGGTAGTAGCTCCAGTCGATGATGCTCCGCAAGTCCATGTTGCCCGCATCCAGCGACCGATCCTTGAGCCATCGGCGCAGATAGTGGGCCTTCACCGCAATTTCGGCATCGAATATGGCAACAGGTATGGCGCGTTCGGTAACTGGCGCTGTCGCTGGTTGGTACGAAATGATGTATTTGCAAGCAAGGTTTGCATCCCTTACCATCTGGTCACCCAAGAACTCAGCGAGACGCCGGGCAACAGTAATGGCTGTCGATTTTTGCTCCCCGTAGTCTTCGAGGGCCTTGGACATGGACTTTTGCTCGGAGACGAGCTCGAGCAGCTCCTCGTCCTCCATGTCGGCGCCACGCGAGTCGAGAACATCCACCCAGCGATCCGCCACCTCAGCAACCTTGGCGTAGCAGGAGGCAAGATCTTCCCCTTTGAGGAAAGGGGAGTCCGAGCCCTCACCGAAGACCTCGGTCTGGAAGACCTTGATCAGTTTGAGCTCGCCGCGACGCTTGAGCTCGAATCCCTTGAGCTCTGCTAGCTTGCCATCCAGCTCAAAGACCGCGTACCGCTTCTTCAACAGCTTGCCCTCTTCGGTCGAGGCAGGCAAGATCATCGCTTTGTACGGGCCATCGACCTCGAAGAAGATGGACTGTTCTCGCTGCTTGGAGTACATGCCGCTTCCGACATCGAGCCGCTGGTACTGCGGATTGGCGCAGGTGCGGTCGACGTCGACGTTGAGCATCGTACAGGGATATGAGAAGGACACCTTAGACTTGCCCTCTAAGTTCGTCGTCAAGGTGAAGTCTTGCGGAAAGCACCGAGGGAAAACGCACCAAATGCCGTCGGTATCAAGCTCGAGCGTCTTGCCGATGCCCTCGACGAGCGCTCGTGCCTCCTTGATGATGGCCGCGCCTGTATAAGTCACGACGCCCGCCATCTCCATCGAGTACCATCGAGCCCCGCGGCGCATCACGTAGCCATAGAAGGAGTTGAGGATGCACTTGTGCGCAAGCTGCAGCGAGTCGTACAGCACGCACATCGCCTTCGCTTCCATGAGAGCCGACGCGTCGCCGGCGACCTCGGCCGTCTGGCGCTTCTTGGCCCACGTTTTGTTGAGTCGCTTGTACTCATACCGACGGTCCCGGAAGGCACGCACGGTGTCGATGTAGAATGGATTCTCGCGCTGGCACGTAACAGCGGTCTTCTCTTCAGACTTCGTGACGTGCGCTTTCGCAAACGCCTTCTGACAGTATTCTTTGAGGCGCTGGCGAAACCTCTTGTTTTGCGTCTCAGGATCTAGCTCGAGGAACGCTATCGGGGGTGCGCCAGGCTCGGGGTTTGGTACGTTCTCGTACTCGAGCGTAGCGCGCACCATATCCGATTCCTGAAGGGATGCCGGAAAGACCTGGCCGCGCCACATCCATTTGAGGGGGCGCTTGCAGTCAGATTCGGGCTGATTGTGCACACAAGCTGCGCACGTCTGCTCAGTCACGATCGCCGGCGGCTGCAGCCGATTGGTGAGGATGATGTTTGGGTACATGGCGCCCACGTCCAGGTGATAGATCACGGGCTCCTCCGAACGCGTTGGGTTGTCACGAAGAGTCTCGAGCTTCTCAGCAATGGCGGCGCGCACAGCGCCATAATTGGTGATCTCTTCACGCCGCAGGCCTTCGAGCCATATCTGGTAGTCGAGCGTCTCATCCAATCGGTCAAGCAGGCCTTGCAGGGCGTTTGCTTTAAGTTTGAACTTGACCGGAATGTCATCCCGGTAGATTCCAGTTTGCAGGCACTCGACATGGCCGCCCACGTACGTCTCACTTTCGAGGAGGTGGCCATCGTGAGATGCGGAAACGTCGTCGACTTGCTTGTTTGGGCAGATTACGTTCGCTCTATAGGCTTCAACCATCAGCAGCGACTCACACAGCGTACCTGAGCCCCTGCGCAGCACCTCGTCCGGCGTCATAGGGATCACCGTCGACAGCGAGAAGATGAATCCGTGCACGTACTTCATGTACAGGTAATAGGTGGCTACGGCGTCGGAGACAGAGTACGACGACATGAGCTGGGGCTGCTCGACGGCGAAGCGCGTCATGTCCTCGGGATCGATCTCGAGGGGATCATATCCGAGCTTGGCGCGGCACACGGCTTTAAGACCATGAGAGCCCGCCGGCAGGTAGGAGTCGCGCCTCACCCAGTGAATGCAATCAATATGCGTCGTTGCCGACGACAGAAAGTACTGACCGGAGTCTGACGTAGACGGCGCGAATCCAGTCTCTCTCTTGAGGTCGATGCCCAACAGCTCACAGCGCGTGTTGATGTACGGCCAGTCGAAGCTGTCGCCGTTGTACGTTACCACGACATGCGGGTGCAGCTCACGCATGTGCGCGCAGAACTTGCGCAGTGTGTTGCCCTCGTCAGTCTCGTTGAAGACCGTGAATGGGCCAGGAAACTCGGATTTGGGAGTGTACTCGAAGTCAGCGATGTCCTCGGAGACGACCTCGCGATTGATGATAAGAAATCCGATGCCGTCGATCATGTAGGAGATCATCATGATAGGATCGACCTTTGAGTCCGGGAATTTTAGTGGCTGCTTGACGCACTCGATGTCAAACGCGAGTACACGCGGCTCGCCAAAGGCCTCGCGTTCCGCACAGAAAGTGAGCGTCGGCGGCTGGTCGCGCCCGTAGTCTCTCACGTAGTACCACTTGCCTACGCGACGGCCCGTGTCGATGGCAACGCGCTGGTGATACGGCACGTCGAATTCTCTGATGCCTTCGATGCGATCGAGCCAGCCGTCGGAGCTGCGGCTGGTGCTGGCGCCGATAGCTGCAGCCGCTGCCCTAGGACCTCTGCTTGAGGCACTGGCGGCGTCGAGGGAGCCCTCGCCGCTGTAGACAGCAGATGCAGAGCTTTTGGCGCGATTTTTCTGGACTGCCGGTAGCAGCAGCCGGCGCACCTCCATGAGGTCGCGCGTATTACGAAACAGCAGCTGAAGATAGAGTTTCCGCTTTCCAGAAAGATGGTTCGGCAACTCGAGATCCTCCTTGTGCACATGCCGGATGTCTTTTATCTGCTCAGCAAAGCGGCGGCGCAAGCTGGAATCCACGTCGGAGGCGTGCCCCTCAGAGACGGCAATGTAAAAGTAAGCCTCGTGAGGCTGAGTGCATTTGAATCCCGAACCGTCGGGGGCAAGGAAGTAGTATTCGACTGCGGAGAGCTCTTTCGCATCCTCACCTTTCTCAAGCATGACCGTGCGCATGTTTGTCAACCAACCTACGCGATCTCCTTCATGTAGCTCGTCGAGCTTCTCGTACCCAAAGACTGCGTCCATTCGGTCGATCTCCGCAGCGCGTTCGGCGAGCGGCACATGGGCGGTCGCTCGCGCAGGGCGCTGAACATTCCGCCGAAACATTGCGACTTCGCGCCAGATTTCCAATAAGTCCTGTCCGAAGGCCATATCTCCCCCCCCCCTCCCCCAAAATGGCTTTTGAGGCGCTTCACGAGGTCACAGCGCCGGAGCTGGCCACGCTCGTACTGCTCTACTTGCGGGAGAATGCGTACGACGCATCCGCCACAGCTTTCATGCACGAAGCCATCGGAGCGCTGCGCCTGATCGTGCCGCCCAAGCCACCATTAAGAGCGAAGAGCCTAAAAGCCATTCTCAACGAGTATGTGGTGCTGGAAACGAGAACACGCCAGCGGGCGGCGTTTGCTCGCGCCTTCGTCGGACGTCCGGCTGTGCGTGACTGCGTCGAGAAGATGAGTGGACTCCTCGGTGACAGGGCGTTTTGTGGCACAGATGGTCACAACCTGCCTGCTCTCCCAACGTGTACCGCGCCATTCGCACCGTTGGTCCCAGCGCCGCGGGCGCAGCTCGCCAACATCGCGAGTGCCTCCGATCCCGGTTTAATGGCGGTGGTGAGTGTCGCTGCTGTCGCTATGCTGCCAGCCAGTCAACCGACGATTCGCAAGCGCAAATGTGCCCAACCTCAGCGCCTTCTGCCTGATGGCACACCCCTTGCGTCATCGTGCCGCATGCACTGGCGACCCGAGGTGCGCCCCGAGATGGCAGCCGGCGTGCCCTCATGCGCGGTCATGCCGCCTGCGGCCGATTGCAGATCGTTGGATTGTCGCGCGAGCCCAGACAGCTGTGGATGTGCAGGCGGCGGCCGCGGCAGCCTGCATGGCGCGACGGAACCGCCGCCGATGCCTTTCAACGAGACGCTGCTCGGAGAGGCGATCGCGCAGAGGATAAACACTGCTCCTGCGCTCATTCGTAGCGGCGTCAGTAGCGGCGGCAGCGGCGTTAGTGGCGACGGCAGTGGCGACGGCAGTGGCGGCGGCAGTGACGGCCGCAGTGGCGGCGGCAGTGACCGAGGCGGCAGCAGCAGCGTGGCGGAACGCGTGCTGTACGCACACGCGCTGACTGAACGAGAAAATAGTGGCGCCGTTGGAGGAGAGCGGGGTAGCAATGGCGATGGCAGTGAGGACGTCGGCCGCTTTCGCCTCCGGGTCGACGAGATGAGTGTGGACGAGATTGTTCAGTCGCTGTTGGCAGACCCGCAAGCTTCGACGATGCTGACGACCTTCTCTCGCCCTTGTGAGTCGCACGGTATGTCACCCGCCTGCTCGGGGTGCTCCATTCAGCCGCTCGGTACGCGTCCGCAGGTTGCTACACTGCCACCATCTTCGCACGCCCAGCCCGTTACACTCGCCACTACAACATTGCCTGCGGAAATCATCCGATCAACAGTGTCACAAACGATGGCTGCAAGCAGCGACCCAGATGCAGTCGCGCAAGATGGCATTAAGCGTGACTTTGCTAGTGACGCCGTTATAATTGCGTCACCGATCGCAGTACCCGTCGCCCCGACCCCATCTCTTCTGGCTGCTGATGCACCTACTGCGGCCGGCGGTCAAGTAGCCGTGACAGCTTGGGACAGTAGGACAGAAGCGGGATGCGACGGAACGCAGCTCACGATTTCGGCCGACGCGGCTTGCCGGCCGCCAAATAACGTCGCGGCGGCCGCCTTTCCAAACTTCGTCAACATAGACTCATTCCTGAGCCGGCTCTACGCACGAAAATGATGGCATTATCAAGAGGTTTGCTCTAGACGCTGGAGCGACTTGACCGTGTAGCTGTTGGACCCTTTTTCCCCTCACTGCGAAGGGACTTCTGACGACAATGTCGTGTCCGCGAGCCCGGCCGGAGTGGTGGAGAGTAAGGTCTCCCAAAGGTGGGAGACCACTCTCCTGGAAAGAGACCCTGGGGGACCTGAGGGACCTCTCTGAAAGAAAAGAGCAGGAAAAGTGAAAAGTAACAGAAAAGCAAGCAGCTAGTTTCTAAGAATTTCTACAGTGAGAGATTATCAAACTCTTTTTATTTGTGGGAGGTATGCCAGTTTTCCCTAGTCGAGGGGGGTCGAGTTTTCCTAGTCAGGGGGGGGGGTTCAATATTATTTAAAATATGCAACTCGCGAGGAAATGATCGTGTTTGCGGAAGCGGAGCCTTGTAGAGTCAATCGTGTGGGCAAAGACTGCCTCCAGAGGTACCAGAAAAGTAGACCTAATGGCGACGCTCCGCGCTCGTGGCAGCTTCGTGTACAACCACCACTTTCCATCCAGCTTCTAGAGAGAGATGAGACATTATGTTGAGATCTTCTGTTTTTGGATGGTTCGCTGGTCATTTTCAGAGGTTCACAGGACGATGATGGGACGTCCACCGAGGGGCGAGCACGGGTAGAGCACGGGCAGAGAGACGGACAGACCGAGAGAACTCCCTACTGAATCCCCAAAACCCTAACGGACAAAACACGCGCCTAGAGAAACGGTCAGACGTTTCAGAGCCGACTAGTGTACATGTACATATGAGGCTCGCTCACTGACGGTCCGTTGTCTCCCTGAATTTCTATTCATTTTCAGAAGACATCGAGAAATCAAGAGTTTCACAATTGTTTTGGGCGATCCAGCCCCCCGTCACACCGCCCCCTGTGACGCGCCGAACACCCGCCAGTCTGCGGGATGTTTTGCGCCTTGAGTGGCTCCTCACCTGCGAGGCCAGTGGTCTCAGTCAAGTCCGGACACGTTTTCGAAGCTTCCGCTATCGAAAAGTATATTTCATCCACAGGTAAGTGTCCGGTGACGGGGCAGCCTCTACAGGCTGCTGACCTACTGCCTTTGAAGACAACATCTGCGAAGTCGCGGCACCTAGCAGCGATGAGCATTCCCGGCATGATGACGCTTTTTCAAGACGAGTGGGATGGCCTGATTCTAGAGACGTATGCTCTCAAACAGCAGGTGTGCTACCATGATGATCATCTTGAGTGCTTGTTGACTCATTGCCCATGCTCATTCTGCCACTTAGGTGGATACCATGCGCCAGGAGCTTGGCCACGCGCTCTACCAGCATGACGCTGCATGCCGCGTCATCGCTCGCCTCATCAAGGAGCGCGACGACGCCCGCGCCGCCCTGTCAGAGGCATGCCCAGGCACAATCGCGTATGTGCCTCCTGTGAGGCAGTCGGGCGCAACAGCGCCCCCCGCACCAACATTTGTACAAGTCCCCTCAACATCGAACATGGATGGTGCCAGCCTGAGTGATGACGTCTTGGTCGAGATGGACACAACGGCCAAGGCCCTTCAGAAAGGCCGAAAGAAGCGACTTTTTCAAGACGGATGCGCAACGCCACAGCAGCTATCCAAATACACGTTGCGGACTTCGCAACTTCTGCAACCAGCAGGCGTCGTGCGCATGGACGTGCACGCCAGCTCACCATTCATCGCTACGGGAGGCACCGATGGCGCGCTCGTTCTGAGCGAGTACTCTTCGGGCAGCGTGACCGTCCTCAGCCGAATTCGAGCGCACGAGCAGGCGGTCACCAGTGTGAAATTGCATCCGTCTCGGTGCGCTGCGCGCGCGCGCGCGCGCCCTCTCACTTCATCTCTTAAGCCCAAACTATGTGAGCCCAAACTCTTGTTCGTCAATTGCGCGCCCGCCTGGGCTCGCTGCAGCGACCCACCTCACGGTCAACTCAGGAACTTACCCACGTCCACGCGTGCTCCTGCGCGCGCTGCGCAGCCCGCTCGTCATCTCCACAGCTACTGATGGTACCGCAAGAGTTTTCAACCGCAGTAGCTGCGCGTTAGCCGTGGAGCTGCGCGCCCACACCGCCGCAATCACTGCATGCTCACTGCATGCTACGGGCGCTTACGTGGCTACCGCCTCGGCCGACCACTCGTGGGCGTTTCACGAGCTCGAGCGAGGGATGTGCCTGCTTCGGCATCAAGACACGTCAGCCCCGGCATACACATGCGCGGGCTTTCACCCTGACGGTTTGATCTTCGCCACAGGTCTAGGGAACATTGTGCGCGTGTGGGATATGAAGTCCCGGGCCATTCTGACAACCTTCGAGGGCCACAGCCAGCCGCTCACCTGCCTCGCCTTTTCCGAGAACGGCTACTACCTCGCCACAGGTGCCGCAGACGCAACCGTCAAGCTCTGGGACCTTCGCAAACTCCAAAGTTTCCACACGATCGAGCCAGATAGTGCCAGCATGGCCGTTAGTGACGTCGCATTTGACCATTCCGGCCAGGTACTCGCCGTGGCACGTGGAAGTGTCTCACTGTTCGAGACAAAGGCATGGGCCACACTTGCAGTGCATGAGGAGCATCCTGCCCCTGCCAGCGCTGTGGGTTTCGGCCAGTGCGCGGCTTTCTTCGCGAGCGCCTCAGAGGACGGCGTCCTCCGCCTCTATGGCAGCCATTGAGTTGGAGTTGGGGCCAGGCTACGAGACGGCGGCGCTCCAAAACAGGATCAGGCTTCCAAGGAACTGACCGAGCTCGAACAGGCGTTCAAGCGGTGCGTAAGCTGGGGTCGCGCGCTCGAACAGGAGATGTTCGGACGGATAGGATCGGGTGTACGGATCGGTTTCTGCTCAGATGAATACGTCTCGATTTATAACTGATAATGGCAATGAGTGCTGTCGTCGCGCGCAGAAAAATGGTTGCAGGAGTACAATCGGTGGCTGCCGCGGAAAAAAGGTTAATGCTGCATCGCCGTGCCTCTTGATCTCTTGCATGATCTCAGTTCCTTGGGGAGGGGCCCCAGCGAGTTAGGGTCTGTCACTAATACCGTAATACGTTCTGTGCGATTTGGTAGGAAGGTCGGAGGTACCAACCCAGAGTGACAGACCAAGTCAGAGTCATCACACTGTGACGCAAAACCGCCACAGTGTGACGCGAAACCGCCACACTGAGGCGCTTTTCCGCCTCACTGAGGCGGAAAACCGCCTCACTG
>Ga0210243_101977_pt1 | contig 12843 bp, 8 predicted proteins | sample ChrtobMeP5a_32mM_FD_155461 | JGI IMG/M metagenome (GOLD analysis project Ga0210243, IMG submission 155461) | Chrysochromulina tobin associated microbial communities from unialgal haptophyte culture, Seattle, Washington, United States - P5a_32mM | ecosystem: Host-associated > Algae > Haptophytes >...
CGGATACGAGCCCCACAACACCCAGACCAGCACCTACCCGAGTACAGCCGGCGCGCTCAAGTAGGATACAGTCAGTTTTCATCCTTGCAGCCGACGAGTGTGGAGAGGCCCCTGACCTACTCGGCTACGCATGCTCAACAATCCGTACTCGATCTAGCAGGTGCGTCCAAGCCCTACGACAGCTGGAAGACGTACCTTGGCAGTGAGTCCTCATTCCATTGTGGACTCGAGGGGGTGATGATACGTCTCTGCCCTCATTCATATGACAAGCCCATACATGTCCAGCTACCGTAAGTACGCACCATGCTACCGTAAGCACCCTCTCTCCTTAATCGCCCTCTAATCAGTCGGGAAGGGGTCATCCGGTCATTAGCGTCAGCTATACATGCAAGCATGCATGAGCTCCCAAGATCTCGGGAGCTCTTCACGGACACAGGTCCCCACGTGGTTAGAGCGAGGCAGTCACTGTCCCTTCGCTTCCTGAACCTCTGCGCGTTGCCTAGTGCCTGAACGATAATAAAGATGATTCACGACAAACGAGCGTTGGCCAAGCTCAACAGTGGGGTGTGTGGGTGGGGTGTGTGGGTGGTTGGGTGGGGTGAAGCGGCGAGCTATTTCGTGGGGTGGGTGGGTGGGTGGGTTGGCGGCCCCTGAGGGCCGGATGGTGGTTAGGTGGGTGGGTGGGTTTTACGTGTTAAAAATGTTTCACGCGGGTCGGAAGTGGGTGGCTCGAAAAAGAACGGAACGCTGCAAGAAAAAAAACAGCGGAAGACGGAGATGGCGGCCCGAAAGCAACGCTGCGCGCATCTCGATCCCGCGGCGGGCTTAAATGTGCTCACCAACATGCAGTGGATGTACGGCGCGACTTGGGGCTCGACACTGCGCCGATGTGACCAGCTCTCGAAGCGGGAGCGCGGCGATGGCTGCGCGCAGGAGGATGAGGTGCGTGCGCGGCAGCTTGAGCTAGTAGAGGTGCTTCGACGCAACGTAGTGAACCCGGCGGTTGCCGAGGTGCACGTGCTCGTGGGCGAGGCCGAGCCCGTGCGCCGCTTCCTTGGTCACCTGCCCTGGTTTGAGCGGATCGGCTGCAAGCTGCGGCTCGTGGAGACAGGCACCAGGCCGCGCTTCAGTGACTACGTGCGGCAGCTGAGCGGGCCGCTGCGAGGCCGGACGGTGGCCTTTCTTAATCAGGACGTCTTTCTGGAGGGAGCCAATTGGCAGTCGGTGCCGCAGACGCTAGGCCCACGTGCGGCATACTTTCTCTCGCGCTACCACACGCGCGAGCAATACGACGTGCAGCACGGCCTCGCTGCTGGTGCCGCCGAGGGCCTATTCAACGTGTCGGCTGCGACGCGGCCTGCCTTTCTCACGGCGCGCAGCCAGCAGCGCGAACGCCACGTGTGCGACATGACGACCAGCCGCTTCTCCGTGTGGCGTCGCTCGCTCTGCACGCCGATCAATTTCGGCTCCTTTGATGCATACGTGATGCGCCTTGACAGGGCCCTTTCCACGGAGGAGATCGAACTGTTCGACTACCCGCAGAATGCGTGGGGCGGGGAGAACCTCTTCCTCTACCTGGTGCAGCGCGCGCTCGGCTGGACCGCCTCCAACCCGTGCCTGAGCTTGAGATCCGTGCACATGCACTGCGAGTTCGCCACTGCCTTCGGCGTGCAGAGGGTGGGCGACCGCCGGCTGGGGAAGCGCGAGATCATCGAGCGTGCGAGGTTGAAGCTGAAGCGCATGGGCAACGCCGCGGCCGCCGCCGATGCCCACGACAAAATCGGTGACATGCGCCTCAATGTGACGACGTTGCGCTAGCTTGAAATGCTAAGCTTTCGCTCTGCCATCGACCGCGGAAACGCGCGTCCTTACGGCCTTTGTGGGCGGTCTACTTTCTTTCTCGACTTTCCTGTATTCGGGGTCAGAACCTTCCTCGATATCGAAATGGCGAATCTCCGCGCAGCAGTGCGCGCAGGTGTGCTCGCGGTTGCAACGGCGCTTCTTACACAACTATCCGTTGGCATCATACTCGTGCAAAGACGAGCATTGATAGTTCAACACGGCGGTAGGCACACTGTTCCATGGCGCAATGTTCCATGGCGCACTTTTGATGTTGAGCAGCAGCGGCCATATGATGCAGAGGGGCTGGGCGACAAGCTCCCAAACCAGGCCATGACAGGCTCACGCCGACGAGCAGCACCACTTCCGTTGGCAGCTCCGCCGTTGCCGCCGCCGCTACCGCCGCTACCACAGCCCGATGAGTTGACGCGGCAGCTTGCTATCCCCTTCCGATGCGGCGAGCGAATCCCCCCCGAATCAGTACACACGACTTCAGCCGGCACGCATAGGATCACGGTACATGTGCGCGCAACGTACCGCGGCATGGCCACGCCTGAGAGCCTGCACCACTTTGGATACACGGTCGACTTCACCAATGCTGGCACGCAAACTGTGCAGCTGCTCACTCGGCACATAGTATTCGTGGACGATTCCGGTCGCACGGAAGAAGTCAAAGGGCCGGGCGCGAAGGGCGCGATGCCGATGATCGAGCCGGGCAAGACCTGGTCGTACAGCTCCAAGACGCGCCTTCGCACAGGTCGGGGCAGCATGCACGGCTGGTTCACCTTTGAGGCTCTAGGCAATGGGCACGACGAGCGCGAGGAGCCGAGTACTTTCGCTGCCAGTGTCGCCCGACTCGCGCTCTCGCCCCAAGGGCGCGCGGAGGACGTGCCTTGCGCGCTGCCTGTCACCGAAGGCAGCTTGCCTGGCACCTCTGTGCATCGAACCGAGCGGGTGTTTGTGGGTGCAGTGGTCGCGCTAGTGTCACACGACGAGGACGTGGGCCGCTACAAGTACGTCGTTGATTTGCAAATCAACAACGCGCTCCACTTGTCTGTGTTCGTTGTGGGCTACAGGTTTGAGGTCATCGACGCGCATGGTCAACGATTTCAGCATGTTGGTCAAGGCGTGGGCTCGCACAATGGCAAGAAGCTGGATGTCATAAAGATGCCGCCAGGGAGTGTGATGCGCATACAGAGCGAGATGCCGCAGATCTACACGGCGACAGCCACCATCCGCGGCGTTCTTCTTGCGCACGCTGTGCCCGCTGATTTCGATTCCGAGAGCCTCAGAGAGCCGAACGAGGGTGTCACCGAGCCTATGGAGCTTGTCGTGGCGCCACTGGGAGTATCCAAAGACGGCTCGCCTGTACCAGAACACAAGCCGCTCGGCTTCCTTGCAGATTAGATCGTGCGGCGGGCGCCGAGCTTGGTGATGGTTTGTCGAGTTATCCCACTGATCGTGATCGGGAGCGGATCCGTCGTTTTGAGCTCGTGCCGCGCCCCGCTGCTCGATAGGTGACGCGAGACGCGCGGCAGGGTGCTCCGCCCTTCTTACCGATCCGTGACATCCGATTCCCCACGCTCCCCACGCGAACGGAAAACCGGTCCGTTCGCGATTCGCCCATTCCGTGATCTAATGCGGTCGCGTCGCCGCGCAAGGATAACAGTACGGTAGGATGCGCGGGCACGTTCCCGCGGTTTGCGTGTCGTTCGGCCGACGCACGCGCCGGCGCATTCGAGTTTCCGTTCGGGACGGGGGTCTCCGCGGACTTCGTCGCGCAAGGTACGGCCACGCCACAATAATATAGGACGTATTTGGAGGACCGGGGGGGGCCGCAGCGTGTAACGAACGTAGTCGTGCCGGGTCACGCGGTCCACTCGGCGGGGATTGACCTACTTTCCACACTCAGTGATCTCCGGGCGAAAAAGAGAGCAATTGGTCAAGCAAGACGGTTACGGCTTCACGCATCGCACGGCGCGCGGACGCGGTCGTAGGCACGCGACGCGCCCGCTGCCTCGTACCCGCCGACACAAAACCCTAACAAAACCCCACGACCGCACGGGCCGCGAGCCGCAAGCGTTTCCGCAACCGACGCGCAGGCGTCAAAACCGCGGAGACGCGCGCTTCCACACCGTACGTGATACCCTCACACGAGTCATGATTCGCAGAGGGACCGAGGAGGGTCTGTGGCAACAGCATCCCAAGCCCCGCATTCCATCCGGACATCCCCGCAGTCCTGCATGCCTCTAATGGCCGCACGGATCGAAGCCATTTGCGCGCAAATTGTCACCCAAGGGAGATGGTAGATCGGCCGCCCGGTGGCGCCAATACCAGCGTCGACGAATGGTGATTCGCGCTGCGTCGGGGCGACGAATCGCGTGGTGAGGCGCGGCGAGGCACCGCTGAGTAGCCGAATTGCGGCATCGGCGATGCCGAGCGACCCTGCGGCCGCGGCGACGCGCTGCGCGCTGCCTGGGTATTCCCAGGTGCGCCACCGTGCCGTGACTGCCACATCTCGCTGTTGTAGTATTGCTGCGAGGCCTGCTCGCGCTCAGCGAGGTATTGCTGGCGTTGAAGCTGCTGCTGCTGCTCGAGCTGCGCTTCGCGCTGACGCGCCTGGAGGATGCGCTGGCGCTGCAACCGTTCGGCTTCTTCCTGCTGCTTAAGCATCTGGTGCTGGTTGATCTGCATCTGCATGCGTTCGTCCCTGTCCTTCAGCTGCAACTGCCGGCGGCGCTGTTGCTCGAGTCTTTCGAGATTCGCCTCATGCTGTTCGATTGCACTCTCCTGAGGAGTATTGGCGTACTGTTTCTTGACGCCTTTGAGCACCCGCTCTTGCATGGCTTCTTGCTGATTCTCACGCACGCGCTCCTCCGCTGCGCGCAGAGTCGTCTGCCGCTTGGTGAGTGCCTGCATCGCCTCCTCCTTGGTCGGCTTCATCGAGGGTCGCTGCCCAGCAGGCGTCCAGCTCTGCAGGGCCTCGCCATCGCGTGCCTCTGCCGCGGCGAGCCTATCGAGGAAGTCAGCCTTACCGTAACCGCCCCCAGTCGGATGCGCTTTGATGCGTTGCGCAGCCTCAGCCGCGTGGGGGTTGTACGGGGTCTCCACTGGAGCAAAGATGCCGCCCTCGACGGAGGAAGAGGTGGGGTTGTAGCGGTTGCCGCGCGTGTAGTCCGCAACGCCCATCTTGCCGGCAGGTTTGTGGTATGATGACGGCTCCCACGGGGAGTGATTCATGACGGCCTGCATTTCTCCACAGACGCGGACGGACGAGATGCCCCAAAATTTTCTGCGTTGCGGAGAGCTCGCCTTTTCGGCCGGGTTCCTATGTTTGGAACTTAACCGCACACCTCTCCTTCTGTGAACCTTTTGTACGGCGCCCTTTTACAGGCCGCATTCGAATTCTAGTCGAACTTCGTGTACTTGAACTTGAACCTCTGGAGAACACGTCGCAGAGCGGAAATCGTTTGGAGCGGAATGGCAGGAAGCCACGGCAAACGCCCCGAGACCAAGTTCAAAGTGATGGCCAAGCTCGGTGAGAATCTCTACAAGACCACCAAGATCTATCGCTGGCTGGGTGCGAGAAGCATACCGCCGAAACCCAAATGGCAGGGTTTCCTGGCGAACACAGCAGAGCATCACGCAGCGTGGCGTGAATGGTGGGCCTCACCGCAGAGCGAGCGCTGGAAGTCTATCGAAAAGCCGTCGACTCGTGGCGAGAAGTAAGTATCGCGCTCGCCATGTGCGTGGTGTTGGCTCTAAGCGTGCACGGAGGCTGGAGGAACTTCGGACACGGCAAATCCCAGCTACGCCCAGTTTGATCTTGGCACCGAGAGAGTATGGGCGGCAATGAGGCTATCTCCGACCGCGTCGCCGCTGCCGCCGCCGAAGCCGCCGCTGCCGACGACGACGACGCCACTGCCGCCCGCTGTCCTCGCACTGCACGGTCCCGTTGACGCTCACCAACGATGTGAGAGACCATGAGTGTGCAAGCACCACCGCCTCCACCAGCGACAGAACGTGCACACTTTACATGCCTACATCACTGCGAATCATCAGCTGCTGCACTGAACCAATCTGGGCTGCCCCAATCTGGCCACACGCGTCTGTGAGGGGCTCACCACTCTGCGGAGGCACAGCGAGGCGTTCAAATAGGTATGGAGCGCGCGCCCTGTGAGCTGTGTGAGACCATTACGTTTACGACGTGCGAAGTCGAAAGTCATAGTCGGAGGAATTTATAGCCAACCGACGTCAAGCTCGTCACCGGCGCCTCCCCCCACAAAGGGTGGCCCTGGCCCCGGCGCGCCCCAACGCCCATGCCGCAACGCCCATGCCCCAACGCCGCAAGCGCGCGCGGCGCCCCGGCGCGGCCGTTGTGCGCGTCCGCGACCAGTCCGTGCGGCCGCCACGAGCTGGAGAGCGCCGTCCGGGCCGGCCGTAACGAACGTGGTCTGCGGGTACGGGTACAACGGTGGGCTGGCCATGACGACCCACGCGTCACGCAACGGGGAAGCCTCCCTGCAGTCCTCTCCCGAATATCTCCCGAACCCACCACGTGCTCCACGAGCGCGGAAGGATCGGTGCGGGGTTTTCGACTTGATGTTGATGTTCGTCCCATCGTCCGTGTATCCGATTCACTTCTCGATGTGCCGTGTTGCGCGCGCGGACTCTCGCCCGCGTCTGGCCGAGCCTCGCGATGGGGCCCTCAGGTGCGATGGGGACATCTTAGCGTGCTCCGGGTTGCCAAAGGGCGACTTGCACAGCTGCCAGTCCATCCCGCACGCCAGTGGCACACCCCGACGCTGCACGTCCATGGCCAGTGCCAAGGGCTTGCAGTTCCGCGGCGTTTGCTGCTGGTAAGACGCCGTGCGCACGTGTTCTAGTGCGAGGCCCACGAAGCTGCTCTTCTTGACACGATGGAGCACAAGTGGCGCGCCATCTGCCGAGAAATTGAAGCGACGGATGCCATTGCGGCAGCCCATTGCATGGCCATTGCATGGTACGTCTGCCACGAGACCGGGTGGGAATTCGAGCAGCGATACGTTGGGCGAACCGCCCATGCACAACGCGTGGCCCAGAAAGATGTCGTCCCAAAGCCGCACGTCGAGATCACCGGGATCAGCTTGCCGCAGGAACACGCCGCGTGCGCGCGCTTCGTCCACCGAGAGCGTGGCGCCAATCGTGCCGTCGTCAGCCGTGTGGTTGAGACGCGAAGTGATGGCCTGTGCGACGGTTCTGGAGATCAAGACCGATTGTCCGTACCATCGAGCAAGCGCCGACGACATTATCAATAGAGGGCCTGACGCAAACGGAAACGGTCCCGAGCACCGCGCTGACGATGCCTTGGGCAAGCAGTGCTGCGGGTTCTCTCGTGAGGCGGAACGGCGACTCCCGTATGGCCCGAGCGCCCAGCCCCAGGGCCGAAACTTGACCGTGTCCCAGCAGTACCATTGGATCGTGCCTGCATACACGTGCGTGACTCCAAAACTACGCGCAGCGCTGGCCAGCGAGAGCAACCATCCAGGGTTGGGCACTGTGTCCGAGTCGGCCCTGCCGATGAACAGAGCATCTGGGTACCGCACCACAGCGTGGCGCAGCCAGGCGTCGAACAGCGAAAGGATCACCACGCTCGCACCAGAACTCTGGCCCATGCAGTCGAGAAAGTCAACGTCAGGCTCTGCTGGCCTTGCAACGCCGCTCCACCATCCCTCTCTTGCGCGGTCTCGAAGCGATACGGCGAAGCGCGCCAGGACCGTCGGTGCGACCGCCCGCGTCCAGGCGCGGAGAGCTTCACGTGTCGATATCAAATCTGGGCCAATAATACCAATGACCATCGTCGCGCCCGCTCCATTCTCTACCATGAGCGATCTCTCTGGTCCCACTGACATGCTCAACTCCCGTCCATGACAATCATATCATACGTCCCTATTAGGAAAGTTTCTTCCTCCTTGGCTGTGAACACGCTGAAATTTTCAGTTCAAGTTCGCCCCTCCTCGTGACGGCCACAAGCACAACACGCTCTGGACGCGCGGTAGGATATATGTTCGCCATGCACCCCAAAACGCGAACAACCCGCCGACCGCGAACGTCGATGCACACCGCGGCGCGTAAATGTTGTCTCCGTCACACAACGTTAATGCCGCGGCAGACCACTCCGTGACTCGGAGAGTTGCAGAACACCTGGTGTCTCTGTCCGCGCCCATACGCGCCCGATCAGCCCGCGAGCCCTTTCGCCTCATGTCGCATCTTGGGCGCAGTCATCTGAGCTTCCACACCTCCGATGGGCGGGCCCTCTCCGCATCCCGAGCAGTCTCGGCAGACGCGCTGCCTTGCCCTTACCTGTCGCTGCTCTCACCCTGCAACATCCTCCTCGGCCTCGTCGACCGCCAGCTCCTTCGATACGCTTGTCTGCGTGGTGGAGGCCGCCGTCGTATGAGCGTCGACGATGGAGACGAGCGCATCCTCTGTCGCCAGCACGAACATGTCTTTGATCGCAGGCGCGCGACGCGTGACGACCGAGAGTGAGTCCCATCGCACAAGGAGCGTCTGCAGGTCGCGAAGCGAGAGATTTGTCTGCACGAGCTGGTTGCGCAGCTGCGTAAACTCAATGATTCCGGTGACCACAGCGACGAGAGCTACTGTCAGGGAAACCCACTCCGTCCAATTCAGGGCGGCGAGGATTGCGCCGGCTGCGTTGATCAAGTACGTTGCGATCTCGCAGCGCTGCAGTTGGGTTGCAAGCTTAATCGCCCTTTGCTCCAGGGAGTCGACGATCGGACGCACGCGGAAAATGACGTAGCTCTCCACAGAGAGCGGGCCCACAAGGTAGTCGTCCTCGACCTCCCTGGCGTGATCAGCAGCTCCCTTGTGCTTCTTTTTCTTCTTCTCGATGGTACTCGCTACTGGCACAAGCTTACTGGCGCCCAAAAGCCCTTGCAGCTGCATGATCTGAGTTTGCATGGCGATCTTCTCGTCGTAGAAGACCTCCTCATCCTCCGACTTCTTTTGCACACTGCCACTACCGCCTTTCTTCTCCATCTTCTTGAGCTCCTCCTGCTCCTTGAAGAGTTCGACGACGACCAGCCGCTGGATCTTCCGCACGTCGTCCTGCTGAGCCTCAAGCTGCTTCTTTGACAACCCGAGCTTAGTTGCAAGCGCTTGGCGTACGAGCTTTGTTTCTCCATCCGAAAGCGGCTTGCCGATGAGCTCGATCTTCTTGTCGCTGACGAGTGTATCGATGACTGTGCGAATCTCCTCCTTGAGCGTCTTCTGCTGCACGTACGGACGCAGGCCCGCCAACCAGTTCATGAAGCCCTGCACGGGCAACGACCAGGTGGTTCGGTAGAAAAACTTCTCCGCATGAACCTTGAGCTTGAGCCACTGCGCGAGCGTCGGGCGGTTCTCGAGGTTAGTGCGATAGTCGTGCCGTTCGGCGACGCCCACCTTGCGCGTCTTGCGCTTCAGCGAGGCACCCTCCGACAGTGACGTCACGCACGCACGATACATAGCCTGCACTCGCTCTACAAACAACGCGCGAGTGGTCGTTGCCAGCTCCTTGGGTGAAAGTGGTTTCGGCTGCTCCTGGCCTTCTAGGGCCTTTGGCTGCAGCATCGATGGCTCATACGGCCCAACCTTCATTCGGAACTTGTAGATTTCGGCGGTGAGCTGAGAGGCCGCCATGAAGCAAACTGACCACTTGTCGCGCCAGAGCAGCTTTGAGACGGTAGCCGTGATGATTGCCGTGATGATTGGCAGGATCAGAACGGCGTACCTTGTGAACTCCTTCACCTCCAGCTTCATACGAGGCGTGATCGTCCAGTGCCTATCGAGCACGCCGTTTCCGTCGAGCGAGATATGCATGATGGCCAACGCCGTGGTCACAACCGCGATAACCCAGATGAAGCTCTGCGCGAGGACGGAGTACTGATTGAACTTCTTGCCATTCTCGCACAGTGTCAGGTGCAGATTCCACGTATTGTAGATTACGTTGACCTCAGCATTGCCGAGCCCGAGCTCCGGCACGCTGTCTGTGGAGGCGAAACAGCCTGTGATGACTTCGAGCGTCTCCTCCTCGTTGTTGGTCAGAATGTCGACCGATACGATCTGTTGGCTGAAGAGCTTCGGAGCACGTTCCGCGAGGCCGCGCATCATGATGACCTCTGGCGCGCCAAAGTCGTAGACCCAGTTGGCTTTGGAGAGGCTCGCGATCAGGTACTTAAGGGGTGCGCGCAGCTGAGCGATTTCTGGCGGCGGGCGCATGAACTTCATCACGCGCTGCAGCCAGCTGAAAGCGGTCACAACACCACCGCTGTTATGCAGCATCACGATCGGGCGCCCCAGCTGAATGTTCTCGCGCAAACGATAGAACGTACGCGTATCACCGTGCGCGTAAAGGTAGCACATGCCGCCCTCTGCCACCGTATCAATGGGAAATTCATCCTGATCGTTGGACTTGATGATGTAGTGCGACGCGCTCGTGAAGAGACCGTCGACATAAAAATAGCGCCACTTGCGATTGGGGGCACAGGTGCCGACCCCCTTGCGCTTATGCTCGGCCAGAACGTCGAAGGGCAACCGCGAGTCGTCGAAGCCTGCAAAGGTGGCGGCTGTGTCGAACATATTGAGGTCCGTGCCGAAGTCAAGGACCGCCTCCTTCTCAATTCCCAGCACCTTCTGCGTCGTGGTCTCCGAGTCCTTGAATATGGTGTTTAGCTGCTTGAGGACGGAGTGTGCGTTACGGCCTCCGTCGCGCGCGGTGCCAAGGCGCTCGAGCGAGTCGATGGCGACAATCGTAGGGCGCTGTGCGCCGCGCTCGAGGGCCTGCTCGATGAGGAGCTCGGCAGTCGCTGAGCCCTGGCCTCCCGTGCGGTCCACGACGACCCACGCGCCGGCGAGCGTGGCCGCATCTAGCAGAGCGCCGAAGACAGCCTTGACCTTCTCGAAGATGAGATTGTTCACGGATCCCTCCGTGTTGTCCGTATCCTGCTCGGGGAGCACCGAGGGATCTTGCCACTGCTGGACAGTGCGACGGCTGAGCTCCAGCATATCGACAGCCTTCACCGCCGCGGGCGGTCTCTCGTCTGACCAAGCAGCCTCGCCCGTGTTGACACCCGTAACCCACTCATGGAACTGCGGAAGATGGGCCATCCGGTTCTCGGAGTCGAACTGGCGCGGGTGCATTGAACCCGCGTCGGTACTGATGAGCGTCGCAGGCTTGGGCACCTTCCACGTATCGAGAAAGATGGTAGATGGGGTCGTCAGGTTCGGATAGTTGTCGTCGATGGCACCGAGAAACGCGAGCTTGAACTTTCGGCCTTTGGGGTCGCGGATGGACACGTATGAGGCCGAGCCCTGCGGAGTCTCGCCGCTCCAGATCTTCGTCCATCGGGGGGGGGCAGCGACGCCGTCAGGAAGGGGTTTCTTCCAGTCGACCACCGATGCATCATGCACGAGGCCCTCAACTGTCATTTGGAGGAAGCCACGCCAGTTAACGTATCGCAGTGCCTCGATCTGGTTGGTTCTGGGGTTGTTCCTGAAGTACTCAGTGACTACGGTGCCCATCTCCTTGACGTCGACACCCGCGAGAGTGGTCGCGAGGAACAGTGCCGGATGAGACGTCTCGTCTTTCATGGCATTCGGGGTGACGCTGCCCTTCTTCCACAGGACGGCCCTGAGCATCCCATCGACGCTCACGTGCACGGACTTGTGCAGATGAAGCCAGCACATCGTGTCGAGCAGGTCCACCTTCTTCGAGCCCACGAAAGACAGAACTAGCTGCTTCTTCGCGCTGATGCCATCGGTGTCGTCCTTGCAGCCATTCACTCGCTTGATGAGAGCCAAGACATCGGAGGAAGCCTTGAGCTCGATGGGTCCACCAACGGGTCCGATGGCAAGTGCTGCCATAGGCCGTGGCGCAGACGGGATCGGCGCTGGGAGGGTGGGTTGCTTGGGCGGAGCTGGTTGCACCGGCTCCGGTGGTGCGATGGGCACCACCGGTTCAGCAACCATGACAGCAACCACAGCAGTTTCAGGAGCTGGAGCGTCCACGTCAGCCATGGAGCTTGTGGTTGAAGGATGTGCAGATCAAGCGAGACGGGCGCCTGGGACTACGGGTGGCAATCCACCACGAGTCGGGCCGGGTAAAACTGCTGCGGGTTCAGCTGTCGGACACAACGACCTGCGCGCGTTTGGTATGCGCGCCGAGCGGCGTGACACTCGAAACCGTTGGCAACGGGGCGACCTGTGAATGAGAAAATCAAGTCCATTCAAGACAAGTTAGGTAAGGTTTAAGGTGTGAAAGGCCGCCTGACGGATGCCCTTCGAGGAGCGACACGGCCTTTCATGTTCACATATGGGGGTCGGACGGAACCAAGATACATGATACATGATACAAGATACATGATCCCTCATGCCTATACGGTGGGACCCATGATCTTTCCGACATGATCGGTTATCTTTCCGACATGTTGGTGGATCATGTCCAACATGTTCATGAACTTGTCCGACATGTTCGATGAACAATGCAGAGTCAGAATCATGTATCATGTATCATGTATCATTCGCAAAACATCAACATACATGATCTTCGATGCACCATCCCAACGGATGAAATGATACATGATACGAGATGCATGATACATGATACATGATACATGATACATGTTAGATACATGATACATAGTATAAGTGATCTAAAGATGACTGTGCTCAGACATGGGTCATGGCTTGAGTCAAACACTATCCAACACTCAACACTCACAGCACCACAAAAGTTCGTCTCAGACGGAACTCACACACTGACCCAGGCCTCTCTGTGTGAGCATGCGTCATGGCCACTCACAGGAGATGGCACACTGGAGCTTGCGTCAAAGGCAGCTCCATGTACCTTTACAGCAGCACAGATCGAGCACAGATCTGAGCACTCACATGGAAAGAGAACGGTCGGCACTAATCAGGGGGGTGGGAGCGCTTATCCTTTTCGCGTCTAACCACTAATCGAGC
>Ga0210243_101986_pt1 | contig 12775 bp, 8 predicted proteins | sample ChrtobMeP5a_32mM_FD_155461 | JGI IMG/M metagenome (GOLD analysis project Ga0210243, IMG submission 155461) | Chrysochromulina tobin associated microbial communities from unialgal haptophyte culture, Seattle, Washington, United States - P5a_32mM | ecosystem: Host-associated > Algae > Haptophytes >...
CCGGGGCGGGGGAGGGTGGGGAAAGAATGGACAACGGTGGAGCCAGACAGTGAAAATAAGCTGGTTCGAGTCTCAGGGGGCACTTCCCGCGCTTGCTTTTTTAGGTGAAATTCGGGTTTTGGGCTGGTTTGTGAACTAGAGTATGGGATTTCCACGTCCGATTCTGAAAGTTTTGCGCTAGAACTCAATGGGAGTGCGTGGGACACCTCTGGCTTGAGTTTCGTTCAAATCCCTTCAGTAGTTTTGGAGATCAGTTTTTGCCCCATGTACACCATGAGCGGACTACCTTAAGCTGTTAGGACATACGCATGCACGCATCGTACAATGCACCCTATCCCGTAGGGTAAAGTCAGAATCGTCTGGTGAGTGGTGTTCCCCGTGACCCTGCTCTCTGATCCTGCCCTGCGCACTCCGCCGGGTGGTCGTCTGCTGTGAATCTCTCTCCGCTCGCGCATGCCGACCCTTTTCATGGCATCATGGTACGCAACTCGATCACCATCTCATGCTCAATGCGATATGCGCTGCTGCATGCATGCTCGCCCGCTGCCTCGGCACTTGGCCGCTTCGGAGTTCCTGGAGCGCAAGAAAAGTTGCTGGAGCATGAAACACGGAACACACCTGAAGAGGCGAGCTCCTTCAAAAAAGATTGAGGAACTTCTTTCTCTGCGTCGGCGGCGTCGGCGGCGGCGCGGACGGCGGCGTGAGCACCTGCATGACGAAAGCGCGCGCGTCCATCAGGTAGGGTGCCTCCGCCGCGAAGTCGGTGAACAACTTCACCGCGATTGCGAGCACAAGTAGGGCTACCATGAGCTCACGCATGCCTAGCGAGCCAGAGGCGGGCGTGCCTGGCGGGCGTGACTGGGCGGAGGACTGGAGGACGGGCTCATCCTCGGCCATGGCGACGATGGGCCGCTTGGCAGGCCCCTCAACTGCTTCCACGGCGGTGTCGATGGCGCTGGCGGTCACCTGCTTGGCGAGCTTTTTGTAGTCCGGGGAGGAAGCGGAAGGCTGGGCGGACGACTTGAGGACGGGTTCTTCCTCGGCCGTAGCGACGACGGGCTCATCCGCAGAGCCAATGGTGACCGGCTCTGGCTCAGCGGCTGCGGGTGGCGAGGGCTCAGGCGGCGCAGGCCCGGGTAGCAGCGTGGCCATGGGCGTCGTTGGCTTAAGAGTCTGACCTCCTTTGTTCGTGAACTCGAACTCGAACTCCTGGCCTGCCTTCATTCCCTCCGGTGCGGTGAAGGTGATTTTATGCCCGTCCACCGTTTGGATGAATTGTTTGCCACCATCCACAGGCAGCACGATCAATGCATAGCGCACCGCCTCCTCAACAGCAGGGTCTTTCTTCGTCATCTTCTTGGTGCTGCGCGAAAAGCTCGCGCTCTTGGTAAAGCTGCCGACCCTTTTCACCATCGATTTGAGGGGATTCTTGCTCTTCTTGGTGGGCGTGTCCGTGGTTGCCATGGGAGGGAACGAAGCCTTCAAACACAAATCGTCCACGTGTAGGAATCTACTGTGTCTCCGCGCCCTAATGTGATATGAGGGGTGGGGGAGTACGTGGACGCGCTCACACGTGCGATGCTTGGGCCGGTGCGCCTGAAAAGCAAGCTGCAATCTATGTATGGGCGCCTGTGCTGAGGAAAGAAGGCAGGGTGCCGATCTGAAATTCGCTCATCACAGCGCTGGTCGGGTGGTAAGGCATGGGCGACACTCTGGATGAGGCGTGCTGCCGCAGTTCTTTTGCTGGCAGCGAGTTCCGCTGCGCAACGTCTCGATGCGTACGCCGATAGCATGCTCCGAGCGCCAGTGCCGAAGCGAGGCGCAGCCGACGCCACTATTCTGGCAGCGCGATTTGATTGGGACGATGGAACTGCTGCCCCGGCCCCTTCTCAAGGTACGACGAGCTTCTATTTTACGGGACAAGCCCCCGACCGAGCACCAGGATCATTCGGTGTGGCACGGCGCGATGGGCGCCTATTACCTGCGGCGGAAGCGATCCCGCACCCGCATCACTACGTGGACTCTGGGGTCAGGATTGATGTGGACGAGATTGCCCTAGGTCGAGCCTCAACGCACGTCAAGGTCGTCAAGGAGCCAGCTCACGATGACTGGGATGAGGGTCTCAGCCCGGCCTCACCACCGGAGCCCCCCTCAGTGGAGGTGAGCGGCCTTCCTCTTCACACTGGAGATTGGCCGTTGGAGCCTCAGACGCTTACCTGGTCGCCGCCGCCACCGCCCACTCAGGGCGTGCGCGCCGGCAGCCTGCAGAACGCGACGGCACTTGGCTCCGAAGAGACCATTCGTTCCGAAGAGGCCGACGAATGGGGCACACGGACGGGCAAGCTACGACCACGCCACCTGTGGCGGCTGAGCAATTCTAGTATTGCCTCGAGAAAATCGAGCTCCTCAAACCCATCGCCGCCGCCATCGCGAAGAAAACGGCGTTTGGGTATATCTGAAGAGGTTGCCGAGTGGCGAATCACGCCTTGAGAATGTGTCATGTGTTGGAGACACGTAGTTTAGCCATGAGCGTTCAACGTCACGCCATGAGACATGAGCGTTCCAGCGTTCAAGCCCGCCCCACCCCAGACCGGGAGAGAGGGGGCCCACAGTGGAGCACCCCCCCGGCGGCGCGGAAACCCCGCGGTGGGCCGGTGCGCGGCGTGCGAGTTAGCCCCGAGACGGCGTCGTCGCGGACGGCCGCCTGGGCTTCTGGGCGCCACCAGGACACCTCGACGCTCGAGCTCCGACGCGACGGGCGCAAGATTTTTATTAGATTTTTACCTTGGGAGGGTTTCAGCTTTCACTACTCACAGGTCTAGTTACCCTATGGTGTTTCAACAAAGTGCGCCCCGCACGCCCGCAGTGACCGATCACAGACGAACACGCCGTGACGCTCCGCGCACCGACCGGTTCGGGTTTGTCGTCGTTTTAAGTCGTCGTGAGTCGGGCACGGCACGGTTCCAGCGTGGTTCCACACGGCCGGCTCGGAGGAACTCGGAACTGTACTCGGTAGGCCAATCAGTAGGCCTAGACCCAGAGCGCAGAGGGGTTTGTAACCCGCCGCGGCCCGCGGGCCGCGCTCCCGGGTCCACGCGCGCTCGCCCCGCGGGCCCGCCAATTTGGCGTGGCAATGTGGTGTACGTCTGTACGACAATGCGCGGCGGGCCCCCGCGCCGGCCCGCGCGGGTAACTCGCGGGCGCCACGCCACCAAGACCACGCGCACGCCGACTTAATCTGCAGAGTCCGCGCGCCGGATTCGCCATCGGTTAAAGCGTCCGCGGCATCCGATCTGATCGCGAACGTAAGTCGTAAATAGGCTTAAGCGTCGTAACGCGCCCACGGATGGGGTGGGGTCGGGTGGAATTCCAATTTTCTGAGACAGTACCTCGGGCGCATTGCGATCGGTTCACTGGCGCACACAAGGGCCAAACCCTCTCACACACACACTCCGACAGCGCGCCGCGCACGCGTCCACCGCGCGGCGGGCGACACGTAGAGGAAATTGCAAATTCCTCGCATCGCTGTCGTGTTCACACGCTCATAACGGTTTGCAGAAAGCTCATCCGTTGTACGATGTACCGGATAAGGTAAGACTGCAGGGGAGGTGAGGTTGTTGAGGATGCATTCTGATGTCCTGAGCTGGTGGCCGAATGCACATGGTTTGGGCGTCGCTTGATCTCCCTGTACATGACAGCTTAGAGAGTGAGGAGAGCCCATCGGAAGCGCAAGAGAGCAGCTTAGAGGTTCTGCACGACCTCCGCCGCCGCCGGAGCAGCAGCCTCCCCCTCAGCAGCAGGTGCGGCAGCAGGCTTGGCCGCCAAATCGGCGGCGGGCGCAGCCTCCTCAGCAGGAGCATTCACTGGAGCTTCCTCTGCAGGCGCCTCGACAGGAGCCTCAGGCGCGGTCTCAGACGTATCCGCCGTCGTTCCGGGCTCGGCACCAGGCGCAGTATCAGCATCGGGAAGCCCACGCGGCGTGAACGCATGCACAAGCGCGTTAATCATGGAGCTGCCGATCTCGACGATAGAGTTCTTCAAGTCGGTTGGCGCCTCTGCCGGCGCCGCCGCCTCTGCCTCCGTCGCCGCTTCGGCCGCCGGCTCCACAACTGCCGTAGGCGCGGTGTCGGTCGTCTCGGGCACTGGCTCGGCAACCTTTATGTCTTCGGGTGAGGCCACCGAAGGCCCGGCATTGCGGGACGTGGCGCAACCCATTCTTCTGGATTTTGGAGCGCGCGGACGGAGCGCTCGAGCGTTCAGCGAGATCAGAAAATCTCTTTTCGATTTCTCCGAAAATTGCTGATCGATTTGTGCCATCCACCCGGCCCCGCTCGCGAACTCTCGACTCTCTCACGCGTCGTCGTCGACCCATGAGTTGCCATACAGCGCGCGCGCCTCCTCGGGCGCGAGTGACGTGGCCGCCACGGTGTTGAAAGGTTGGCTGATACGAGGAAGCGATGTGCCGGGCGCGCCGCCGCCATTGGGGCGTGCCCCCCGGCCAACGGCACCCGACGAGAAATTCCACAGATCTGAGCGGGAGAGTTCGTCCGCGACGGAAGGGCCGCCGCCGCCCAGCTGCACGGGCGCGCCGCGCGACAGGGCCACCGCCGGCGGCGACGGCACCGGGAGCTCGAGCGTGATGCCACCACGTGGAGGCGGAGGTGGCGGCGGCTGCGGCTGCATCAGTGAGGGCGGAGTGCGCGCGCGCCGCGGCTGAGCGTTGAGGGGCACCGCCTGGCCTGGGAGTGCGGGGCGCTCGTCGCGCTGCCGCTCGAGCTCCCCGCGCCGAGCGCGCTCGCGCTTGTACTCCTCACGCTCCGCATCGCGCTCGCGCTCCATTTTGAGCGCGCGGGCCTGCGCGTCGCCGAGCGCCTCGCGTGCCGTGCGCGCCTCCTCTCTCGCATGGAGCAGCTGCTGCTGCACGGCCTGCAGCCGCTGCGCGTTGAGCTCAGCCTCGCGCAGTCGGGCCTGCAGCTCCTTGGTCGACGCATTCTCGTGCGCGTCGCTCTTCTGACGAAGCGCCGCCTCCGCCGCCAGCTGCTGCTGTAGCACCTGCTTGGCGCGCCTCTCGTTGTCGAGTTGCATCTGGAGGCGTTTCTCGTGGTCGGTCGCGGTCAGCCCCGTCTCACGCTCGTGCGCGAGCATCAGCTCGCTGCGCGTCGCCTGCGCCATCAGGTCCTCACACCGGCGATGCACCTCAGTCAGCTGGGCCTGCAGCTCGTAGCGCTGCTTCGACGCCGTTCCCTCAGCGCGCTCGGCCGCGGCCGCCATCGTCGAGATCCGCTGCTCGAGCTCGTCGACCTTCTGGCGGAGCGAGGCGCGCTCGCTGGTGAGCCGCATCATCTTCTCGGCGTCTTCGCTCCGCAGCGCCTTGAGCTGCGCGAGAGCGTCCTCGGAGCCCGACGCCGCCATCTGGAGCTCGAGAGAGCCATCGTTGGCGACCCTTAGGCGCTCCTCCGCGGCGGCGAGCTCCGAGGTGGTGTTCGCAAGGGCGGCGCGCGCCACCTCGGCCGCCTGTGCCGCCTCCGCCGCGCTCTGCTGCGCCGCCGCGTGCGCGCGCATGGCGTCGGCGAGCGCCGCCTCGGCCTTTTGGCGCAGACCGAGCTCGAGCGAACACGCCTCGCGCTCGAGGCTGAGCTGCTGCTCGAGCTGCGCTTTGACCCCATCGAGAGCGCCCACGCGCCCTTGGAGCGCGACGCGCATCTTTTCGGCGTCCACGTACTTGCTGAGCGCGCTCTTCGCCTCCGCCGTCGCTGTCGCCTCTCGCGCCTCAGCGCCGCTCAACCGCTCAGCCCACTCCTCCTCGTTCCGCCGCCGCTCGCCCTCGAGCTGAGTGCACCGGACGATCTCCGCCTTGAGCAGGCGCTCGGCCTCCCAGCGCGCGTCCTCCTGCGCGCGCAGCTCCTGCAGCGTCGCCACCGACGCCGCCTCCACCTTGCGGCGCGTCTGCTCCTCAGAGACAAGCGCCGCTCGCACCCCTTTCAGCTCGTCAGCCAGCTGCGACCTCCGATGCTTCTCGTCGGCGAGATAACGGCTCTCGCGTGCCGTGGCCGCCTCGGCCTCCTTCTGTGCACGGCGCGCCTCGCGCGCCTCGGCCGCCGCCGCCTCGTGCGCGAGACGCGAGCGCTCCTCGCGCTCAATGAGTTCGCCAACGCATCGCGCCGCCGCCGCCTCGGCCGCGAGGCCCGCCTCAGCCGCCGCGCGCCCGGCGCCGTGCACCTCGGCGGCGCCCACGCCCGGCCGCGCGAGCACGGTGAGCAACTCGGTGGCGAGCGCGCGCCGGCGTGCGCTCGACCGCCGCATCGCGTCGAGCGCGCGGCCCAACTCGGCTACGTCCGCCGCGAAGATCTCATAGTAATACACGCCAGGGAAGACGGCCGACGTCGCGGGCGGCAGGTGCTTGGCGAGGTCGGCGAGCTCGGATGAGGCCCACTCGAAGCCGCCGTCGGGATGCACATCGCCGAGTAACGCGCCGCACCCCGCAAGCAGCGTCGTCTGCAGCCGTTGCGCGAGGTCAGGAGCGACGGCCGCGAGCCTGCTGAGCTGGTCTGAGCGCACGTCCTGCCGGAGCGAGCTGGCGACGGCCGCGAAGGCGGCGCTTCGCTCGGCGGGTGCCTCGCCGCCGGGCGGCCGATTTGCAATGTAAGAGAGCGAGCGTAGCATCGAAGCTATCTTCTCAATCGTGCCTGGCGATGACGGTCGTCCGATGCCAGCGACAGGCCGCGAGAGGATCGCAGGCTGCGGGATGAAGGCATACGACGTGTCCCGGTAGGGTATCTGGTCGGCGGAGATCACCTCGGCCGAATCGCTGACGCGCCTGCCGCCGGCCGACTGCAGCTCGCTCACGCCGTACAAGGCAGGCATCCAAACTGCCGGGAGCAACTCCGGGAGCTGGGAGTTACAGGTTGCTGCAGTTACAAGTCAAGTCAAGTCATGGTTGTCTGTTGTTTCTGTATAGACTTGACTTGACTTGACAGTTACAGGTACTGTCAAGTCAAGTCAATTATGTATAGACTCGACTTGACTTGACCGGTACTGCTGTGAACGTTTTAACACGACAGACGCGACGACTGTGTGAATTGAGTTCACTTGATATTCGGCTCAGCTTCGAGTGCGGACTTACCGTTGACGTAGCTCGGGGAATAATTAGTTACGTGAAGTCCGCAAAGATGCACATGGCAATCTTTGACCTTCCCACTATCGTATTCGCAGACGAGATTGTAAACGATGGTAATGCTGGCGGCCTACCTCGACGGGCCTTCGTCGAGCTCGTCGGACAGGCTTATAACGCGCCCCGGCACGGCCACCATTCTCATCCTCTGCACGGTTGGCGCGTTCAACATGCTCACGCTCGCGACGATGCAGTGGGTGACGATGGCACCGTGCAACATCCGGCTCAGCGGCATAGAGCGCCAGATGACGCTCGTGGCGGCCACCATTCACACAGCATCGCTGCTTCTCGACTTCTTCTCCAAGCAGCAGGTCGGCGGCGCCCCGGGCCTACGTCACTCGATCAACTGCGTCAAGGGCATCGCCGCGACGACCAACTTCTTGCTTCTTGCCATGGACACTCCGTTCGTAGTTGACCCGATGACCGGGCGGCCCAACTGCATGCTGCGCTGGGCCGAATGGACGGTCCTCTCTTTCACCATGACCTTCATCGTTGAGGCCGTCAACGCGACGAGCGTGCGCCTGCCGCTGCTCTCTGCTGGCAGCCAGTCACTCAGCACATTCCTCGGGATGCTGCTGCCCCTGTGCCCGCTCGCTCTATGGAAGTCTGCGCTCGCGCTCTCCTTTGCCCTCTACTTTGTCATCTTTTGGCGCCTCGCTGCCATAGAGGCCGCGCTGCGCGATGCGCGGCGCATGCTGCCCCCGCACAGCGTCGAGCGCCGGCGTGCCGAGCTAAGCGCTGCTCTCATGCGCCAATGCGTGGCGACCTGGACGGCGCTAGTGGTCGTCTGGTGTGCAGATGTGATCGGCCGGCTGCTCGTGGGTGACCCCAGCATCAACTGGGCCTACGTGGCCGACTGCGCCATCGACGTGATCGCCAAGACGTTGTACTCGACTGCCATCCAGGAGCAGTTTGATGCGGAGCCCCTTCGGCACGAGCAGCAGCGCCACCGGATCCTCGAGGAGAGGCAGCGGATCCTGTGGAACGAGGCGAGCGACGTGCTCATCGTGAGTCAGCGCTCGCTGTTGCCCTCAGTCCCACCCACCCAACTCGGCGTGGTTGAGGGCGGCGGCAGCGACGGCGGCGGCGGTCTCCGCCGCCGTCGCAGCAGCAACACGCACGCTCCCCTCAGTTCTGGCGAGGCGTTCACAGTTGTAACGGTCGCCTCCCCCTCGTTGCGCACACTACTGGGCCGACACGAGGCGGACGCGTGGACCAAAGGGCGCGTTCACCAGCTTGAGGTGGTTGATACCTTGCCCACAGTCCAGCGTGTGCCGTGCGAGTCCGACTTGTTTAGCCTTCAGGCGAGTCGCAAGCGTGGCAGCCCCGAGGTGGAAATGCGTGGCGCGCACGACGGCGCCGTCTTCAAGCCGCGCAGCAGCGCCGACGCGAAGGGGCGTGGCACTCACGACGCCCACGCCGGCGCGTTCCACTGCGAGCAGCTCGAGGACCTTTTGGCCCTCGCGTGGGCACACAGCGGCGCGCGCAGTTCAGGTGCTCGCTCGTTCACGTGCGTACTCGCTCCGCCCACCCTCTGCCGCGAGGATGCGACGGATGAGGCCAAGCGAGCGAGCGACGACGACAGGCAGCCGCAGCATGAGGGGGGTCAGCAGCCAGAGGAGGGTCCGCAACCGGAGGAGGGTCAGCAGCAGGAGGAGCATCGCCATCAGCAGCGTCTCTGCGAGGTAACCTATGGCTCGAACGACGACGAAGCGCCAGGCGGCACGGCGGGGCTCGTGATCATCGTGCGAGAGGTGACGGACCGCGTGATGCGTGAAGAAGCCGAGCGCGCAGCCCTCTACGAGAGGGCGGCGCGCGAGAAGGACGAGGAGGCGAACTGCTTCACGCAGCACGAGGTGAAGAACTCGTTGCTCGCCGCGCTCGCCACGTGCGAGGCGCTGCACCTAGCCCACACGCACGCGGTCATGGGTGGGGTGCTCGAGGAGCGCTTCGCCGAGCCGATGCGGGAAAGGCTGGCGGAACTCTCGGCTGGGCTCAACCACACGCTTGACACCTGCCTCTCGCGCAGCATGGCGTCAGAGGTGGTGTACGGTGTGCACGAGGCGCGCCCGGTCTCAATTAAGCTCGACCATGAACTACTGCAGAGCTGGGGGCAGGGCGGTGACAGCTCGCGCTTTACCGTGACGACGCGCCCCGCTGCGCTGCCGATGGTCTTCACGGACCCGCGCCTGCTACGGCACATTTACCGCAACGCCATCACGAACGCGGTCAAGTACGGCAAGCGCAATGGTCTCGTTGCGACGGAGGTCGAGCTGCATGAGGAATGGCTCGTCCTGCGCGTGATCAATGAGCCAGGCGACCGGCATGCGGAGTTGCGACGTCTCCAGCCGTCGTCCATTTTCGAGAAAGGCACGCGCTTCCATCCCGACCACCCAACCGTCGTCTCGTCCAAGGGCGACGGCGCGTGGATCATGCAGCGGTGCGCGGAGTGCCTGCAGGGCAGTTGCACCATCGCCTTCGAGCCCCACCGCACCGTCTTCGAGCTGCGCTGCAAGGCGCACGCGCGGCACGATAAGGCGATGCTCGATGACGAGTCGATCCTGGACAACTCGAAGCTTGCGGAGGGCGTGTGGGCCGTTGGCATCGACGACTGCGAACTCCAGCGCATGGTGCTCGAGCACATCTTTGCCAGGGTGGGCGTGCCCGCCACGCGCACGCAGGTGTGGGGAGCCGACGCGGAGCACATGGAACGACTGGCCGAGAAGCTCGTCGAGCTCGTCGAAGGCCTACCGGTCGGCGACCGGCTGATTGCGATCGTCGATGAGAATCTCGACCTTCCTGCGCCCTGCTCAACCACCATCTCGGGCTCGGCCTCGCTGCAGCAGGCGCGCGAGCGGCTGGGCGCTGCCTCTGAGGCCAAGCTCATCTGCCTGGTGCGCTCTGCCAATGACTCACCGGACGACGTGCGTCGGTACATGGAGCGCGCCCACGGCTTCCTGCCCAAAGTGCCCGTGGAGCCGGATTACCGTGCAGTGCTGCGCACGTGGGTGCGCCGGTTTGGGAAGGACAGTCTAACCACATCGCGCGCCGCGCATGAGGGAGGCGCCGCGCGAGGCGCCGCCTCCGAAGTGCTCACCACTCCGCATCTCACGCGCGCTGCGGCGGGCGCTGCGGCGGATGCGGAGCTCAGGAAGGTGATACGGCTGATCCAGGACAACCTGGCGTCGATGACGTGGTCCGAGATGTGCAGCTGGCTCCACCGCATCAAGGGCGTGGCCGAGACTGTGATGGCAGCAGACTCGTCGAGCGGCGCTGCTACCCGTGCGGAGGCGATCATCGCGGAGATCATCGCGGAGATCATCGCGGAGGTTGAGAGCTTGCACCCGCTCACTGAGCGCCCTGCCAATTTCGTGGGCCGCTGGGCGCTGCTCTCTGAGATGATCGCCGATCTCCTGGACTACATCGAAGAGTCAGCGTGATATGGTCAGCGTGAGAAGGTACACGGCGCGGCGTGAGAGTAGTGACCGGAGACGAGAGTTCAGCTGAGCGGACTATAACTCAGAAGAGCGTCAGCGGCGCAGGGCGCGTATACCGGCCTACTCGAACCCGAACCGCCCGCCCCCGCCGCGCGTAGTAAAAGCTGCGTTGGCCGTGGCGGCGAATTCGTGGTAGATGAACCGACCGGACTAGGCTCATTGTCGTACATAGAGAGAGAGAGAAGGCCATAGTGCGTCATAGTGCGTAACGCCTTATCATTCCGCGTTCGATTTTTGTCAAACTGCTCGCACGGTGGTGTCCCCGGCCCCGCCCGTCGCGTACTTTCGCCGCGGCGCGGACGATATACGATACGTCCCCGCGCGGTCCCGAACCTCCCGCGTCGCCGCGGCGTGTGGTTCGGGGTTCGCGTCGGTACGAGCCCGGACCGCCGGATTTTTCTTTTTAGTTTTTTGTTTATTTCCCGTGGTGTTGATTCCTCGTTCCTGAAGTTCCTCCCATCATGCACATTATGTGGCCCACTTTCTCAGATACGGTATCATACAGGAGGACAGCACCACGGCTCATCGTCTGAATACTTGCCCGTTTCGACGGGCTGTGCACTCGGCTCAGTGAGTTCATCCACCGCCTGCGCAAGGTCGCGGTAAAAGCGCACTGCGGGCGCCGCTTGCATCGCTTCCCAGATTAGCGCTGCCTCAGACTCGCTCCTGCCTTTGATCCACTCAACCAAGCAGGGCGCATCGTGCTCGGCTGTCTCTCGAGCCGTGAACACCTCGGCCGTCAGCGTCGTTGGCAAATCGACCCCGTGCTTTGCCAGAGCTTTCGAAAGCGACTCACCGTGGCCCGTCGCGACGAGCACGCCGACGCAGCCCGCCCTCTGCGCGGCAACGACGTCGCTCCATGAGTCGCCAATCATCAGTGCTTCGCTGGGATCCACCTCAAAATCCTTGCAAGCTTCAAGGATCAACCCAGGCTCAGGCTTCTTGCGAGGACTGTTCACAGCGTCCTCACAAATGTACATCGCGTCCCACTGCTCACGGCTGGCGCGACCACCTCGTGCAGTGGTGGCTAGCAGATGCCGAAGCTTTTCATGTATATCCTGCAGGCCCTCCGTGCTGAGTAAACCTAGGCCACGGCAGCTCTGATTGGTCACAATCGCGACGGGACCCAGAAGCCGAAGCCGCCGAATGGCACCGGCGGAGCCTGGTATGAGGGCTAGATCATCCACTCGCACCACGCCAGGGGCGCCAACATCCTGGTTGATACACCCGTCCCTATCCAGCAGCCAAAGCTTCGGCTGCCGAGCGGGAACGAGCGAGAGAAGGAGAGGGCCGACGAAATTCATGTTTTTGTTGTCTGTTGTGAACACTAGCGTGAAGAGAGAAGGCCCGACATCATCGGCCGCCTATCCGGATACGCTCTCGCGGAACCATGGAACGCCGTCATACAATTGTAATACCGTTTAATACCGGTACGTGAGTCGGCCGTGGGTCGGTCGGCTCTGCCTCTGGGGTCGTCTTCGGGGTCGTGCGTTGGTGGGTCTGGATGGCTGATGTGAGGTTCGTTTGTGTGATCCGTGTGTCCGTGTGTCCCGTGTGTGTCCCGGCCTCCCGGCTCCCCCGGTGTCTTTTTACCGGTACGAAAAACCGCCATGGATGGGCTTCTTCATTCTAAGGCCCGCCCCTCGAGCACGCGAGGAACTCCCAAAACATCGCAGTTCGCACCGCAGCTCAACGGTATGTTTTGAAGAAACAATCGTCTATCAGCACATGATGAACCGAGCGGTAGTAAGCCGTAGCGTCCACCCCGACCAGACCGCGGAGTCCGCGACAACAATTGAACAGAATTAAGGTATTAACCAAAAGTTTCATTCGTCGGCCCCTTCATGGATCCCAGCCTTTTGGCGCAGCCCCTCATTGGCCTGCTCGAGGCGCACATTCGCGTCCTCGAGCGCCTTGAGGCGCGAAAAGAGCGCGAGCATCTTGCCATCGATCTGGCCTTCGAGCTGATCGCGCTGCCCTTAGAGTAGCCTAACGTTAGATTTGAGTTCTAACGTTAAGGAAGCGTTAATTTTTTTCCTTAACGTTGTTTCATGTTAATGTTAATGATGAAAGGCTTGTTGTTGTTAAACGTTAATAACACTGTTTT
>Ga0210243_101989_pt1 | contig 12762 bp, 4 predicted proteins | sample ChrtobMeP5a_32mM_FD_155461 | JGI IMG/M metagenome (GOLD analysis project Ga0210243, IMG submission 155461) | Chrysochromulina tobin associated microbial communities from unialgal haptophyte culture, Seattle, Washington, United States - P5a_32mM | ecosystem: Host-associated > Algae > Haptophytes >...
ACGCGCACCTTGAACTGGCCGCTGAACCCGAGCTTGGCCTCCTTGTGGCGGATGGCGACGACGTCTGGGACCCCGCTCGCCGAGAAGTTCGCGATGCTCTCGAAATCGCCGCGCTCCTTGATGCGGGTCGAGATCTCGCTGATGAGCATTGCCGTATAGGCTGTGACTGCTTCTGGGGAGGAGCGCTCGTTGATCTCCGTTTTGGTCGCTCCGATTCCGGTGGATGGAGTGACGATTAGGTCAATCATGTCGAGGACGACCGAGGCGATGCCCGAGCTGGCCTGAAGCGTCGGGAGCTCGGCGGCGTCGGCGGCGCACTGCTCGATGCGCGTGAGGATCCTCTTGGGCTCGATGGAGACGACGGACGCCTCCATGTTGGTGGGAATTGCTTGCGCGCGCGCTCCGGGATTGGTCAAGATGACGGTCACGACGGGCGCGTCTGGAGGAGGGTGGGTAACATTGCCATCGCGGTGCTGCCCAGCCGGTCGGCGAATGCTCTTTGCTGCGTCGGAACGGAATGCGTGGCGGCTGTGCTTTCCCATGAATAAAACCAGTGAATGACCTATGCGTTTCCCGCGATCAAAATGTGCGTCGTCATGAGCGTTCTCTTTCGTCTACCCCCCCAACTGTTTTGAGTTTTCGCCGGACGAGTCAAGTCAAGGTAAGCCAAGCCAAGTTGTCGCCACCCACCCGGCCATCCAAAGTGGTTTTGACCCCTGTGTTTAACCAGGCGTCGTCGTGTTTATAAACACGAGCAGTATATAAACGGGTCTCGGGCGCGGGCGTGCATTGATCGTGCTTTTTTTCAGTCTATTTTCAGTCTATGAACACTAGCCATTTTCGTCGACTTACCGGCTTGGCCTGAGACATGAGATCATGACAATTGTATCATGAGTATTGAGTAAGTGAGTGAGACAGGCTCAGACAGCGTCCAGGTCATCACCACAGACCACAGTCCACGATTAGTCCACGATCGGTCCTCGGACCTCGCCGGACCACCGGGCTGTCGCCGAACGTGCAAGTGGGCGCAGACCCGACCATGAATCTTGCCATGAATTGGACTCGACGCAGGCTGCATGCCTGCATTTTGTTACATCATTGTAGGGTCACTCCTCCGTGCGCGCCCTCACCATTTGACCAGCCTACGCCTTGGGCTGCGTAAGCTCAAGCGGCATCTCGATGCGCGGAACCGCGGTTGAACCGCGGGGGGAGCTCGCGAGAGCGAGTACAGCGGTTGTGTCGCAGCCGTCCGGCCCATCCGGTTTAAGATGGGAACGATTGTGAGGGGACCTTTACTAAGTGTCCAACACGGCGCCGCGATCTCCGAGAGATCACAACTTTTCCGTCGCGTTTGCAACCTGACGTGACCGGAGATTGCGGTGCCGCACATCGCAGTCATTCGCGCTTCATGCTCGCCAAGGAGCCGCCTACCCTGGACCGTGCGGACCACGTGATCATCGTCGCCTACCATTTGCCGCTCCGCGTGGAGCGGGCGGGCGACGGCTACAACATCCAGTGGGATGACGAGCGTGGCATCGACATGTCCGGCATGGGCCTGCCGACGAGGATCACGTACGTGGGATGCATCGAGCTGGACGTGCCTGACCAGATGGAGCAGGATCGGCTCGAGCGTCTGCTGCTCCAGCAGTACAACTCGGTCGTCCTTTTTCTCGATGCCGACCTCAAGGAGCGGTACTACCACCGATTCTGCCGTCAGTACCTGGCGCCAATGATGCACAACCAAATGCACGTGATCCAGAGCACCGACCCGTTCCAGCCCGACGAATGGCGCGCCTACTGCCAAGTGAACCAGCTCTTTGCTGACAAGGTGCTCGAGAACTATGGGAACGATGGCGAGGGCAACGAGATGATCTGGGTGCACGACTACCATCTGATGCTCGCACCCTCGTGCATCGTTCGCAAGATGCCGCTGGCCAAGATCGGCTTCTTCCTGCATGCGCCCTTCCCGGCGTCGGACGTGTGGCGTACCGTCGCCGTGCGTCTCGAGCTGCTCCGATCGCTCCTCAACGTCGACCTGGTCGGCTTCCTCCTCTTCGAGTACGCGCGCAACTTCCTCACCTGCTGCAAGCGGATGCTAGGGCTTGAGTACGAGTTCCAAAAGGGGGGCTTCCTCGGCGTCGAGTATGAGGGTCGGCACGTGCACGTGCAGATTTGCACGTTTGGCATCTCGCCGAAGCAGGTCGATCGCTGGCTCAAGGCGCCCGAGTTTGTGGTGACTCCGAACGCGGCCGACGTCGCCCTCTTCGACGTGTGCAGCCGGCCGCACCGCATGCCCGGGCACGTGCTCCTGGGCGGGCTCGACTACCTGGACCGGCTCAAGGGGGTGGCGGCGAAGCTGCTCGCTTGGGAGGCGCTGCTTCGTGACTACCCACACTACCGGCAGGGCTACACCCTCGTGCAGGTGTGCGTGGGCGCGCGCAACCGCATCGCGCTCAACACTGCGCCGGCCGTTGAGGCGGAGCTCCGAGGCATCGTGGCGCGGATCAATGCGACCTTCCCGGGCTCGGTGCACTTTGAAGTGCGCTCGCACCTGACACCGATCGAGCGGCTGCGACTCTGGTGCGCGTGCAGCGTGCTGCTCGTGACGGCGTTGCGCGAGGCCATCAACGTCTTCCCTCTCGAGTATGTGCTCGCACGCCAGCTGAGCATGCAGCCACCGGGCGTGCTCGTCCTGTCCGAGTTCACCGGCTTCGCACGCGTGCTCAACGGCTGCCTGCGCATCAACCCAAACTCGCAGACCGAGCTCGTCGAGACGCTCGACACAGCGCTCCAGATGCAAATCGAGGAGCGCGCAGCGCGTGCCGCCAAGGACTTTGAGCACGTCATGCGCTGTACTAATGAGGCCTTTGCGCAGCGCTTCCTGCGGGAGCTGAAGGCGACGGCGGCCAAGACGGAGGGCGACTTTGTGCGCGTGGGCTTCGGCCATGCGAAGTTTCGTCTGGTGGGCATGGGCGCGGGCTTCAAGCCCCTCGATAGCTCGAGCACGATCGAGGCCTTCCAGCGCGCGTCGCGCCGACTCCTCCTCCTCGACTGGGGGGGCACCCTCGCGCCCTCGGTCAAAGCCTTCTACGACCAACGCGACGCCACCGGCTACGCGCTGCCGCGCCCCGTGCTCGACGCGCTCGCGGCCCTGTCCGCGCACCCGTCGTGCGACGTGATGATCATGTCGGGCCTCTCGAAGGACAAAGTCGAGGCCGCCTTCGGGGCGGTGCCCGGCCTCTCCCTTGCGGTCGAGCACGGCTTCGAGTACCGGCTGCGCTCGGGCGAGTGGCGGCAGCCGCTCAAGGCGGATGACCAGTGGCGCTCCATCGCGCACAGTGTGATGAGCATGTACGCGACCCGCACGCACGGCGCGTTCGTGCAGCAGAAGGGCTCGTCGATCCTGTACGACTTCACGGACAGCGATCCCGAGTTCGGCGCCATGTCGAGCAAGGAGCTGCAGATGTCGCTGCAGCACGTGCTGGCTGACTTCCCAGTGGTCGTGCGCACCGGCAAGGGGTACGTCGAGGCGTGCCACAAGGACATCAACAAGGGGGCGATGGCGAGCCTCATGCTCGACCTGCTTGAGGCCGACGGCGGCGGCAAGGTCGACTTCATCCTTTGCGCTGGAGATGACTCTACCGATGAGCTCATGTTCTCTGCGCTGCACGCCAAACGTGGCAAGACGGACGCCGGAGTGTTCACCGTCACCGTCGGGCGCAAGCCCTCTGAGGCGGAGCGCTACCTGGACGACTATCGCGAGGTCGTGAGCCTGCTTGAGCTCCTGTGCTCCATCGGCTTCCGCGCGCCCGGGATGGCGCTCGGCACGGCCGGCAGCGAAACTAGCGGCGCAGGGGGTGGCGGGATGGGAAGGAAGATGAAGGCCGGCCTTGGAAGTATGAGCGCCTCGTATGGCAACCTCGCGGAGCTCGGGTGATGGCGCAGCGTGTGGGACGTAGGAGAGCCGGGAGGGATCTGGGATGGCTTGTGAGAGGCACTGTAGTGAGCACTGCAGATGCTCCGAGGCTCCGGGGGGGGGGGGGGCCCCCGTCTTGGCACGCGGGCCCATACTGTACAAGACGCCATTTGGGTGTCGGTTCCGTGTTAGTGCCCTGTGCGTGTGTCCCGGCTGCGGCTCGGTCGCCGGGTGAGACCGCGTTTTCCTTCAACATGTTGCTGGGCAGGATCGTTGACCTTAGGATTTGAAGAGCTGACCAGGCTGCCTTTGTGTAGGTTGATGAGCCACAATCACTAACCTACCGTCGTCCTACTGTACTATTTTCTTTGAACTCAGATATGACCAATACAACGCGATCGTCTTCCAACGCGATTTTGTTGTCTTTTTTTGCGTTGGAACACTGGTTGGAAGGAATGTTGACGTCCTCGCCGCTGAGGCGACGGCGGGACCGCCCTCCGCCACCTGCCATCTGCACGTGCGATCACCCCACGCTTGACCCGACGCCGCGGCCTGATTACGGTATCCAGTACTCGCCCGTCAGGGCGATTATATCGGCCAATGCGGGGCTGAACCGGGCAAAGAAGGATGCGAGTCGGCGCCGGGAGCGCCAAGAGTTCTTCTCCTCCGCGATCGAGGCCGCGCAGGCGGATACGTCCTTCGTACTTTCGGCGGTAGATCAGCTTCAAAAGGCGGACGGCATGCCGGTGCGGATGACTGACCTCAATTTAGACGACGATTGTCGCTCCAGCTCGGCCTTCTCGATGGGCTCGCTGCTGCCGCGCAGCGACGACACTGCCTCGCGCGGGACTCTCGAGGCTTGGCGCGAGGAGCGGCGGCGTGGTTACAAGGGCTTCAGCCAAAGCGACGAGCTGATACGCCACCGGCAGCTGGTCCGGACGCGGGCGGCGGCAGCGGCATGCGTCGCCCGGGGCGGTGCCGTTGACGGCGAGGGCGAGGGCGACGCGGAGCCGGGCGCTGCCTCACTGGCGGCGTTTCTCGTGCGCAACCAGCAAGAGGAAGCGCGCGTGCATCGGCTGGTGACGGCACCGCCCCTGCGCTTCTGGCTTCTGCTGCTGCTCTGGGCCGTGGGTGGCGTGTTCGGCGCCCATCGCGTCGGGGTGCGCTCGTGGCGAGTTGCGAGCCTCCAGTTCGGCGCGACGGTGCTCGGTTTGACGCTCATCATCGCCGGCACGGCGCTGCTCGACCCAGTGCGCGTGCAAGCCAGAGATTACCCGAACCTCGAGTCGAATTACGTGCGGGTGCTTGGATCCATCTTTGCTGTCATCGCCGTGCTCCTCTGGCTGCGCGACGGCATCCTCCTCCTTCCCATGGTAGCCGGGCTGCGCTATCACCGGACGGAGAAGGAAGTCGCCGCCGCCGCCGCCACCGCCGTTGCCGCCGCCGCCGCCGCGCGCCCTCGGCGGCAAGGGCACAACGTGAGCGGCAGCGGCAGCGGCGGCGATGGGAGAGGCGCGACTGCGGAGGCGCCAAGGGCGGCAAGGGAGGCGGCATCGCCGATCGCGTCGTTCGATCAGCTCAGCCTTCGCCTCTGGTGGCTCATCCTTGGCCTGCCATGCTGCGCGCACCGGTGGGTGCTGCGGCACTATGTGCACGCGTCCGTGCACTGCGCGCTGCTCGGGATGGCCTGTCTGCTTTGGATCGAGGCTGGAAGTGGGACGCTCGTGAGTGCCTACCGGCTGTGCATGACCTTGGGCATCGTGCTCGTGGGTGGTTCGCTCACCCTCTGGTTTCGCGACGGTGCGCAGCTCCTGCGCGGGCGCCTCGGGGTGCAGCACGCCCCCGCAGTCGAGTTTTGGATCTTCCTAGGCTCATGGGGACTCCTGGGAACCGTCGGCATGCATCGTCTGCTGCTCCGGCGCTACCGCTCGGCAGCTCTGTACCCGTCGCTCGCCTTCGTCGGCTTTGGGCTCGCAGCCGACGCGGCGCTCGGCCTGACTGAGAGACTGTTTGGCTTTACTTTCATACGCCTCATCGTGGCCATCCTCGCCGCGGGCTTCCTCTTCACCCTCCTCGCCCGCCTCGCTGTCGACCTGCGCGCCATCATGCACAGCACCCTCCGCCCCACGAACGAGTCGCCTCTGTATTGGAACATCCTGTTCTCGTGGCTGTTCGGCGGGCTACTGTTTGGGATGCACCGGATAGTCGCGAACAAGGTCTCGTGGAAGGCGTTCGTCATTCTCAACATGTACGGCGCAGGGCTCTACTGCCTGACGTGGCTCTATATGAGGGCCAACGAGGGCGACGCCTCCCAAGGCGACACGTCGAAATTTACAGCGGGCGACAGCCTCGCCGTCGACATCGTCGGCGGCGGCTGCCTTTTCATCTCTCTCGTTTGGTGGCTGTCCGACCTGCGGCTAGTCGCACGCAACCGGCTGCAGTACGTCGAGGAGACGAGCCTCTGGTGGAATGTCTTCGTCGTCTGGGGCTCCCCTGTGGGACTCTTGGGTGGCTTCCACTTCAAATCGTTTGAGAGGCCGTACGACTGGCAGCTCTTTTGTTCCCTCTCGACGATCGGCATTCTCACCGGACTGACGTCGCGCCAGTATGCCGCCGTCGGCCGTCGGGACGACGCCAACTTTTTGACGCTCGTCGCCGGCTTCATTTGTTTCGGAATCAACCTCGCACGTTTCATCGCCGACTACGCCGATATGCGCCCCAACTCATTCCTCCAACGCCAGATTGGCTCCGAAAAGTTCGGGCTTGTGCGGCGCGCGTACTTCACCACGGGTCTGATCTGCTCAGGCCATCTCTGGCTGCTGCGCAAACGGCGCAACTCTGGCATTGCCTGCTTCACCACCGTCCTCCTCCATTCCGTCGGCACATGGCTGCTCGTCACCGTGTACACGCCCGTCACAACAACTTACGAGCCGCCGTCGCAGCCGTTGGCGCCGCCGCCGTTTACGTTCACGCGGCCGCCGCCGTCGCCGCCGCCGCCGCCGTCGCCGCCGCCGTTGGGCCCCATCAACAGAACGTTCCCGCTCTTCCCGTCGCCGCCGCCGCCGCTATTCGAGCCCCTCCCCTCCAACGACATGCTGAAGACCATCTCGATCAGCTTCCTGCTGCTGCTAGCTCTACTCTGGATCAAGGACGGGCTGCTCCTCATCACGGGGCGCGCCGACCTTTCAGGCGAGCAGATCGAGATCGTCGAGGACGACGGCGACGTCGAGCTCCAAGCGGCCAGCGCCAGCGCCGATGGCAAGCCTGCTGACGAGGACGAGCCAGGGCTCACGCCCATCGAACCGCTACCCCACTGGCGCACCTTCCGCACGAACCTTAGCTCCAAGTACTACTTCGACCCGAAGACGGAGTTTGTGCACCATCTGTCGAAAGACGGGCAGGGTAACTACGCCGTCGATCCTATCCACAACCGCACCTTTGTGTACGACTCGCTCCAGGAGCTTGATGAGAAGGTCGAGCTCGCCGAATTCGACCGGGCCGTCGCCGCGGAGGAGGCCGCCCGCATTCGAGGCTCGGATGAACGGTCTCGTAGGATTGCTCATGGCGTGGACGATCAGCGGGTCTAAGATACGATAAGCGTTTGACTTGAGAGGCTTCTAGAGTAGATCGAAATTAAGTAGGGGTGGCACAGTATGATTGGGGCTGCGGGGCCGAGCCCAACGTTAAGGCACTGTCCAGTTCTGTTCTTTTCGGTGAAACTTTCGACAGGATTCGTCAATAGTTGCAACTTCGTGTTCGGGCAGACACGAGATCTAGCTTGTATCGAGCGGAATCGCTGTGACGTCCAGCCGCGCGGGCTCTCACCCGCGGATTTGTTCGCGACATTTCGTCGACGTCTTCACGTTGCCTGTGTCGTCGTGTGCCTCCGTCGAACGGTTTGGATGCCCCCTCCACCACCATGCTCCGACGCGCTCTGTGGGGCGACCATCCTGTACCAGGATCCGAGCCTGCGATACGAGCGCCGCGCGCTCATCGGCAGCGGCTCGTACGGCCGCGTGCACGCCGCCATGGACCGTGCCTCAGGGGTGGCAGTCGCCATCAAGGCCATCCCACTGGACGAGGCGGATACGAGCGCGGCGGCCCGCGCCGAGCTCGCACGCGAGGCCGATGTGCTGCGCCGCTGCGTCTCTCCACACATTGTGGCCTTCCACGGCGCTTTTTACCACGAAAGGGCGCTGCACCTGTGCGTCGAGCTGTGTGAGGCAGGGAGCCTCGTCGACGTGCTGCGGGCGCAGCTGCGGGAGGACGGCACGCCCTTGGGTCTGGCCGAGCCCGCACTGGTCGCCATAGGAGCGGGAGCGTGCGCCGCGCTCGCCTATCTGCACAACGAGGCGCACGTGGTCCATCGCGATATCAAGGCGGGCAACCTGCTGCTGAGTGCGCGCGGAGAGCTCAAGCTGTGCGATTTTGGGGTGTCGGCGCAGCTGACAGCGACGATGCCGCAGCGCTCGACGGCGATCGGCACGCCGCATTGGATGGCGCCTGAGGTTGTGAGCGGCGGCGAGTACGCGGCCGCCGCGGATGTCTGGTCACTCGGGATCACAATCATCGAGTGCGCGCGCGGCCGGCCGCCGCATTGGGACGTGCAGCCGGCGCTCCGAGTGCTGCTACTGATTACGAGCGCTCCACCGCCCACGCTCAACTCGGCGGGCGAGGGAGAGCCCGTCTCGGCTGCCCTCGCCGCCTGGCTACAAGGTTGCCTCGTCGCCGCACCCGACGGGCGCCAAACGGCTTCGCAGCTGCTTGCTCACCCGTGGCTGCTTGAATGCAATCATCGGCCTGAGGAGCAACAGCGACGGCTGCTGCCGCTGGCGACGCGCACGATGGGCGCGCGCGCGGCACGGGCCACGGCTAGCGCGACATACTCTACAGGCGCGGCGCCGGGCGACACTCTCCCACAGACGCTGCCGGCCAGCGGCCTTGGCACTGAGCTAGTGCAGACCGCGGGCGAGGGCAGCATGGCGGCGACGCTCATGGCACAGACTAGCACGCAACTACTGGCGTGCGCGGCCACAGATGGGGCAGACGCGCCGACGCTCGTCCTCCAACGCCAAAGCGATGGTACCGGTACCCTCCTTGTGAGCGGTGGCGATGGAGGCACCCTCCGGCCGCCGCCGCCGCCGCGAGCGCAGCCCCCTGCATCAACGCCGCCGTTGCCGGATGGCGGTGGCGAAGTTGGCGTCGAAGATGGGGTCGGCTGGGCAAACAGCAGCGCGAGCACGGTGCAGGGGGTGCCGCTCGCACCGAATGCTCCGGTCGCACCGAATGCTCCGGTCGCACCGAATGCTCCGGTCGCACCGAATGCTCCGGTCGCACCAAATGCTCCGGTCGCACCGCCGTTGAGCGAGGAGGCCGCTGCACGTCTACAGATGTGGATGGCATCGGAATGGGCGGTGGCGAGCGAGCCGCCGCCGAGCGCCGCGCAATTAGCACACGCCAAAGCGAGCCCCTATGGCGAGGCAACGCCGGTACACGTGAGCTACGACACGCTGCGCGAGGAGGTGCGACCGGTGAGGTGCCCAATACAGCGCGAAGAGGCGCCCATCACGGCGCCCGTCACCGCGCCCGTTACGGCGCCCAAGCCGAGTCCATACGGCAACGCGACGCCTGTCAACGTGAGCTATGCGACGCTTGAGCGGCCGGTCGCGACGCCCGCGCCACCAAAGGCGCGCATGGGGCGCGCGCCGCACAGCATCGATCCGTACGGCGGCGCAGCGCCAGTGGACGTGTCCTACCTGACGGCGGAGCTTCCGGCGGCGATGCGACTGTATACGGTACCAGTGGCTGAGCGCGCGGTGGCCGAGTGTGCGGTGGCCAGGGCGGCGGCCAGGGCGGCGGGTGAGAAGGCGGCGGCAGAGAAGGCTGAGGCCGAGAAGGCGGCGGCCGAGAAGGTGGCGGCCAGAGCGGGACCTGGTGACGCCCGGGCTTCGCCCTCGTCCTCCGAGTTCCGCCCTCCCCTCCCGAGTGCCTTCGGGAGGGAGACGCTAGGGGGGGAGACCTCCCCCTCTCCCGAGAAGGCGGCGGCTGAGAAGGCCGGTCCGGGCGGACGCACCGACAAGCGCAGCTGGCGCCGTCCCGAGCACTCGCCTTCGAAGCGCCGTCCCGAAGCGGCCGAGCATTCGCCTTCGCGCGGCGGGGTGGAGGCGGCGGGTGCACCAGGCATGGGCCGCAGTCGGCGCAGTCGGTCCTTCGCGTCGGCGGTGGCGCTGTCACCCAACGACCTGAGGCACCGGATTGAATGGCGGAAGTCGGAGCGAGGATCTCCAGGCGCATCTCCCGGTTCCCCCGGCCGGTGAAACGGTCATACGAGATATTTACGTGCTTTTGAGTGCAGACGAGAGACGGCCACCTGTCCCCGCCCCGACACCTCGCTCCTCGGCTCTCGAGCGCCATGTGCTCGAGAGGGCACCTGTAATGGCGGTATAGTTACGCGGGTAAGATGCGCGGTTGCGTGTAAAACGAGTGAAAACCTGGTCGCATTCAATGACTTCCGGTCTGGTCTGACCTCCGGTCTGACTTGGAATTGTGGTTCATCCTCAGACCCCGCGACACAAGTCCAGAAAACTAAGATCAAGCCAAACCGACCTAACCCCACTCCGCAGCGAGCGGCCTCTTCGGGCTCACCCATAAATCCCCCCCCCCCACATTGGAGGCCATGCGGCCGAATATTAACAGCCAGTTCATTCACACTTCATCATCGCGCGAAACAATGCGCGATAGCGCGGTGGAGTATAGTTGCACGTTCTCGAGCCCAAGCCCTGCTCGAACCCTTTGAGCGAGCCCGAAGTCATGTCGCTTGAAGCAACTAGCGTCTCAGACGACCCGCTCTCGATGCTTGCGGCTCCGACCGAGTTGGCCGCAGCTGCACCCCCGGCGCCGCCTCCACCGCCGTACGCGCCGCCGCCTCCGATGGACCCCGTCGTCACCTTCCTTGGGCGGAGCGCGCCAAAGAAACTGCACGGCGAGTCCAGCGTGCCCGCGACGGAGGAGGGCGTTCGCATGCTCGCCTCGTGCGGGGCGTGGCGTGCGGCCGCGTCCCTGAGCGAGCGGCTGCTCTCGCAGTCGCACCCGGTCGACAAGCTGCTTCGGCTGCGCTGGTCATACATCGTCGCGCTCCTCAAGCTGCGCGAGGTCGCGCGGGCTGAGCGCGAGATGACGCTACTCGGAGACCTTCACGCGGAGAGCTGGCAGTACGAGGGCTACCCTGGGATCTATCCGGGGTGCACGGGCTCGATGGTGCCTTATTCGCTGCACTTGCTGCACGCGCTGCTCCCCGCCTACTCGGGCAAATTTGACCACGCCCTCGCACGCCTGTACACGCTGCTGGCGTCCGAGGCCGAGGCTGCTAGCGGCAGCGCTGGCGCAGGCGGCGGCCTTGCGCGCCGCACGCAGGTGGTGTTGGCCATCGTCAACGTGCTGTGCGCGCTGCACGACTACCCAAACGCGGCCACGCACCTTGAGCAGATCATTCTCGAGGTGCAATCGTCGGCTGCGGAGGAGGCGAGTGAGCCGGGCGCGACCGACGAGGACGAGACAGCCAAGTACCCGACGGCGCCCAAGTCGCTCACGCCGCTACTTGCGTTGCTCGCGCGGGTATACCTTCAGCTGGGCAACCTCGCCGCCGCCGCCGACGCGCTACAGCGCCTCGAGGCATCGCTTGGTGCGCCCGATGCCTCTGTCGTGCTGCGTGTGACGCGCGGTATGCTCCAGATGGCGCGCTCGCAGTACAGCACGGCCCTCGCCGAGTTCGAGGCCGCGCGCGCGCTCGAGCCGGCGAATGCACTCGCCGCGAACAACGCGGCCGTATGCCAGCTCTACTGCGGCGCCCTCACGGACGCGATCGGGACCCTCGAGGCGCAGCTGAAGGCGGACCCATGCGGCATGCACGAGGTGATCGTGTCCAACCTGTCGGCGCTCTACCAGATGCGCGAGGGTGGTGGCGCGGCCAAGGAGGTGCTCGAACGCCTCGTGGTCGCGACGTCCACCGACGACTTTGATATGGGCGTCCTCAAGCTCGACGAGCCCAAGTGAGGGAGCAAGGGAGTGCGCAGGAGGCCGGCTTAGATGCGCTTCCGGGGCGTTGGTAAAGCTGGTGGTGGTGCGTCGTGCTGGGGGGAAGGGTTTGGGGTTATATGGGAGAAGGGGACAGGGCCGAGAGCCAGTAGAGAGCCAGAGGGGCGAAGCGTGCTCCGGAGAAGGCTCCAACTTATGAGCGAGTACTCAGTACTTGTGTTGACCGAGGGGAGCGGAGCCGTCCGTCGAGACGGTGGAGTGAGCGTGGGGGGACCGCGAAGAAACTGAAACTGAAACTGAGCTCCAACTTATGTTGAGGTCGTGTCCGTGAATTGACTTGTCCTTTTCCCTGCCGCTTGACCCCAACAGTTAAGCGGCCGTGAACCACCGTGTGAAGAGACAGTCGGCGGGGCCATCAGTAGCCCAGCCAGGGGGAAAGGGGATAGGCGGGGAGATGTCTCCCGGCCGTTTGGGAGTTATTGGGCGCATGGGGTACCATGGGGATACCTATCGGGAGATCTGCTGCTCAAGGTTTCGAGACCCAAGGGGGACCCTCGAAGCTAGTCGATGCGCATCCTGATTAACCCCTACGGGAGATGCACGTGGCAGATTGTGTGCTACTCGGCACCTCTGCACCTCGGGGGGAGTTCTCGAAGCGCAATGTCGCGCATGTCGTCGAATCCTACGATGAGAGTTAAGTGTTGCTGGGGCCCGTGTGCCCGCGCGCTCGTTTTCGCTCTTACCCTAGGCCATCTTCGTGTGGCCGAGGCGCTTCCTTTGGTCGCGAGAACTTCCCCTTCGCGTGCTTCGGC
>Ga0210243_101990_pt1 | contig 12762 bp, 12 predicted proteins | sample ChrtobMeP5a_32mM_FD_155461 | JGI IMG/M metagenome (GOLD analysis project Ga0210243, IMG submission 155461) | Chrysochromulina tobin associated microbial communities from unialgal haptophyte culture, Seattle, Washington, United States - P5a_32mM | ecosystem: Host-associated > Algae > Haptophytes >...
TCGTGGTACGGTACGTACTAGATAGGGGGGATCGGTCATTTAGATGCCCGTCGGGTTAGCACTTCCTCTCGGGAGTGCGGACCATTGGGTAGTGAGGTCCCGTGTCCGGGACCGGGAGCATAACGCTATTTGCGCTAAGTCCTGTCTCCAACGGTCCTCCATCATTCTGCGCTTTCTCTGACTCCCAATGGTCCTAACACCCAGAACCATATGTGGTTATAGATGAGGTTCATATGTACCCGGCCAGAACCGTGAATCGGTACGGGACGAGTAATTGCCTGCTGCGTCTCCTTTCCTATTTAGGAAGGTCCACCCACGTAAGCCATAACTGGTATTCGATGAGTGGTCGCTTGAGGCTTGTCCTTTTTACATTCACGTTCGTGCATGACTACCGCGACCCTTGACTGGTCGCGGGACTGGAGGATACTCACACAACCCTGAGGATGAGTGGATGACTTCGGTCCTTTCGATTATATTCATGAGCACATGAAACACCGCGTCCCTTGACGGGTCGCGGGACTGCCGCCCGCCGCTGCTGCTGCTGCTGCTGCCCTGCTCGCTGCTGTCGCTGCTCGTCGAGCGCGCCCCGCGAGAGAGCGCGCTCGCGTCTCTCTTTATCTCGTCGCCGGCGTGCGCGCCGGGCTCGACGAGATATGAGCTGCGTCACGTTTACACTCATGTCCGTACATGAGTCACCGCAACCCTTGACGGGTCGTGGGACTGACGCTCGGCGATCGCTGCCGCTGTTCCGCGCGCGCGTGTCGCTGCCCTTCGAGCGAGCGCCGCGAGAGCGCGCGCTCGCGCCTGTCAGGGAGGATGGGAGGTCCCGTCCGTCTCCTTGCGCCATGTGTATGTTCATGTTCGTACATGAAGCACCGCGGCCCGTTGGCGGGCCGTGGGACTGTCGCTCGTCGCTGCTGCTGCTGCTGCCGTCGCTGCGCTGCTGCTGCTGTTCTGCGTGCGGCTTGCTGCTGTGACCGCTGCTGCGCGAGGTGGCGCGTCGCGGCGCTGCCCCTGGAGAGGAGGCGAGACATTGTCGCTGTCCGTGACGCTGCACGAAGAGACCGAGCCGAGCAAAGGTACGGCCAAACGCGCTCATGGCCTTGTGCGGCTTGCGCTCGACATCTCGAAGGCGTAGCTCCGATTTTCACGGTGACATTCGAGCGGAGCGCTCGACCCCATCGTCATGGTGACGGTGTTACGGGGTGCGTCGGGCCTGGGCCGGCTGTCGGTGCGGAAAACTCGAAAGCCGCTTTCGAGTTATATAGTCGGGCCATCGCCCGCAACAGTCTGCCCCTGTCGCTTGCTGTATTCTCCTTGTTATCAAGCGTCGCGTGAGCGATCGTCGCGTGATCGTAGCCGATCCGCATCGGTCACGTGACGCTTGATAAATCTCCTGAGGAAGGAGGTGTCGCCAGATGCCATTGGGTTCGTCAATGGGTTATGTGGGGAGGCGCTCGGTGCTAGCGCCGCTCTGTGCACTGTGAATTCACACTGTGTGACATCGCCCATGTTACGAAGGGGGGATTGGGTCATCCACTTCGCCCTTCAGGCGTTGCAGCTTCACGCCACACCCGCCAATCCGTCTCCGCACAATAGTCAATACGCCGAAAAACTTCACCGTAAAAACATGAACGCACCTGGAAAGCGAACACCACGAACATATTCTCACCGAGCAATTTCAGTAGTCAAGTCAAGTCAAGTCCAGCACATCCACGGCGATGACGTACACGAGAAATTCACCCTTGATACAATTGTTTGAGGTCGTTCCACAACACTTGTATCAGATAGTGGGCTATGGCCTCAGCGGCACGCTGAACAAAAAGTTAGTGACGAAACTAACTTGCTGGTGAGGATCCACGAGATCTTTGTGGATGCTTGTCCTCGTGGTTTTGCCATGACTGGATGAGCTGCCCTGCGGGGCGAAACGAGAACGAGGAGGAGGCGAGAGATGTTTGTGCTCAAGTCTTACACGTCGATTTTCGCCGTCCTGCGCTCCATCGGCGTTGCGTGGTGAATGAGACTGAGACGCTGGTGTGTGGAGGGCTCTTTGAACCTTCACGATGCCCGACGTCCCAGCGGCCGCTTTCTCTTTTATGGAAAGACCGAGCCAACTATCTATTTACGTCGCACATCTGTACGTGTCCGTTAATCGTCGTGGCCTCATCCGTGCCGCGCCGATCATAGACACGGCACATGCACACCCTTTCCCTCTTCACAGAGCCCTCCGAGGCAACCTCCGAGTGCCTCCGATTGCCTCCGATTGCCGATTGCAGGTGATGCTCAGCAAGAGGGGCTTACCCGAATTCTGCTACCCGACGACGACGATCGGGACGAAGGCTATGACGACGAGCCAGATTACCGCTATTGGGACCTCCTGGCACAACCGATGGACTGCCTAGAAGCGTCTCTACTGCTGCTACGTAGGTGCACCCTCTCGAGCGCGATGAGAGAGTCGCCGAGGTGGAAGCCGCCGACGGCGCGCCCGTCAACAACGCCCTCGCGGCCGCCCTCGCTGCCAGCGCCGCTCGCGTCGCCGCGCTCGAGGCGCAAGTCGCCAATCTCGCCCGCCAGTGGGCCAATCTCGCCATCAGAGTCGCCAATCTCGCCCGCCCCGCCCGCGACCCCTAAGGCAAGCAAGCAAGCAGCTCCCGCATTACGCTGTGGAACTCCCACACCCGCGTGCCTTTTTATGATCATGTTTAGGTCAAGTTGTGTCTGTCTACGCCTTTCGCGAGTGTCTCAACGCGGGGTCCACCAGGGGCCAGCGGACTCATGTGCGCGTTGTCGTGTGCGTGTGTCCGTCTCAATAGAACGGCCGAGGAGTGTGCTTGGTGTCGACTTCTAACTCTTGAACTGAGAAGATCCTGTGAACGTGAAGAAGAGCTCTTTTTCAGGGGAAGAAGGCCTCCACACGTTCCTCTGCGGACCGCGGCATGCTCCGCGGTGGTTCGCCGCAGATGCAGGTGCGTTCATTGGGTGCTGGAGCAGATGACAGCTGCAAGCCACCTACGCCGGGCTCTTGCGAGATGCAGGTGCGTTCATTGGGTGCTGGAGCAGATGACAGCTGCAAGCCACCTACGCCGGGCTCTTGCGAGCTTCATCCAGACGCAATGGGCCAGGGCGGCAGCACGCGTAAGCGGCCGCCAAAATATTTACTTGGTGGCGGCAAGATTCGTGTGCTACTCCGGCATGCGGTCAACCTTGGAGCCATGAATTCCGATGGCACCTCTGATCCGTACGTGGAGCTGTCCGCGTTTGGGGTCGTGGGCTCTGAGTCGCTCGGCGAGGTGCACAGGAAGAGCCAGATGAGGAGCAAGACGGTCGACCCGGTATGGGACGAAGTACTTGAGTTCGAAACGACGGATCTGCGCCGCACCCTCGAGCAGCCGCTCCGGCTCCAGGTGGTGAACCACCACAGGTTGCGCAAGGGCGATGACCTCGGCACGGCGAACCTCGACCTGCGCGTCTTGGCGAGCTACTGCCCCGAAGCATTGCCACACTCGGTTGCGCACGTGCCTCACACGGTGGTCGCGGGCGAGACCCTCTACGAAGGCTGGTACGCGAGCTTCGAGAGGGTCACAACGGCTGCATGCAAGTGCTCACCACGGCGTCCTCTCCTCCCCACAGGTACGCGAGCTTCGAGAGGGTGCCGCTGCATTGGCCGGGCGGCGGCGGCCAGGGCGTGATCACTTGCTTGGTCCAGATGCTCCCCGAGGGACTTGGAGCGCAGCTCGGGGGGCACAGGGCGCTGGACGCGGCGCGCAAGCAGCTGGACAAGGCCCAGCGCCCTCTCAGGCGCGTCGAGTTCCACAGCGCGGCTGACAACACGCTACCCGAGGTAGCACAGGCGTGGCGCGTGCAGCACCGCGACGGCGCCATTGCGCGGAGTAACCTCGAGACGTTACGCGCCGTGGCGGCAGTGCTCAAGGAATATCCGTCGTATTGGTGCCGCGTGCACTACGAGACGGCAGTCGCCAAGCGTGGCCCGGCTCGCCTCGCGGACGCCTTGGCGCGCCAGGGGCGTCGGCAGATTGACCTGGAGCGCGACGCGGAGATGTTGATGGACTATCTGGCGGAGCAGCGGGCGCTCTCGATTGTCGAGTCACTCGTCGATCTAGGGGTCGACGTGGCGCAGTTGTACGCGACGTATAAAGGGCAGGGAGACGGTGAGGGCGCGCGCTTCGCACTCCAAGCCGAGCCACCGCCGGCTGCTGGCGCCGAGGAGCGACCGCCCCTATCTGACCCCCCGCCCGAGCGCCGTGCATCGGCAGCGGGGGGGGCGGGGGCGGCAACGGAGGGGGGGGCGCGGCCGAGCATGGATGAGGTCCTCCTGGAGGAGGCTATCCGTTACGGTGCGGCCAAGATGAACACGTCGCGTGCCGACCAGATCGGGGTGGGCGGGAGCATCTCTGCGGCCGCTACGGAGTTGCCTCATCTGGGCAGGGGCGTGCCTGCGGCCGGCACCGAGGGGCCTCCTGTGGACGTGGGCGCATCTGTGCCCGGCACTAAGGGCCCTGCAGGAGGCGCGCCAGCATCTGGAGGCGCGCCAGCCTTCGAGATGGAGGCAGCTGCAGGCGCGGGCGGACACTCCGCCACAGAGGCTGCAGCTAGCACGGCGCTGGAGGCAGCCCAGGTTCGTGCAGGAGAGAGGCCGACGACGGAGCAGCGCGTTGTGGTGGCAGTGGCGGCCTCGGCAGCACCCAAGGCGGAGGCGAAGGTCGTCGGATGGAAGTGGGATGGAAGATGGACGAAGGCGCAGGACAAGGCACTCTTCGTGTTGCAGCGCTTTGCTCGCATGCGCTACAACCTACGCCAGAGCAGCGTGCTGAAGCGCAACCAACGGGCCGCCAAGGCCGCCGCCCTCGTCCATAGTAAAGTCCCGGGCCTTGGGAGCGCCGTCCCGGGCCTTGGGAGCGCAGCGCAGCTCTCTGGGAGCGCCATGGTGGGCGCGTCGATCAGCAGGGCGCATGAGGTGCAGCAGCGTGTGCAGGAACTGCTCCGCCCGCCCTCGCCTGTCAGGCGGCAGCTTGAGGCGCAGAGCGCCGCTGTGGTCGCCATTCAATCTGGGATGCGCAGGGCACTCACGCGGAGGCATACCGGCCTCGGCCCTCGTGGGCTGGGCAGCGTCGTTCTCGGCGCGAGGGAGCAGTGGCTCGGCGCGAGGGGCACTAAGGGGGCTCAAGACGCAAGCACGGACTCCGTGGCCGCGTGGCGGGCTTGGCTTGCGGACGAGCGTTGCCAGGCAGCGGCGCGTGCCGTGCTCAGCGCCAATCGGCAGGCTGTGGGCTATGTCGATGGGGATGATACGACCGCAGTGAACGTGCGCTTCTCCCTTGCGCTGCCCGCGCTGCCCGTGGCGGCCGCATACCGTCTGGAGCGCATCGAGGGCGCGATCTGCGAGGAGGTGGCGAGTCTCCTCTGCCTCGATCGGCGCCGGCTGCATGCACGCTGCGAGGAGGGCGCCCCGATCGTACCGCCGCCCCCACTTCAGGCCGCAAGACGACACACGCTCATCACCGTCACCATGTCCATCCGCGCCGCCACCAAGGCCGCCGCCACCAAGGACGCCGCCATCAATGACGCCGCCACCAAGGCCGCCGCCACCAAGGCCGCCGCCACTGAGGACGCCGCCACCAATGATGCCGCCACCAAGGCCGCCGCCACCAAGGCCGCCGCTACTGAGCTCTCGCCGATCTTGCCACTAAGATCAGCGACTAAGCTCATCCCAACCGCCGCCACTGAGCTCTCGCCGATCTTGAGCGCGCACCTGCTGGCGGCGCTCGTCGAGGATGGAAGCTCGCCCCTCCATTCGGGTCGCTGGCTGAGCCACGTCATTGAACGGCGCGGCCTCGCCATCGAACGACCGGCCGCGCGCACCGACGTCGGCGTCATGCGCGCGTTTGAGCGCCTCCGCCCACATAGCGCGTCAGATGCGAGACGGAGCGGCGGGCTGAGTGGCGTTCTGTACGGCACGACGGCGCACGAAGAGGAGCGCCGTCACGGGCGGCTGGGCAACAGGCCGTTTGAGGTTCATGCGCAGCAGATGGCTGGCTGCGCTGGCGGGGCGCTGCTTGCGGCGGGTCGTGTGGCGTCTGACGAGTTGCGGCAGAGCAGCCGTGAGCGCCTCGTTCGCGCGGCGGCGATGCGGCACGCGCTCACGCGCTCGTTCCCAGACGCGCCGCCGTGGCTGCGATTGGTGATCGACCTGACCGAGGAGAGCGGCGCGTTCATCATCGATGGCGCGCAAGGCGGCGCGCCACACTCGACCGAGCTCGCTCCCGCCGTCTGGCTCGCGATGGCGCTGGGCGCCGCCTCGGGCGTCCATACCGTCGCGCTGCCTCGAATCGGGCTCGAACGAGTGCCTCCGCCTCTGGGCGCAGTGCGCTCGCTGCGCCATCTCGACCTGAGTGGCAATGCGCTCGCGAGCCTGCCCGACGAGCTGCGTGCTCTCGCGGCGCTTCGGTATGCGGACCTGTCGCGCAATCGGCTCGCGGTCGTGCCGGCGTGCGTGTGGGCCTGGCCGCGGCTCAGCGCGCTCAGCCTCGCGCACAACAGCCTTGAGGCGCTACCCGAGGCGACCATCGCGTCGGCGGCGGTGCTGGCTGAGCTCGACTTGTCTTTTAATCTGTTGGGAGCTCTGCCCGAGGCCTTCGGGGCGCTGCATGCCCTCGTCACGCTCGATGCGTCGCACAACAATCTGACAGCGGTGCCCTCGCCGCTGCTCGATCTCGAGGCGAGATCGCTCACCTCGCTCCACCTGGGTAAGAACGCGGTGCCCGCGCCGGTGCTCCTGCTCGAGGGGCGCGTGCGCGGCGGCTGCTACGTGGCCGTCGAGTTCTGTGTGGCGGCGCGCCCGTCCGTCTCGCTGAACGGCGACACGTCCAAATACCTCGCGTGCTTCGGTGGCGTGTGCCGGCTGGTGGCCATGCTGACCGACGGCGCGATCCCCGTCTTGCCCAATCCGTCCGCCGCGGATACCGTCGCGCCGGCGAGCGGCGAGGCGGCGGCCGCCGTGACAGACGAGGGCGGTCGCGGGCGCTACCCCCGGCTTGGCGCGTTTGAGGTGGTGCTGCGCACACGCGGCGGCCTGTACCTCCCGCTATACTCGAAGCTCGCGACGCGCGCGTTCCCGTCCGTCGAGGCACTGGCACGCACCCTCCTCAAGGCGCTCGGCCAGCCACCGGAGGAAGTCGTGCTGCTCCACGACACGCAGCATCTGCACCGCGCGGCGTCCGCTGGGGCACTGCCGCCGCTTCGTCGGCTAATGGCCGTTGCGGGCGCGGATCTGCACGCGCGCGACGCCGCGGGCGCGACGCCGCTGCACGCCGCGTGCTCGCGTGGCCAATTGGGCGCGGCCGAGCTGCTCCTCCGGGCACGCGCGAGTGGGCACGCACCCGACGCGCACGGGCTGACTCCATTGCTCGTGGCGGCGGCGGGCGGGCATGCTGCGTGTGTCGAGCTGCTGCTCCGCGTGGGCGCGCGCACGGGCGCGGTCGATGCGACGCGAGCGAGCGCTCTGCACCTCGCAGTGACTGCAGGCTCGCTGAGCTGCGTCGAGCTGCTCCTTGCGGCGGGCGCCGAGCCCGGCCCCATCGACGCCATCGGCCGCACGCCGGCAGCGCTCGCCGAGAGATTGCCCGAGCCTCTCGGATCGCAGCTGCGGCAACTCTTCGAGCGCGCGCAGGTGATTGATCGCCTCGCCCTCGACGCGGCAACACGAGCGGCCGAGCGGACCCAGCGCGCCTCACTCGTCGTTGTCCACAGTCATCAAGTCCTCGCGGACGGCACGGCTGGTGCCCGCGGCAGCGGCGGCGTGGGCGCGGACACCTTCCTTTAGAAATGATCTAGGAGAGACTCAGACGTGCTGCACACGGCCATCGAGCGCCGTGTTGGGATAATTATTTTTTTAGAAACTAACTTGGAAAGCGAGGCAGGCTGTCCCCCCCCATGTCGGCTGTCTTCCGACTCTCCTCGCTGCTCGCGGCCGCCTCAGCCGAGTACACGCACCTGCAGTATGTCGGCTTCCCCATCCAGACCGGGTACGACGCCTTCATTTCCGACGGGGGGCTCTTCTACCAAGATTATGGCCACAGTGGTGTATACCCCGGGCTTGAAAACGCGAGCACGGACATCAGCAAGCGCTTCGAGCTCATGAGCGAGGCGCTCAAGACGGTCGCCGCCAGCTCCGTTATCGACCTCGCACCGACGACGCTCAAGGTCTTTTTGATGCCCGAGTTCTTCTTCCGCAACGCTATCTGTGCGTACAACATGTCGGACGCTGGCGGTAAAGCAGCGGTCGAGGACCTCGCGCGGTCGATTTCTTCGCTGTTGTCGGGCAACGAGTGGCGCGATTGGGTGGGCTTCTTTGGCACCACCATCGGCTTCCAGACGAGCCACGGAAGCACGAGCACCGGCCGTGGCCGTGGCCGTCGCGGCGCCTCCCCGAGTCCGCTCGTGGACACCTATAACTTTGCGATGGTGCGGCGCGGCGGCGCCAACGGTGAGCAGTTTATGCACTTCAAGCACTACATCTCATCGATCGACTTTTTGGACGCGACACCCGGCTGGGAGGGCACGGTGACGTATCCGATCATGAACGTCTCGCTCCCACCCAGCTCGCAGCCACAGCCCATGGGACACACGACCAAGCGGTACCCGATCCTCGATCGGACGCGCGCGCACGGACCTGGAAGCGCTCGCGGGCCGGAGCGTCGAAGGCCGCTTCGAGATCGCCAACGTCTCCTTCTGCCTCGATATCTGCCTCGACCACGCGATGGGCGTGTGCGCTGACGCACTCGATGCCGAGAAGAAGGCGGGCACAGGTCCGGGATTGGTCTCGATCCACGCGATCGTGTCAGCGGGCATGAAGATCGAACCCAAGCACGTACGCGTGCCACCCGGCGGCTCCGCCATCCTCGCTGACGGTCTGGGCGCGGGTGCCGTACAGAGCGTCGAGTTGCACAACCCCCCGATGGGGGCGCACGTGCATAAGGCGCGGTCCGACGAGGCGCGTGCGGCCGTGGGTGACGCGGCGGTGGAGGCGCTGGCGCGCGCGCGCGGCTACGCTTTGCTACATTAGTGGCAACGCTTTGCTCCGGGGAGGCGATGGCGGTGGCCTCGTCCAGCTCTGATCGCCACGCACTCGGCGTACAATGGGATCATCCTCCTGCTCGAGGCGTGCCGTGTCGATTAATTACTCAGGTAATTTGAGCTAGACGCTTGCCTCCGCGGCTTTGCGTTGTTTGTACTGGACTATACGTAGTGTGTTGTGATGGCAAATAACCCGGGCAATCCGGCTTGTCTCGGACGGAGTGAGATACGCAGCCGGATATGCAGGCTCTTATCAAATATTGAGGCTCGGCACGGCATCTTGGGGACGGCCGTGGGAGACTTTTGCTTGCGTGGGGGCGGTGCAGTGAAGAAGATCGGTGCGCTTGGTTTGCCGGGCACAGCAGTGAGTGGCGTCTTAGCTGCTCGTGCGGGCTCGGGAGCGGACGGCGACTCAAGGCCCTCCTTCGCCGCAAGCCCCTCGGCAAGAAACTTGTCAAGTGGTCCACCCTCTGTCTGTCCGGGTGGGCCAGCGCCAAAGGGTGAGTGCGGGAACGTGCTCGGCGGCGGGGGCGGGGGCGGCGCAAAGGTTGACTGTGGGAAGGTGGCCGGTGGCGGCTGCGCAAAGGGCGATTGGGTAAACGCTGACTGCGGAAAGGCCTCGAGGACTGGCGCGACTATGCGCGGTGTGTCTTTTGCGCGAGCGCTTCAGCATTTTTCGCTTGCGGGCGGAAACTTGGGTGTTTGAGGGACCTAGAGCCTGCCGACCTCGACGGCGATGCGGGCATCATTTATTGCGATCGGCCTCCTCGGGTAGAGGACGACCGGCCGGCACGAATCTGCCTAGGGGCGACCTTGGAGGCATTGGCTCCGCTGAGCCCCAGGCGTCGCGAGGAGAGGGTTTAGACTCAACAGGGTCACGACCAGTCTCAACTCACCCGCAAGGAATCCCCTCCGGACTCTCCGGTGTCTCGTCTCATCTCCGACGGATGTAACAGATCTAAGTATGGTTCCGATAGCATGCCTAAAGGACCCACACCTCACCGATGACGTCAGCATGACGTCATCCCCTCTCTCCCGCTCGCATTTATTGTGAGACCATCTTATAATCCTGCGCCATGGCTGCAAACTCTCATACTCACATACTCTCATACTCCGTTACTCCCATACTCCCATACTCCCATACTCCCGTACTCGTCCCATACTCCCATACTCCCATACTCTCATACAGGCGCCGCTTCAGCCTCCTTCCTGAGTTGCAGCTCTCCCCTAAGCGCCGCCGCAGCAGGCGCGCGATGGCCACAGACACTCGCGGGCCAGTGCTGCTCTCATGTGTATGCACTCTCTACATGGGCAGCTTGCCTGCACCAACGGGTGCCTTGCCCCCTTCCGAAAACATGTCGAACGGCTCGTCTGCGTAGAGAGCCCGTCCGCGTCTCTTCGACACGGACTGGTTCCCATCATCGTTGGAGGCCCGTTTGGGAGCGGCGAGCTGCGGGAGGTCGGCGGCCTCTTCGGCGGATTCTCTATAGCACCCCGCCCGTACGAGGTACTCGACCGCGTCGTCAGCCCAGGAACAGGTCTCTTCGCTGGTCTGCATAAGCAGACGCAGCGCCGAGACCTGCTCCTGACATGTGGCAGCGCTTCAAAGTCGTTCATGTAGCCAGAGGTGGCGGCGCCGAGCACCTTGGACACGATCGGGTCATAGAGCAGCGCATGCCCTGGGAAGAGCTCGTCCAAATCGTCATGCCGCACATTCGCCGCAGCGATGGCATTGAATTCATTAGCGACGAAGAATTGAGGCGGCTCCTCGATGGTGCGGCGCCAGGTTGCTCCCCGGGGCGGGCGCTGCAAACCCGGATGGTCGCCTTCGTGCGCGAGAGGAAGCAGTGTGTCAGGGAACACGTGTTCCATCTCGTTTCGGTACCGCACAAATTTGGGCTTTTTAACGGGCGTGCCTGAAAAGGATCATTAGGTCGTACACCCAAACTGCGTCTCGTTAGGAACCCTACAATGAATGCGAAAGAACTTTGTCTTTTGTCAAAAAGCCCAAATTAGGTACCGAAACGAGATGGAAAGCCCAAATTAGGTACCGAAACGAGATGGAACAAGTGCGCACGAGGGTCTTTTCGACATGCCGCCTGTCGCAGCCAGAGCCAGGATCGGGATAGCGGTTACCCGTGGCACAGGAGGGCCAGCAGGTGACCGAGTTGAGGCCCTGCCGAAGCCCAACTCTCCTGGATTTTTTCTGCAATCAACCCTGGCCGGCTTACCAGCAGCGCCATTGGGCCCGGTGCCCCCAAGCGCCGTAGCAGGTGCCCCGCTCATCGACTTGCGACTCACGCCGGGGGCGCTGCCATCATTTATGAACGGGCCCTTGGCGCGGGCGGATTTCGCGGCCCGGTTTGGGCCGGGGCAGCAATTCTTGTCTGCAGGCGAACGCGTTATTCAGTGGCAGTCCCAGATTCCGAATGGCGGGACATTTCTGATTCCCATCGAATCGACAAGTCGGAGTTTCGAGCACATGGTTGTCGTGCGAGAGGCGGCGAGCTTTATCGAACACTGCCAAGCCGCCAACCCCAATGGCATATTCGTGCAGGCCTCGATTCACGTCGACAACAGTCGGATGCCAGGTGGCGATGCAAACCATTTTTTTCGCTCGCTGTTCAACTACGTGTCGACGGCAACAGCGGCCCAGATGGCGCTGGACAACTTACAGTGGATTCTCGCGTGGACTTGGAACGCTTTTGACACACTTTCGGGAGGGGAGCCGGGTGTGCGTAATGGCCCCGGCGGCCCCCTCGTCATCGGAATGCCAGGCACAGTGGGGGACAAGCATGCCGAGGGCATGCTTTTTGTCGCTCCCGGATACGATTCGCCTGATGGGGTGGCGATCGACGCCAACGCGTGCTGGGCATCGCTTCACTCCATGTTCGTCGGCGCGGCGGACGGAGCATGGATGCTTCAAGGTGCCGGCGCCGTCCATATGCGCGCCGCTCAATATTACTGCCCGCTCACACTACTTTGGAAGAAGAGGGGCGATGTCAACGACTACACCGCCATTTTTATGACGTACAACTACATAATGAGCCTCAAACGGGGTTGGCGGGACAATGGAGGCGGCCGCTCTTTGGCTTTGCAGGATAACGAGTTCGCGTTGATGGGTGTGATCCCGCAGCGACTTGTTCGAGGTGGGGGGCTGCCATGCAATGTTCCTTTACCAATCACCACGCCTCCAGTTGCCGCTGTGGCGATCAATCCCACCTTAACCACGCGTTCAATCGCAGTGGCGGCATTCCCTCCATAGAGATCAGCGGCGGCCGCGCCGCGCGTGAGAGCTGACATCGTGGACATGGAGCAGAGAGCATGTAGAGAGCATGAGAGGCTGAAAGGCTGCGAGCGTGAGACTGTGAGACAGCGCGATACTCGAGGCACAACGGGCACAGGTACAACGGGAGTAGGAGAAGGGCACAGTCACAGCGGCGGTCGCGTGCCGGGTTGCTGTGGGACAGCGCGATACTCGAGGCACAACGGGCACAGGTACAACGGGAGTAGGAGAAGGAGTCCACTGCGCGTGTGAGTCCACTGCGACACGACTCGTGACGAATGCATGCTTTGAGTACTATGTAACGTTACATTCAGTAGACAACGCCGTTACATGTCATCTACCTCGTAAATCACCGAGAACCCACAATGTTAGTGACGAACCCT
>Ga0210243_101997_pt1 | contig 12689 bp, 18 predicted proteins | sample ChrtobMeP5a_32mM_FD_155461 | JGI IMG/M metagenome (GOLD analysis project Ga0210243, IMG submission 155461) | Chrysochromulina tobin associated microbial communities from unialgal haptophyte culture, Seattle, Washington, United States - P5a_32mM | ecosystem: Host-associated > Algae > Haptophytes >...
CGCGTGACGACAGTGTCGAGCGACAGGTCGCTCAAGTAGTAGCTCTTCATGTTCGGCAGCCAGTCAAAGCGCCTACAGCGCAAGCCACTGCCGATGGCGCGCCTGTGCCTGCTGGCTTGGCAGGCGCCGCGCTAATCAAGCGCAAATCCAATCGTGCGGAAGTGGCGGTGCAGCATGTCCGCTGATACGGCCATCACACAGCCATCACAGCTGAGAAGGTGACGGCGGCGGCGAAGAGCAGCGCGACTTTCAATGCGCCGCGCATCAGCCGGTGCGGCGAGGATGCGAGCGTGCTCCGACGCGATGCCGAGCCGCCCGCGGAGCGCGCTGCAGAGACGCGCGTTCTGGCCAAGACGTTGCCGGGGGCCTTGCAACGTTGCAAGGGCCTTTCGCGTGCGGGAAACGTGCATACATGCAGTACCGGTAAAGTGCTCGCAGTTTCCACTTTCCAAGGTTCCGAGTTTCCAAGACACAAGAAAAAAGAAAGGAGCGGTACCGGTTCAAAAACACCGGGGGAGCCGGAGACACTGTGCCGGAAAGCTGGGGGGGGCGTTTTGGGAGTACTTCAGTTTCCAAGAACCGGCTCTGGTCATCCAGATTCCAGATTCCACGCCTCGCCCCGGATTTTGGAGAACTGGACAGTTTCCAAAAACCGGCTCAGGCCATCCAGAATCCAGATTCCGCGCCTCGCCGCGGATTTTGGAACCTGGACAGATTTCAAGATCCAGATATCGCCATGCAGAATCCAGATTACGCGCCTCGCGCCTGCGATTTGGAAATTGAAAGACAAAATACAGATTCCAAATTCCGAGACAGCAGTTTCTGTTTACGCTCCTGCACTCATGCCTCATCTACAATGTCGGAGGATCGGTGCCACCGGTGAATGGTGTGCACCGGTGATTTCCCATTCGAGTAGCGTAGCGCATCTTGCGCCAAACGAAAAGGCACGATAGAATGCGTGTATGATAGAACGCGGGACGGGGCGCGTCGTTTTCTTTGCCCATCAGCCATCTCCCCTCTGGTCTGTGAAGTTCAAAAGTTGTAGGCGAGGTCGTAGACGTGCACGGGCAACCGGTGCGGTAATGCGGGGTACAGAGCGTACTGAACCGTGTACCTCGACAGTACGCAACGGAAAAATCAGGGGAAAATTCGCCTCTACGGACGCGACTATGGGGCCTAGCACACTTCTCACATCTCACGCCTTCTCACCACTCACGTCCACACACAGCCATTCCATTTCCACAATTCCAGTGCACCTGTGCAGCTCACACAGGCTCACGCGTCCAACTCGGCCTCAAACTCGGCATAGAATTTGGCAACATCTGCCTCCGGCAGCACCGAGCCGATGAAGTCCTCATCCAGACGCGGCATCACGACTGAGGTGGCGCCCCCTATGCTCCGAGAGGCTCCCTGGACCTCGAATGCATGCAAGGCGCCCTCAAACGAGGTGGTCTGCGGCGCGTATGATGGCGGCGGTGAGGCTTCGTCCTTAGTTCCAGCGCCGGGACCCTCGGTGGTAGTTACCGTCAGACAGTCAGTCAGTCAGTCAGTTACGTCGCGGTCCCCCAGCACTCACCACCGTCAGTCAGTCAGTTAGTCAGTTTCGTCGCGGGCGATTATTATGGGATTTACCGTTGAAAACCCCGAGAGGAGCCGCGGGACACATGGATCACACCAAGGATCACACAGACGAACCCAATACATTAGTACCGGTACATGTGCCCGTGTGTCGTTGTGTCCCGTGTGTGTCCCGGCTCGCCCCCCGGTGATTTTTACGGTACAATAGTACATTGTCAGATGTTCAAGAGTTCAAGATGTTGCCCACCCCCAAAACACGCTCGCGCGAGACTATAGCTTGCTGTCGCTGCGTGCCGGCGCGCTGGCCTGCTCCAACGCAAGCTCCGCAATCTTGGCATCTTGCACCGCGACCCCCGTGCTGTCGAAGATCACGAGCCCCCGCGGCCGCACACGTGGCCCATCGAGCCACGCGCCAAACTCGACGACGGCGTCGCTCTGGATCAGGCCTGAGAAGGGGTGCACTCCGGCTCATCCGTGGCAATCAGTCGCAACCAGCTCTCAGCGGCACTCAGCGGCACTCAGAGGCAATCAGTGCTTCAGTGGCAATCAGAGGCACTCAGTGGCACTCAGAGGCACTCAGAGGCACTCAGTGGCAATCAAAGGCAATCAAAGGCAATCAGTGGCAATCAGTGGCAATCAGTGGTAATCGTACCGGCACGGATCGCATGCTGCAGCTCGCCATCAGGCATCATCAGTCGTCATCTGTTGCGATCAGTCTTCATCAGTCCTCATCAGTCAGTCGTACCGGCACGGATCGCATGCTGCAGCTCGCCATCAGGCATCATCAGTCGTCATCTGTTGCGATCAGTCTTCATCAGTCCTCATCAGTCAGTCGTACCGGCACGGATCGCATGCTGCAGCTCGCCGCGCTCAAAGCACTGGGCTCGCGAATCGGCGACGCACAGCGAGGCGGCGGCCACGAGCGCCGTATCGAGCTCCTGCTTCCCGGGCGCGTCTGCCCCGATCGCGTTGATCAACACGTCACGCCGGCCGCCGCTGGCCGCCTCGGCGATGCGGTTCAGCCATTGTAATTGGATGAGAGGCTCGCGGGCGGGCGTGACGGTGATGAGGAGCTGCGCGTCCGCGCACGCGGCCTCGAGCGAGGGTGCGGCCTCGCTCGCCCAGCCGTCACGGCGCAGCTCGGCCACGAGCGCATGCATCTGCTCGGGACGGCGCGCCCAGCACAGCACGCGCCTGCATGACACGACCGACGCGAGCAGCCGCAGCTGCCAGCGCGCCTGCACGCCGCAGCCGATGACGGCGATGGTCGAGAGGTCGGCGGGCGCAAAGTGCTGTGCACTGAGCGCGCCCGCCGCGGCGGTGCGCAGTTCGGTCAGGAAGCCGCCGTCGAGGAAGACCGCCCTCGGTGCAAAGGTCGTCTGCGAGAAGACGAGCACGAGGCCGCTGTTGAGCCCACCGCCGCCCGCGGCGACCTTGGCAACAAAGACCGAGCCCCCGTTGACGTACGCCGACTTGACGCACGCCTGCGCATCCGGGTGTCCCACAAAGTGCGCGAGCGGCGGCTGCCCGAGTGTCTGGATCGGCGCCACGGAGACGAGCCCGCGGCTGAAGGCGATGAAGCCGTCGGCCATGGCGCTGATCACGTCGGCAGGCGGGAGCGCGGAGATTATCGAGAGGCACTCGGAGAAGTGGAACACGCGAGGAGGCTCAGGCTCGGCCGCGGCCATCGAGGCAAACCAAGAGTCGATGGACATTCCCCCCCCCCATCTATTCTTCACCGAAAAAGCGAGCGCACTTGAACTTTACATGTTCCGTATCAATCACGACGCCTCGCAGACGCCATTCACAAGGAAATTCGACTGGCTTTTGAACTATGGCGGCCTCCTGAGGGTGCCCAGTACCGGCGATGGCCGCATCGCGTGCCCTGTACCCGGCGACGCCGCGAAGCTCGTGGCTCGGCAGGGCTAAGCATGTCACCTTTGACGGCCCGGCGAAATGGCAGGTCATCGTCGGCGTGCCCACCTCTGTCTTCGTCGATCTTTCCCGCGCGCGGCCTGCGGGCGAGAACCGGCCGCCGTCGCGACTGCGCGTCGAGGTGCTCGACGGCTACTCGGCCAAGGCGGGCTCGCCCGAGCCGCTCGTCGTATGGAGTGTGGAGCGCAGCGTGTCCAATGACTCCGACTCGCTCGAGGTGCCGGTCGGGCCGCTCGCCGTGGCGGGAGACCTGCACATTGCCGTTTATCTCGACGGCCAGGCCGTCCGCGACTCGCCCCAACCGCTGCACGTGACGCCGGCGCCACCCTCGGCCGCGCACTCGGAGCTCATCGGCGGACCAACCGGCTCGCGCGTCGTCGCCGTCGCCGGCGCTCCGGCCGTCTTCTTCGTGCTCCTCCGCGACGGCTGCGGCAACCGATGCGTCGGTGGGCTGCGTGCTCACCTGCAGCAGCACTACGCGGCGGCTCTGCATCTGATGCGCAGCATGGCCGCCGGGCCGCCGCCTCCGCCCCAAGACGATCACGCCGGGATCCACGGTAGCGGCGCCGTGAGCGGCGGCCTCTACGGCGATGGCAGCGGCGGCGGAGGCAGCGGCGACGGAGGCGGAGGCAGCCCGAATGCTCGGGCTGCGAGCGCGCGGGAGCTTGTCCTCAGATCAACTCCAGTGCCGCCCGCGCCAATCTCCCGCATCCTGCGACCGAATGAACAGCCCCCATTAGCCCTGATGACCGTCCCGATCAGCGCCGTCGTGAGCAACTCGGCTGCCTCGTCCGCCGCCGCCGCCGCCGCCGCGGCCACCGCCGCCGAGGACGCGCAATTGGCGGCGGCGGTGGCGGGCTTGAGAGTTGACGAACCTGACCCGGAGGGGCGCGTCGCGGTGAGCACCTCTGATGGCCTCTGATGATGGCTGATGGCCTCTGATGGCCTCTGATGACGTCTGATGCTCTCTCTGAGTGCACTCTGTGCGATGCTTGCAGGTGCACTTCTCGCGCCGGCTCGCGGGAGAGTACGAGGCGGTCGTTCACATGAACGGGCAGCGGCTCATGCCGCCCTTGCTCGTCGAGGTGCGATCTCGCCATTGATTGCCCTTGATTGCTTAAGCGCCCTTGCTCGTCGAGGTGCGATCTCGCCACACCCTCGGCAGACCCCACACCCCTCCCCACCCACTGACAAACCCCTCCCACCCCTTCACTCACTTCCGCCTACCCCCTTACTTACGCATAGGTGCGTGCCGCCGCGGCCCACGCCCCCAACTGCCACTGCGAGGGTGCGAGCCTGGACGAGGCCGTCGCAGGCCGCGAGATGAGATTCAATCTCGTCGCATTCGACCGGTACGGCGCCTCTGACTGCCCTCCGGCCCTGTGATGGCCCTCCGATGGACCTGTGATGGACCTCCGATGGGCCTGTGATGGATCTCCGATGGATCTCCGATGGATCTCTGATGGATCTCCGATGGACCTCCGATGGACCTGTGATGGCCCTCTGATGGACCTGTGATGGCCCTCTGATGGACCTCCGATGGACCTCCGATGGATCTCCGATGGACCTGTGATGGCCCTCTGATGGACCTCCGATGGATCTCCGATGGACCTGTGATGGATCTCCAGCTGATCTCCGATGGACGTGGATTGCCAGTTACGGCAATCGGAGGCTCAAGGGAGGCGAGTCCGTGAGCGGTTGGCTCCATATTAGGCAACCCCTCGCCGTTGGCAACTCGACTCCCATATTAGGCCACGCCGCGTCCGCCCAGTACGGCGCGCGCATGCGCGAGGTGAGCGCCGTAATGGCCGCGAGCGGCGGCGGCGGCAGTCCGCATCAGATGATGAGAGCGCGAGAGAGCCTCGGCATGATGAGCCGCGCGCTCTTCAGCGGCATGGAGCCGCCCGGCGGCGCGCGCGTCAAGGTGAGAGGACGTCGCTGAGGGAGCATGCTGATTGCGTGTTGAGTGCATGCTGATTGCGTATTGAGTGCATGCTGATTGCGTGCGGCACACGCGTCGTGGTGGGCATGTCCGATTGCGTCTGATGGCGTCTGAGGACCTGCTGATTGCGACCCTCATCAGGTGAATATCACCGATTGCGGCGATGGGACGTACCAGGGGACCTACCGTGCGCCGATCGCGGGCGTGTACGAACTTCACGTGACGATGCACGGCGAGGCTGTGAGCGGCTCACCTTTTGACGTGCAGGTGATTGCGACTGATGGCGATTGATGGCGACTGATTGCGAGGCTGTGAGCGGCTCACCTTTTGACGTGCAGGTGATTGCTCTTGATGGCCATTGATTGCCTTTGACGTGCAGGTGATTGCTCTTGATAGCGATGATGTGCGACTGAGTGTGCGTGATCACTGGTGCTGCCGTCGTACAACGGCGAGAACAACTGATGGCCTCTGATGGCCTCTGATGGCCTCTGATGGCCTCTGATGGCCTCTGATGGCCTCTGATGAGCGCTGATGACCTCTGATGGCCTCTGCTGAGCGCTGATGGCCTGCCTCATCAGGTGCTGCCGTCGTATATCGGCGAGAACACCGCCCCGTCCTCTGCGAGCGGCCAGGGGCTGCGGAGCGCCGTCGCGGGCACCAAGGCGACGTTCCAGATCGTACCTCGCGACCCGCGTGGCCACGTCATCAACAGCATCGAGCAGCTGCCCGCGCTCAAGGTACCGCGCTCATTGCGGACTGACTGCGGACTGATGACGCCCTGATGACGCCCTAATGACGCTCTGATGGCGCCCTAATGACGCTCTGATGACGCCCTAATGGCGCTCTGATGGTGCCCTAATGACGCACTGATGGATCTCTGATAGGCGCTCTGATGATGCCCTAATGACGCCCTGATGACGCTCTGAGAACCTCTCCCTAATTTGGCAGGTGCGCGTGGTCCATCGAGAGACCTCCGCACATGCCGCCACGTGGCTTCGAGCGGGCCCAAGTGCCGAGCTCGAGGTGTGCTACTGCGCCGTGCATGCAGGCCCACACGACGTGTGGGTGCTGCTCAACGGCAACCCGCTGCCCGGCTGCCCGTATCACGTCAACGTCCGCCCCGCACCCGTCTGTCCGAATGCGGCGACAATTGACGGTCTGACGCGTCTCTCGGCGCCGCCGGTAACGACAAACTCTGAGTGCATGCTGATTGCGTCCCTCATGATGGTCTGACGCGTCTCTCGGCGCCGCGGGTACTGATGGACGTACCCTGAGTGCATGCTGATTGCGTCCCTCAACATCAGGTGACGTACCCTCAGCATCACGCGCCACACGCGCCCCTCTCGCCATCACGCCAGACCCACGATATGCCCACGACGGCGCTCGTCGGCGCGAGCACGGCGGCGCGCATGGCGGGCGCCGTCGTGGGCATATCGGGCGTCACAGCCGGACCTGCCGGATTTGGGTTGGCGGCTGCGTCGGCCGCGATGCATGCGGGCTTGCCGCCGCCGTCCACGCTGAGCGACGCCATGAACGGCGACGCGGTCACGTCCCTGCCCGCGCCCGATACGACGCCAATGGAGCTCGAGGTCACGGCCAGCGCCGACCCGGTGACGTGTACCCTGACGGTGCGCGACGCTCGGGACAACGCGCGGCCTGGCCGCCCTGATGGCCGCCCTAATTAAGCCTCCCTGATTGCCTCCTTCATCAGGTGCGCGACGCTCGGGGCAACGCGCGGCCTGGCCGCCCTGATGGCCGCCCTAATTAGGCCTCCCTGATTGCCTCCTTCATCAGGTGCGCGACGCTTGGGGCAACGCGCGGCCTGGCCGCCCTGATGGCCGCCCTAATTAGGCCTCCCTGATTGCCTCCTTCATCAGGTGCGCGACGCTTGGGGCAACGCGCGGCCTGGCTCCACGAGCCATCTCGCTGGCGAGCTCGTGCGAGATCAGGACGGCGTGACCACAGCTGTGAACGTGACGCGCGCTTCCCCACAGCAAGCGACCGAGCGGCACGCGGCCGTCTTTCATCTGAGTTTCGTCCCGCGGCTGGCGGGTGCGCATACGCTACTATGCCACGACACCGAAGGCGTCCTCTCGGCACGGTGCCGCGTGATGGTACGTGATGGCCGCCCTGATGGCCGCCCTGATCAGGCCACCCTAATGGCCGCCCTAATTAGGCCTCCCTAATGGCCGCCCTAATTAGGCCGCCCTAATGGCCGCCCTAATTAGGCCGCCCTGATGGCCGCTCTAATTTGGCCTCCCTAATGGCCGCCCTAATTAGGCCGCCCTAATGGCCGCCCTGATTAGGCCGCCCTGATGGCCGCCTTGATTAGGCCTCCTGATTGTACCTCGCTGAGTGCCTCGCTGATCGGCTGCCTGATTGCCTCCTTCATCAGGTGCGCGCGGGAGAGGCGGTGAGCTGCCGGCTGGTCGCAGGCACAGTGCTCAGTACGACGCCCCTCGTCGCGGGCCAGTGGATCTCGTTTGAGCTCGAAGCGTCTGATGGCCTCGGCAATCAGCTCGCCGCCAACGCCGCCGCCGCCGCCGCCGCCGCCAGCTCCGGTGCAATCGTAATGGGCTGCACGTCCGCACGTTCCCCAGAGCGCCGTGGTGAGCGCCGTGGTGGCTCCTCGGCTTCGGCCTTCATCATGTCTCCGATGCTTCCACAGGTGATGACGTTTGATTGCCTCTGATTGCCTTCATCATGTCTCCGATGCTTCCACAGGTGATGACGTTTGATTTCCTCTGATTGCCTTCATCATGTCTCCGATGCTTCCACAGGTGATGACGTTTGATTTCCTCTGATTGCCTTCATCATGTCTCCGATGCTTCCACAGGTGCGATGGCCCTCGAGGACCTCGGATTGGCTGCAGATGGCACTGATGGCCCCTCGGATTGGCTGCAGATGGCACTGATGGCCAGATGCCCGCTGATGGCGCGTGGCTTCCATTACGATCTCATTACCATCTCATTACCATCTCATCGCCATCTCATTGCCATCTCATTGCCATCTCATTGCCATCTCATTGCCATCTCATTGCCATCTCATTACCATCTCATTACGATCTCATTACCATCTCATTGCCATCTCATTGCCACAGGTGCTGTGCTCGTCGTGCGTGGCCTCGCACCCGCCGCGCGTCGTCCCACGCGCAGCAGGCTACTGGGAGGTGCAACTGCTACCTGCCGTCGCAGGCGAGCATACCGTCCACTGATGACCTCAGATGACGTCTGATTGCCTCTGATTGCGTCTGACTGCTGCCTGCCGTCACAGGCGAGCATACCGTCCACGTGCGACTTGGGAGCAGCGCTGCTGTGGGCTCGCCCTATCCGATTGACGTGCGGCCGGGGCTCGTGCAGGTGCGCTGTGGACCTCTGATGACGTCTGATGGCCTCTGATGACGTCCGATTGCTTCTGATTGCCTCTGATTGCCATTGATTGCAGGTGCGATGGGCTCATGACCACTGCTTGCGACCTCATTGTAGTCTATGATTGCTAGCTGAGTGCAATCTGATGGACACTGATTGCATGCATGCATGTGCAGGCGGCGCGGTGCACGGCCCGGGGGCTGTACGGCGCCATCCCGTTTAGGAAGGCGAGTTTCGTCATCGAGGCGCGAGACGCCTTTGGGAATGCATGCCGGCGCGGCGGGCAGGCGTTCACGGTGACGATCGCCCCGAAGGGGCATGGGCATTACGGGGCTGTTCACACCGTCCGTGATGAGGACACGGGGGAATTCGAGGTCGAGTACTCTGTCAAGGTCTCGGGACAGTAAGCGCTGCTGATTGCCTCTGATGAGCTCCCTCATCAGGCACGCTCTCTCTCTGATGGCCCTTGATGAGCTCCCTCATCAGGCACGTTCTCTCTCTGATTGCCCTTGATAAGCTCCCTCATCAGGTACGCGGTCAGCGTGCTCCTCGGTCGCGAACACATCGACGGCTCTCCTCTGCCGCTACGGGCCTACGCCGAGGACGATCCCCACATGCCGCCTCGCCTCAGGCGCGACCTCCAACATGCCCAAGAGAGCGCGCGAGGGGGCGCCCATGACGGCGCGCGAGGTGGCGCCCATGACGGCGCGTATGCCCAAGAGAGCGCGCGAGGAAGTGCCCACGACGGCGCGCGGACCGGGCGAGGCGAGGGCGGCGCTGCTGGCGGGCGCGGCGGGCGCGGCGGGCGCGGCATGAGCTCAACGGCAGCCACGTGCGCCCACTACGGCGCCCTCAACGCTGAACGGGCTCACTACGGCGCCTTCGACACCGCTCACTACGGCGCCTTCGACACCGAAAGTGCTTTGAGCCCTGTCGCCGCCGCCGCCGCCGCCGCCGCCGCCGCCGCCGCCGCCACCGCGCCCGCCACCGGCTACGCCGCCCCCTCCTTGGCAAGCGCACTCTGTGATTCGTCACCTCGTGCTTCGTCACTCTGTGCTTCGTCACCTTGTGCTTCGTCAGCCTCCTCGAGGACGATGAGCGCCGTGTTGAGCACTGATCGAGGGGCGAGCCCTCGCCGCAGTGGCGGCGGCGGCGGCGGCGGCGCCGGCGCCGGCGGCGGCGGCGCAGGCGGCGGCGGCGGCTCGAGAGCGTTTTCGAGCTTGAGCTCACGACAGCGCGACGGGCACTCGACCCCCCGCTCACGACAGCGCGACGGGCACGCGACCCAGTGCACCAAAACCCCACAGCCGGCACAGGCGACCCCACATGCCAGTTCCCCACACGCCATTTCCCCACACGCCATCGCCCGGCGCATCGCCGCGGCCGAGGTCGAGATCTCCAAGGTGCGAGATCGCATCTCGTCCAGGGCCATAGTGGGCGCCACCCCGTCGAGCGCCTCCTCAGCAGGCTGCTCGCCACGCGGGCCGCGCCCGATACGGCGCTCGGCCTCGTGGGACCGCCCGTACTCTCGGGCGCGCGCCGTGATGAGCGCCCGCCCGATGTCGCCCGACCCGGCGCGCTCGCCCTACGCGTCGGCCGTGCATGCTCGGTTCGTCCCCAATACGGCCGTTGCCGGCCGTGTGCATCAGTACGCATCGCCGCGCCGCGCTGAGGATGGCTTCGAGTACGTAGCGCCTGGAGGCTACCCCTTTAGCTACCCCGTCCAGAAGCAGCTCTCGCCCCAGGGGAGCGAGCGGAGGAGGGACCCGTTCAGGGACCCGTACTCGTTCGCTGACAGTTGACTGTGGAGACTGGAGAGCGAGCGTGTGCAACCATGCACAAAACTGTTATGTCTCACAAGACGCGGGAAAAAGTTCACATGAGTTGAAATCACACAGAAACACATTCACACTTCAGGCCGACCTCCCAAATATGAGCGCCCGCCCGATGTCGCCCGACCCGGCGCGCTCGGCCTATGAGTCGGCCGTGCATGCTCGGTTCGTTCCTAATAAGGAAGTTTCAGGCCGCACACAGGCTCACGCGTTCAACTCGGCCTCAAACTCGGCGTAGAAATTGGCTACATCAACCTCCGGCAGCACCGAGCCGATGAAGTCTTCATCCAGACGTGGTATCACGACAGGGGCGGCGCCCCCTATGCTCCGAGAGGCTCCCTGGGCCTCGAATGCATGCAAGGCGCCCCCTATGCTCCGAGAGGCTCCCTGGACCTCGAATGCATGCAAGGCGCCCTTGAATGAGGTTTCGTCCTTAGTTTCAGTGGGGGTTGCAAGGGTGGCAGATGCGACGGGGAGCGAGTCGAGCTCCGTCAAAGTGGCTGGCTTGGCTTCGAGCTTGAAGCCCGAAGGCGAGGGCGGAGGTGGCTCGTCGACGGGGCGTCGGGCCCGAGGGGACGGTAGAGGAGCATCTGCCGCACTCGCCTTCGGAAGCGAGGACGAAGGAGATTCTGCAGACCTCGCCGTCGGAGTCAAAGTTGAAGGAGCATCTGGCGCCCTCACCTTCGAAGGCGAAGGTGGAGGAGCATCGTTGCCGTTCAACTCCCTCCACAGCGTAATCTGTTCGCCCTGATCCAGCCACATCCTCCGGTCCAGTTGCACATTCTCCGGATGGAGAGTTGCAATCCATGCCTTAAAATTGGCATTGCAGCCGTTGGCATGCATATAGTCTTTGAGATGCTTCCGCATAACCTCTCGGCACGCTGCCTCGCTGGCTGCAATGGCTGCACTAGGGTTAATGTTGGTCATTTCGATGTCGATGCTGTGCTTCTCTACGGCCGCGCGCTCAGCGGCCGCGCCAAACCTTTCCTTCGCACGGCGGATGCGCCGACGCCTAAGAACCACGTACATGGCGCATCCGATCGCACAGGCGACGTTCGCAACTCCAGCCAGGATCAGGGCGATCATCAGCAAGGTTGGGGACGATGGCAAGGCGCCATCGAGTGTCAGAAGCGCTGCCGCCGAATCGCCAACATTTGGCAGTGACTGCGGCTCGACGAGCTGAATGGTGGGCGTGCTGAGGACTGTCACTCCAAGCATGGCAGACAGAGACGATGCTTGCTGATCCAAGGTATCTTGAACGCGCGAACGGTCTGCACTCGAAATGTAGAAGGATGCGGTGACCGTGAGCGATCCTGACATGATGTTGAGCGTAATCGCAGAGGGTGCGACTCCACTTGCTTGAGCCAGCTGAAGCGTGAAATTGCTTGCATTGAAGGAGTCGATGGTCTCTGCAACCTGGAAGGTCGCAAGCAGAGATGGCTCCGTCACAGGCGGTGCGAGAGGTGAAGGCACTTGCCACGGCGGCAAGGGCGAGGGCGGAGGAGGGGGCGGGCTTGGTGGAGCTGATGGTAGCGGCGAGGGTGGCGGAGACGGCTCTGGTGGTGACGGAGATGGCGGAGGCGGGGGCGGCGGAAATGGATCTGGGGAGGGTGGTGACGAGGGTGGAGGCCGCATCGGTGGTGGTGGCGGCGGTGGCAAGGGCGGTGGCGACGGTGGTGGCGGCGACCTTGGAGGCGTCGATGGTGGGCGTGGCGGTGGAGGCGAGGGCGGTGGAGGCGAGGGCGGCGGTGGCGGTGGCGGTGGCGGTGGCCGGGGCGGTGGTGGTGAGAGCGGCGGAGGTGAAGGAGGCGGCGGCCTAGGCGGCGGAGGACAAGAGGGCGGCGGCGGCGGCGGCGGCGGCGAGGGCTCTGGTGGTGACGGAGATGGCGGAGGCGGGGGCGGCGGAAATGGATCTGGGGAGGGTGGCGACGAGGGTGGAGGCCGCATCGGTGGCGGTGGCGGCGGTGGCAAGGGCGGTGGCGGCGGTGGCAAGGGTGGAGGCGACGGTGGTGGCGGCGGCCGTGGAGGCGTCGA